>Ga0306920_100001493_pt1 | contig 29136 bp, 33 predicted proteins | sample flu12Cox44000170_FD_204666 | JGI IMG/M metagenome (GOLD analysis project Ga0306920, IMG submission 204666) | Lab enrichment of tropical soil microbial communities from Luquillo Experimental Forest, Puerto Rico - flux4day.12C.oxic.44.000.170 (v2)... | ecosystem: Environmental > Terrestrial >... | reverse complement strand
TCAGGCGGGCAGCATCGCGAGATAAGACGACCACCCGCATTTTTCTAGCCGCCAGGGCTTCGGCGATGCCGCGGCCCAAACGCGACTTCCGCCGGTCACGATGGCAGTTTTCGATTGGAGCGCTTTTGTTTCGGCCATTTTGGCCCTCCTACCGGGTTCGCCAGAATTTTGCTCAATTAGCGAAGCACACGAGCGTGCTCTCGCGCGCCGACTCTTCAGTCTTCCGAGTTGCGCGCGCAAATGTATGACACGAAGGACTCAGCCTTAACAATAATGGACAAAAATGTCCCTATAGACATTCCCGCGCCAGGGAGGTACTTAGTCTGTGTCCAGCAACCGGAGGAGCGCAAATCATGCCGAGCAGCGGAATTCGGAAGGCGGAAACGGGCATACTGACCGTGCAAAGGGGCGGGAAGACAGTTTGCCCGGCCGCCAGGTTTCAACAAATGGTCAGCGGCAAGTACAAGCTAAGAATTTTGTGGGGTTGAAGAACGGGTGGCGGAGGTACGGGGAAATAAAAAGCGGGCTACTCACCGGCAGCGTAGGCACTACAAATATCGCTCCAGGAGTTCTTAGCCGCGAGTTGAAGACCTTGGTAGCAATGGGAATGGTCGAACGCAGAGATCATCAGGTCTTTCCCCTCAAAGTCAAATACCGGCTCACTCGTAGGGGTCGAACTTTTTTACTGATAATAGCCGTGATACACAAGTGGGGCATGCGCCATTTGGTTTGAAGTGGCCTGGACGTAGGCGATGGTCTCCAGTTCCTCTGAAAACTCACTAAACTCACCTGTCTCAGCATCGAAAACGCACACTCGTTCGCGATAAAGGCAAAACTGATTGCCAAAAGCATCCTCAGAAAAGAAAAGCGCGCCCTCGGCAAGATCTCCATACTATATAGTCCTGCACCCCAGCCAAAGCATGGTCACCCCTTCGAGAGACCACCAGAGCCTGAATTATCTTGTCTAGTGAACGCCTTGCCGATGGAAGAGGTCTATCATGACGGCAGTAGTACGACGCTGCGAATTAGTTTCTTTTGCAAATTGTTTTTCATGACCGGCTCGGTCATCGTCGGGCAGAATGCTCTTGAGGCGGCTTAGCGATAACACCCATCATCCAGCGGACAGCCGATCGGGGCATGAAGCGGTTCTGGAACACCAGCATTTGGTTGAGCCAGCCAACAATCTTGACCACGCGCCTGTTTTCGACTGCGCTTAGTGCCGTCATAACAATCTGATCCGCGGCGAGACTCGGAAGTTTTCCAAGAAGCCCCTCATTGTGAGAGAAGACATTCATCTCGGTTTTCGCCGCGCCGGGGCACAGGGCAAGAACGCACACCCCCGAACCTTTGACCTCTTCAGCCAGGGCTTCGGTAAAGGAAAGGACGAAGGCCTTGCTGGCCGCATACACCGCGAAGTGCGGAAAGGGCTGAAAGGCAACCACAGAAGCTATGTTGATGATGGCGCCATTTCTGCTTCGCAACATCCCTCCCAGGGCCGCATGGGTCAACGTCATAACGGCTTCGATGTTCAAACGTATCGCGGCGAGCTCTTGGTCTAGCGCCGAGCCTTGAAAATCCCCGGACGTTGCGATGCCGGCGTTGTTGATCAGCAGACCGACCTTATCCAAGCTGGCCATGCGCGCGACGACCAGCTTGAGTCCATCCTCTGTCCCAAGGTCGGCCGCCAAAGCCGTGACGTTGCCCCCCTGTTTGACTGCATCCGCCGCCAATTCCTCCAGCCGATCACGCCGTCGCGCCACCGCAAGGACCTTGTGCCCACGCCGGGCGAGTTCCCGGGCAAACGCCAGCCCCATCCCGGAAGAAGCGCCTGTGACTACCGCCCATCCTTTGCTTGAATTATTTTCGCTCATTAAAGTTGCTCCGCGCTTGAACTATTTCCTGACAAGGAGTACGGCCAGGCGCAGGCACGTAGTTTTGTTTCCCTGGCCCGAGTGTCGTACGAAGATAGAGAACCTTCGCCGCTGTTGCGCTCATAACTATGAGTTGTCGTTTCATTTTCACGCCTCCTCAAAAGGGATCTGCGCTCATCAGGACGCTTTCGACCGAAGCAGCAGCCAAAATATCAGTCCGTGCGTGACCAGCAGCGGTGGAACGACTGCCGTAGGAATGTAGAACGCGGCGCCAAGCGTCCCAGGATCAATCTTGACGTTGATATTGCCCTGGTAAACCGCATTCAATAAGTCGCCCGCTCCCCAAACATTGAAGACCCACACTAGAGCGATGGCCCAGGATGCACGCCTTGCAAGCGCCAGAGTGGCTGCGATCGCAAGTACGCCGGCGACAAGGTCACCATAGGCAGCAGGCGCGGCGAAAGCTGCCGACAACGACGGAGAGACAACGCCAGGAACCAAAAAGGCGAGTCCAATAGTACGAAGAAACATATGAGGCGCGACCAAAGGAACGAGCGCATCACCCCGTGCCATTGTCCGAAGGCGTGGCCAAACGAAGAGGTTCGCAGCGACGATCGAAGCCACGAAACTCATCAGCGCGCTGAGCCCAAGCAGGGCGTGGGTATTCATGGAAAAGCTCCTAGTGCGTACGCCGACGCTTCAAACCGAGAGACCAACACTTCCTGTCCGCCTCATGACGTGGGCTCCGAGCCCGTTGCCTCACCCACTAAAGACTCCAATTTTTGCTCGACGAGCTGAGCAACAGCGGCAATTCCCGGCCGGTGATATTGGGAAAGCAACGAAGAGAAGCTGTCATAAGCAACGAAAGTCGCGCCTTGCTGCCCCTCGTACACCGCCAACCGCAAGGGAGCATATAGAGCGACTTCGAGCACGTGCTCGATCATCTGGATCGCGAGCAGCGGATTACCGACAGCGTATTGAACGACCCGGCGGGGTTTCCCGGCGAGAGAAAGAAGTTGTCCCTGCTCAACCATGCTGAAAATGGTAAAACCACTTGTCCCGAGCCGCTTTTCGATCGCCAGGGCGATCTGCTCCCAACACGTCTGCACGCCAGCCATCTGCCGTCCAAGCTCGTCAGTGTTCCCCAGGAAGCCCATTTGCGCTTCCAGAGTTGTTTTCACCTGATCGTACGACCGCTTCGATGACACTACGATATGCTCGATGGCGATGTGAGTGGTCTGTCTCATCAAACTGTTCTCCTTTGTGCCGCCTAGCCGTAGCCCTCGTGCAGCAACCTCAGCGTACTATCCGGTGCGAAAAGCAAGCCCAGGCTAATGAGCACTAGATAAGACCCCAAGGACAACAGGCTAAATCTCGTCTTATTCATGTTCACGTCACACACTCCGGTCGGATGGGGCAAAAAAGGGGCGGGAGCCTTTTCAAAAAACTCAGGCCGAACGACTCCCGATCCGTTTTCTTCTCAGCTCAAGAGGCCGAGTTCATCCGAAGCAGGATCTTACCGTGGCGGCCGGGCGTAGAGGCTTGGCGAACCGCGGCTTTGATCTCGTCCAGCGGAAAGACCGGGCCGATGTCCGTGCTAAGCACCCCCCTGGCCATCAGCTCATGGATGCGGCGGAACAGCCGCATCATCGTCAGAATGCTCTGTCGGTTGGCCCATTCGGACAACCAAAAACCTTCGATGCGCTTCGCGCCCAGAAACAGCATGGGTGAGGGAAGGCTGAGTGGTTCGTTGGCGAGCGTGCCATAAACCAGGAGCCGGCCGCCACGCGCCAGGCTTCTTGCCACGGCCGACCCAGTAGCGCCCCCTACTGCGTCGAGAGCAAAGGGCACTCCCTCGCCATTCGTAAGGGCCCGCACACGGTCTTCGATGGATTCGCTTTCTGTAGCGATTGCCGCATCGCCCCCAGCCTGGAGAAGCTCCTCCGCCTGCTGACGGCGACGGACTACATTGATGGTCCGGAAATCAAAATGTCGGCCCAAACGGATCACCATTCTTCCCAGGGCACTGCCGGCCGCGGTTTGCAACAACCAAGCTCCCGGCGGGACGCTGAGAACCAGGCGCGTCATGATGAAAGCAGTGGCCGGATTGACAAAGAACGTAGCAGCCTGACCATCAGTGACGTGCCTGGATATGGGCACCACGCGCAGGGCCGATACGACGACCTTCTCCTGCCAATTCCCTCCTGTTTCATTGAGCACGGCAACGCGACTGCCAACCCGCAAGCGACCCAGCAAGCCGCGGCCTGCCTCGACGATGCCGACTCCCTCGGTTCCTGGCGTGGCGGGCAACTTGGGCCGGTGACCGTACTCGCCGCGAACCGTGAGGAAGTCCGCGGGACCTATCGGACTGGCGAGCATGCGCACGAGCACTTGCCCGGGTCCTGGCTCGGGTTGGGGCACCTCGCGGACTTGCAAGACCTCCGCTGGATCGCCGAACTGCTCAAAGACTATCGCTCTCATGGCTGAAGTGTTCATTCTATTGTCCTTTCCATAGCCGCCTTTTTCACGCCTCGACTGTAACGTCGCTACCGATTTGGGCTTGGCAGGTCAGGATGTAATTTCGCGCCTTGTCTTCTTCGGTGAGGGCATCCTGCACGGCCATCCTCACATTGCCAGATACAAGCAGACGCGGCACGATCCGCACGTTCCCGAGCGACAGGCGTCTTCGGCGCGGAATCCGTAGAACGAAAGAACCACACCTGCGGGATCGTCGTTACATGGATCAAGCCGTGGGCCACTGGCTTGTCATTTCACCGTCTTGGCGTCCTTTCCGACAAAGTATCGAAGGAGAATGAGCAAGATAGGGATGGTCACCTCGATTACAATCGGGATCGTCCCCGCCGTTCCAGGATTGCCATAGGTGACTCGCGCGTATATCCGTGCGGCGGCCCCAAGGCCGACGGCGCAAGCGAGAATGTAAATAATGGATCCCAACGCTTCTATTCTCCACATTGCCCAGAAGAAGATAACGCCGAGTCCAAGCATCATCGCGCCGAAAAACCGAAGATCCGCGTCCAGGAGCAATGTAGCGGTCATTCCCTTCTCTAGCCAGCGGTTACCGAAAGGACCCGGTCCCGTTGCCCCAAAGATCAAAGCTGGCCCGCCAAATCGGAAAAACATCAGCAGGCCGCCTATCGCTAACAGTATTCGCAAAGCTATGCGCCTCATCTTGTCCTCCAGATATGAGCCCTCATTGACATACGTGAGCATCTCTCATGCGTCGACTTTAACGTCACCTCGGACTTCGGCCTTGCAGGTCAGAATGTAACCCTCAGCCTTGTCCTGTTCAGTGAGCGCATCCTGGACGGCCATACTCATGTTTCCTGATATAGGCTTGACACGGCACGAGCCACATGTTCCTAAACGGCAGGCATTGTCGATGAAGACGCCAGCGTCGTCCGCCGCATTGAGGATCGTCGCGTCGACTGACACTGGCACAGTTGTGTCCGAAGCTTGAAAGACTACCTTGCCCGCGACTTCGGTTGATGCAGTACCTTTGACCGTGGGATTGCGTTTGACTGAGCTGAACGCCCCCGTTTTGATTGGGGTCCCAGGGACACCAAGCTCAACGAGCGCGGCTTTTACAGCGTCCATCATCTGAGGGGGGCCGCAGATATGGGCCCGGCTGTCTTTAATATCGGGTACCACCGAGGCGAGCAGTGCCGCATCGATGTGTCCGACAGCGCCAGACCGCGGTTCGTTTCCTGGTCTGCCCATGGAGACCGTCACACGAAGATTGGAGTTGCGGGATTCCAGCTCGGCGATCTCTTTCTGGAAAATGAAATCGCGCGGTGCCTGGAAGCTCAGCCATGAGGTCTCAGTGTAGAAAAGGAGTGGAGTCAGCGCGAACTTCGCAGCACGATCCTTGACGGCTGGCCAAAGGTACCATTTCGCGATGAGGCCGAAGCCCAGGAACGCCACGACATAGCTGATGGAATAGTGGATGTGGTTGCCTGATAGCGGCACGCGAAACCTCCAGAGCGCATCCGCGTAAGTTTTCTGCGCTTAAGTGACGCAAAGCGCATGATCAGCTCCTGCAGCTCCCGCGGATAATCGAGTGCCCTCCGGATCCGACCGACGGTTTACTCCGCTTTGCCGAAGTGGAGCGTTCAAAGGCGTCTCGGAGATATGGTTATCGGTTCGTCGTTTCATTCTTAACTGCGAACATCACTGAGACCGTTTAGGACTGGCGAAACCGCCACCCACGGCAATAATGCAAGCCCGGTATTGTTAGAACGCGGGAAATCACAAATCAAGTACAAGTTCAGGAACGAGCCTCCGCCGCGCTGTGACTCCCGTGCACTTTGCTGCTGTACCGCATGGTACATCGATCTGTGAGGGCCGTCAGCCGCCCCGGGTGTTCTCATTCCATTTTGTATCCGTTCAAGTGCATCGAAAGATCTGAGAAAATTTTTGCGACGGGCCGCGAGTCCCTTCGCACTTTGCCGATCAGCATCGCCCCCTGCATAGTGGCAACACAGAACTCGGCTAATTGTTCCTCATCAGCTGATGGGAGGAGACGCGCTTCTGATTTTTCCTTTCTCAAGAAGGTTGCAATTCTCTCCTTCAAGGCCTCAAAAACTAGGTTGAGGTCCTGACGAATCCCTTCATCTTCTACTGTAAGTCCGTTTCCGATGATCCCGAGTGGGCAGCCTCGCCGCATCTTGAATTCTTCAAGGAGTTCGATATGCGCAGTGAATGTCCGCTTCAAATCCCTCCAGGACTCCAGCTTGTGGTGGAGCCGCGAGGTCCCCGCCTTAATCTCTGCCAAGTACGCGCGCACCACCTCCTCGGCGATATCCCCCTTGGTCCTGAAATGATGATAGAGCTGTTGCGTTGTGACTCTTGCAGCCTTACTGATTTCGCCAATACGCGTGGCCCGGACACCTTTCTTGTGGAAGAGGCTTGCCGCCGCCGAAATGATGCGAAGTCTGGTTTGAACAATGGGTGCCGCGGAGCGCTTTATCATGTGCCAGGGACTTCCGCATAGGAGACGGAAGCGAGATGAAGGCCGAGCTCCGCCCAACGAAGGTAGAACCTCGGTTCGACTAGAACGTTCAACCATTCTTGGCTCATGAACCGTGAATGACCTGGGAACAGACCCCGACTCGACTGCGGATGTGCGTATCTCCTTCTTTTCTTCGTGATTAAACCCTGCGCTCGCGATGGCTGGCAGTTTCTTGCGGCAAGTAACGTTGCGACTTTGCGTTATTGGTGCGGCTTCTGATAACTTGAAATCCGAACGTCCCGGCTGTAAGGAGTTTCTTCGAGGACCAGGAGAACTTCGACTTCTTCCTGAGGGATGGAGCAGCCATGTCACCGGAGGCCATTCGCGCCCATCTCGCCGATGTATTGGCGAGCGCGGTTTTCGCGAAAGCCGAGCGAATCAGTCGCTTCCTGCGTTACGTGGTCGAGGCATCTCTGCAAGGACGAACAAAGCAGATCAGCGAATACGCAATAGCGGTTGACGTCTATGATCGCCCACAGACCTTTGACCCACGCCTCGATGGAATCGTAAGGGTCGAAGCGGGCCGCCTCAGGTCCAAGCTCCGGGAATACTATGAGACTGATGGCGAGAACTCATCCGTCCGGATCGAATTTCCAAAGGGTAGCTACTCTCCACTTTTCAAAGAGGTCAGCGTTTCAGGCTCGAAAGACCGGCGGACCGCAAGGTCGACTCGCGGCCCGCGCGCCTTGGCGGTTCTTCCGTTTGCTGATTTGAGCCCCCAGCGGGACCAAGAGTATTTGGGAGATGGAATTGCGGAAGAGCTTATGTTCGCCCTTTCCAGATTTGAAGAGATCAGAGTTGCCTCGCAAACCTCAGCATTCGCGTTCAAAGGAAAGCAAGAGAATATTCGGAAGATTGGGGAGCTGCTCAATGTCGACACAATCCTTGAAGGCAGCGTGCGGAAAGCCGATTTGCGGCTGCGCATCACGGCACAATTAATCGACGTCTCAAATGGATTCCACATCTGGTCGAATGTCTACGATCGGGAGCTGAACGATGTGTTCGCAATTCAAGAAGACATCGCCCGTTCTATAGTTGGTGCGCTGACCAACACGTTCCTCAAGTCGACGCCCAAAGAACTCACTGGTTCATCCACCATAAACGTATCCGCTCATACCGCGTATCTGAAGGGAAGGTTTTTTTGGAATCGACAGACTGAAGCTAGTTTGAATCTAGCGATTGGAGAGTTCGAGAAGGCCATCCATCTGGATCCCGGTTACGCTCGGGCACACGTCGGATTGTCGGACTGTTACCGTTTGCTGGAGTTCTGGGGCGCGACGGCCCCTGAAGTAGCGATTCCCAAAGCGAGGCAAGCTGCGGAGGATGCGCTGAGGGTACAAGGTTCGCTTCCCGAGGCCGAAGCGGCAATCGCTGTCTTAGACGCGGTTTACAGTTGGAGCTGGGCGTCGGCCGAGAAACGATTTCAACGCGTATTCGATGTGCTGCCGAGTTACGCCGTCGCTCACCAGGCCTACGCCGTCATGTGCCTCGTTCCGCAGGCCCGCTTTGACCAAGCGATCAGCGAATTGAACGTCGCTAGGCAACTCGATCCACTCGCACCATGGCTGAATGCGCAGTTGGGTTTCGTCTATTACTTGAGCCGGCGGTACGAGGATGCCGGTACTCAATTGCACAGCACGATCGAGTTAGACGACTGCTTTTATCTCGCTCACACCTTTTTAGCAGCGGTCTTTTCGCAACAAGGAAAGTTCGAGCAAGCACTTGCGTCATTGCAAGTGGCTCACAAACATGCGCCCGAGAACACTCGGGTTCTCGGGTGGCTCGCCTATGTGAACGCGAAGCTTGGTCGCAAGAAAAAGGCTGCCAACATCGCCCAGGAACTGGAACAGCGGTCGCGTTTCGGATACGTTTGCCCGCTGGACTTGGCACGAGCTCAATTGGGAATGGACAACAACCAGACTTTAACCTACTTGGAGAAAGCCGTGGAGAGGCGTTGCGGACGATTGATCTCCGCGGCCGTTGACCCGGCCTACGATTCGGTGCGATCAGACTCTAGATTCACGGCGCTACGGCTTCGAATGAATTTGCAATAAGCATTTCCCTTCATATAAGGACCGTATGCCGATAACGATGCCTGATCTTTCCGCAAGACCATTTCACTTGATCTGCGAGCGCACCATGGTGGCGACCTGTGAGGCGCTATTCCGAGCATGGACGGAGCAGTTCGACCGCTGGTTTGCCGCTCCGGGCTCGGTGTTGATGAAAGGTGAGGTCAGCACCGCCTTCTTTTTCGAGACGCAGTTCGAAGGTGCACGTCACCCCCACTATGGCCGGTTCCTTCGCCTGGAACGCGATCGACGGGTGGAACTGACTTGGGTCACGGCCGCAACTAAAGGCGCGGAGACCGTGGTGACCGTTGAACTGACACCGAACGGCGGCGGCACACTGCTTCGTCTTACTCATGCAGGCTTTCCCGATAAGGAGTCGAAGGATCGGCATGAGGACGCTTGGCCCAAGGTGCTTGCGCACCTCGATCAGCGGATGAGGGACTGTATTTAACTTCGCTTTCGGCACCTCCTGCTGCGCATGGCGCCAGGATCATAACAATGACAACGAAGAAACAAGTCGCCGAAGTCTGCCCGAAGCCTATCACTCGGCCCAAGGAACCATCCCAGACCGGTGAATGAGCTGTCGTCCGAACAAGGCGACGATGTATCCAGACTGGCGATTTTACCTCCGGGCTAGTCGTCGATGGGCCGTACACGGTCGCTTCGGAGCGCAAGTAGGGCGGAAGCGCGCTCAATGCGAGTTTCACTTCCAGATCGCGTGGAATTACATCCAGTTGGTTGCGATCCTGTGCTCGAACGGAACTGCCCGATACGGCGATCAAAACCAAACCCAAGCAGGCATGTGCAAGCGCCCTTGGCAATTTCACGTGACCTCCGTTTCCAAATTGCAGATTGCCTCTTGAAGTCTTCCGAGATAGTAAGACCAACGATCCGCGTGAACTTCCGAAATGCCTTTGGGCAGGCGGCGATGGCGTAATCGGACCCACGTGCCGCCCTCTCGTGGCTCGAGTTCGATCTCTACAAGCGACTCGCCAGGTTTTAGTGCTGCGAGCGACGGATCTTTCGATTCCCATCCCCAAGTGAATGCCACACGGCGATTCGGCACGACTTCCGTGAACACACCACGCGCGCGATGATCTGGGCCTACCTGTACATCGAATACCCCTCCGGGTCCCGGCTCCAAGCTGTGCTTCAGGCCGAACCAGCGAACCATGAGCGCCGGGTCGATTAAGAAAGGGAAAATCATCTCTGGTGAGGCGGCGATAAAACTCTCGCGCTCAATAATTACCTTGGCTCTGCTCAATTCCGCCTCCCCTTGCGCTCGGCGGCTTCGGCGGCATCCCTTAGCTGTTCGAGGCGGCTGTCCCAGAAGGCGCCAAGTTGAGCCCGCAAGCGTGCCACCGCCCGGCGATTGGCTTGGTATAGCCGGCGCGTTCCGGCGCGCCGTACGGTAAGCAATTCCGATGTCAATAGCACCTTAAGATGCTGAGAAATTGCGGGGCGCGACACAGCAAATTCCGCGGCGATTTGGCCTGCCGAGCGTTCACGACGCCACACCAGTGCCAGAATGTGCCGGCGTGTTCGGTCTGCGAGTGCCCGAAGTTTTGCGTCCATCACTGCGTAGTGTAAGCATATTCTTTCGTAATGGTCAACTTACATATTAGCTGCCCGTGGCCAGCCGTTGAAAGAGCGACTGCGCATTAGAACGCACACATGGGCCATGCTTGTACGCAGAGGTACAAGAATAAGTCATTCGATGGATTCAACACCACAATCTCCGGGTGCAAGCTTGTACTTGATCTGCATTCCCGCGCGTTCTAACAATGCCACCATTAACCGCTGACGGCGTGCGGTGGGGTCTCGAAAAACGAGAAGACATCCGGCTCACCAAGCGACGAACGGGATTTTCGGCGGAGCGCGCCCTGAATTGCCGGATCGCCAGTTCGGAGACAAGCGGCTCGCGCGGTTACGATCGGCTCATGCAGCCGACCATTCTCCCGTGGGGAGAGGTATTAATCCATGACGGTGCGGCTTCGAAATCGCGTCCTGATCCTGGGAGGAGGATTTGGCGCGCTCTATACTGCGCTAGAGCTGGAACGACGGCTGCCCCGTGAGCCCTACGTCGAAATTACGCTGGTAAACCGCGAAAACTTCTTCCTTTTTACGCCGATGTTGCATGAGGTCGCCGCGAGTGACCTGGACATCACGCATATCGTCAATCCGATCCGGAAGTTGCTGCAAAAGGCGAAATTCTTCCACGGGGAAGTGCAGGCCATCGATCTCGTCGAGAAGCAGGTGCGGGTGGTGCATGGTCCGGGACGTCATGTGCACCAAATCGAGTACGACTATTTGGTGCTTGCGCTGGGCTCCACGACGAATTTCTACGGCATCCCAGGACTGAACGAGAGAGCTCTTGCGATGAAGTCGCTCGGCGACGCGATCCATCTTCGCAACCGGCTGATTGACTTGCTGGAGGAAGCCGACTTTGAGTGCGCCGTGGGCGTCCGAAAAGACCTGCTGACCGTCGTGGTCGCCGGCGGAGGTTTTGCCGGCGTCGAAACGATTGCGGGAATCAACGATTTTCTCCGCGACGCGGTGAGGTTTTATCCGCACGTCGGTGCCGACCTCATTCGAGTGCTCCTGGTGCATCCAGGCCCTGTAATCCTGCCGGAACTCGGCGAAAAACTGGGACGGTACGCGCAGGAGAAGCTTGCAAAACGCAACGTCGAGATTCGCCTGAATACGAAAGTTGCTGGATTAACTGAAAGCGGCGTGCAGTTCAGCGACGGGACTTCGGTCGAATGCAAGACGCTGATCTGGACCGCGGGAGTCTCGGTAAATCCTGTCATCGAGTCGCTGCCTTGTCCCAAGAATCACGGCCGTCTCGTGGTTAACCAATTCCTTGAAGTCCAGGGATACGATGGGGTGTGGGCGCTGGGAGACTGCGCTTCCATTCCGAATAAGGAGACTGGGCAGGCCTACCCGCCAACCGCACAGCACGCAATCCGTGAAGGACGGGCGGTCGCGAGAAATATTTTGGCAACGATTCACGGAGGAACGAAAAGAGCTTTTGTGTTCTCCACGATCGGCCTGCTGGCAGCCATAGGGCGAAGAACAGGAGTGGCCAATATCCTGGGCATCAACTTCTCGGGCTTCATCGCCTGGTTTCTCTGGAGATCGATCTATCTGAGCAAACTGCCGCGGTTTGAGAAGAAAGTCCGCGTGGCGCTGGACTGGACCCTGGACCTGCTGTTCGCCAAAGACTTGGTGCACTTCATGATTCTGCGTTCGCCAGCGATTTCGCATAGCGAAGTGCAGCCATCACCGGCAGGAGAGGAAAAACAAGTAGCGCGAGCCATGGGAGGATAAGCCGGGAGATTACGATGAAACTGCTCATTTTTTCGTGAGAGGTGGGTTTTGGGCGACAACGCACAGTTCGACGTGATCATTATCGGCACCGGTGCCGGAGGTGGCACCCTTGCGTACGCTCTCGCTCCGACGGGAAAGAAAATCCTGTTAGTCGAACGAGGCGACTACGTACCGCGCGAGTTAGACAATTGGAGCCCCCGGTCCGTAAACGTCGATGGGAAATACCAAACGAACGAAGTCTGGCGAGACGAGCGAGGCAATCCGCTCCATCCGCACACAAACTACTACGTGGGCGGAAACACAAAGTTTTATGGCGCCGCTCTCTTTCGATTGCGCAGGGAAGATTTTGGGGAAATCAGGCACGCAGGAGGCGTTTCGCCGGCTTGGCCGATTTCCTATGACGAGCTGGAACCATTCTACTTGAAGGCAGAACAGTTATATCAAGTTCACGGTGAGCGCGGAACCGATCCCACCGAACCTCCAGCAAGCGGACCATACGCGTATCCACCGGTCAGCCATGAGCCTCGGATGCGACAACTGAGCGAGGATTTCGTTCGTCTCGGCCTGAAGCCATTCCACGTGCCGCTGGGCATTCAACTGAACGAAAGTGACAAGCGCGCCAGCAAGTGCATTCGCTGCCAGACCTGTGACGGCTTTCCGTGCCTGGTGCACGCCAAATCCGATTCGCAGGTGATCTGCGTTGATCCAGCGTTGAAGCATCCAGGCGTGACCCTTCTGACCAACTCCCATGTAGAGCGACTGGAAACCAGCAGTTCAGGACGCGAAGTAACGGGCGTCGTTGTGAAGCGAAACGGAAACAGGGAGGCTTATTCTGCCGGAACCTATGTGGTTTCCTGCGGAGCAATTAATTCCGCAGCGCTCCTTCTGCGCTCAGCAAATGACAAGCACCCCAATGGCTTGGCGAATAGTTCGGACGTTGTCGGCCGTCACTACATGGGACACGTCAATTCCGTGCTCATGGCCTTGTCTAAATGCCCCAACCCGACGGTGTTTCAGAAGACGCTCGCGGTGAACGACTTCTATTTCGGATCCAAAGAGTGGCCACATCCGATGGGCCACATCTCTTTCGTTGGCAAGCTGGACGGCGAAACTTTGAAAGCGGGCGCGCCCGCTATTGCGCCGGGGTGGTCGCTCGACATGATGGCCAAACACTCGATCGATTTCTGGCTTACCTCCGAGGATCTGCCGGATCCCAATAATCGCGTCACTTTGGATCGCGAAGGCAATATCGTTCTTCGATACAAACCAAACAACGAAGAGGGTCACAAGCGCCTCATCGACAAAGTCGAGACCCTCATGAAGGAACAGACCAAATGCTCGGTTCATGGGCACCAGTGCCATCAGGGCATGTTCGCTAGGAATCTATTCGTTGGCCAGCGAATCCCTCTTGCGGGTGTGGCTCATCAGAACGGGACGATCCGGTTTGGCCGAGATCCGAAAACTTCCCCGCTCGATGTGAATTGCAAGGCTCATGATCTCGACAATCTGTACGTCGTAGATGGAAGTTTCTTTCCGTCGTCTGGCGCTGTGAATCCCGCGCTCACGATTATGGCCAACGCCCTGCGGGTTGCAGAGCGAATTGCAGAGCGATTGTGACTCCCGGGATGCCGAAGGTACGCGAGAGTGGATGAGAGCGATGCTGGAGCATGAGGTGGTGCGGTAAAACCGTAACGAAGTTGATGGGGGCAGCTATGGAACGCCAGCGACGTCTTGTTGAGGCTGCAAGGCGGCAAGAATGTGGGGACTACCAAATCTCAAGCTGGCTAGGTGGGCGATGTCTAATGCAGCAGCCGCGCCCAAAGAAGACGAGCGAACGGACAGCTGTTGCTGCGTTCGGGGACATTGGCCCGGCCGCAGAAGAGGCCGTGCTTCTGACGGCAGCTCGCATGGGACATCCGACCGCTTTCGGCGATCTCGTCGAACGGCATGCAGGGCGAATTCACCGGATGGCCTTCCGGATTACGCGGAATCGTGAGGATGCCCAGGACGCAGTTCAGGAATGCTTTATGAACGCCCTGATGCATCTCAACAGTTTCAGGGGGCAGTCCCGGTTTTCCACTTGGCTTACACGCATAGCGCTGAATGCAGCGCTTATGAAAATTCGGCGGCGGCGCCACGAACTGGTTCCTCTCGACGATTCAATCGAGGCTTTGGTCTCGCTCAAGTACCGGCACGTCCTGCGTTCAAGTCTTACCCCTGAAGAAAGTTACTCGCGTTGGGAGCTCGAAAGCATACTGGCCGAGGAGATGTCCGGGCTGGCCCCGGATTTTCAGAGAGCCCTCCACCTTTGCCATGTGGAGGGACTGACCGCCAGGAATGCGGCGAGAATCTTGGGCATCTCGAACTCCGCTCTCAAGGCGCGGGTACGTCGAGCTAGGCTGGCGCTCCGTCTCAGGCTCAGCCGTCGCGGCATAGGGCGACAACGCGGAGGGACTTGGGCTCGGTTTATGGTCATTCGTCGATGCTCTCATTTTGGAGACTGAGCACAGTGCGGATCACGCGACAAACGATTTGCTCCCCTCTCGCAGGACGAGTGCTAGCCCTTCTCGCACTCGTCCTGCTTGCGCCTGCCAGCTTCACAAGTTCGACGTTCGTGGCGCACGGCCAAGCAGCTAAGCCCCTGATTAGTGCCGTAGCCATGGTGGGAATGACGGTAGAGGATTTAGATCGTTCGGTTGAGTTTTACTCGCGAGTGCTCTCCTTTGCCAAAATCCGCGACGTGGAGCTGACCGGTGATTCGTGGGAGCGTCTCGAAGGAGTATTCGGGCTGCGCATCCGGGTTGCCTGGCTTCAACTCGGAAGCGAGCAAATGGAGTTGACAGAGTACCTGACACCTAGAGGACGTCCCGTTCCCCCTTCTTTCAGCAATGATCGCTGGTTTCAGCACATTGCAATCATTACGAGCGACATGGATCGTGCATACGACTGGCTGCGACAAAATAACGTGCGTCACGTCTCTTCAGGCCCGCAGCTTCTTCCGGATTACATTAAAGCGGCAGCCGGGATTCGCGCCTTCTATTTTGAAGACCCGGACGGACACCCGCTCGAGATTTTGCAATTCCCTTCGGATAAGGGGGACCTCAAATGGCATCGGACGTCGCCCCTTTTTCTGGGAGTGGATCACACCGCGATCGTGGTTGGCGACACAGAAGCAAGTTTGAAATTTTATCGAGATATTTTGGGTTTCAGAGTATCTGGGGAAAGCGAGAACTACGGCCCTGACCAAGAGCACTTGAATAGTGTCTTCGGTGCAAGGCTGCGGATCACCAGTCTGAGGGCTGCAGAAGGGCCAGGTATCGAATTGCTCGAATACCTTGCGCCAACGAACGGGCGATTCATGCCGGAGGATGAGCATGCGAATGATCTCGTGCATCACGAGACCAGTCTCGTGACCGAAAACATAGAACTCACTTCCCGCACGCTCCGCCAGGCTCACGCTCGGTTCATTTCCTCAGCGATAGTTCTGTTTCCGAAGGCTGAGGCCGGCTTTCACTCAGCGCTGCTGGTCAGAGATCCGGACGGCCATCCAATGGAATTGGTCGAGAAGTAAGAAGCCAAAGAAGGTTAAGGAGGACCTTGTGAAACCAAATATCGGAAAGGCAATTCTAGGGGGCTTTGTTGGCACCGTTCTGCTCACCTTGATGACGCAGTTTGTGGCCCCCATGATGACGGGGCAGAAGATGGACATGGCGGCAAGACTTGGCGATATGACGGGCGCGGGTCGGCTCGTGGGCATGGTGATGCATCTCTTTACCGGCTCTGTGGTGTTCGCGCTCATATACGTGTTCGTCTTCTTTCGTTTTCTTCCCGGAGCTCCGTGGATCAAGGGCTCGCTTTCCGGCGTGATCTTGTGGCTCGGATTGGAGATCGCGATGATGCCGATGATCGGTGGTGGTTTCTTCAGCTCTCAGATCGGCGGGATGAAAGTAGCCGTGGCAGCGCTCATCGCGCATTTGGTCTACGGCGCGGCTCTTGGCGGCATTGCCGGCGGACCCGTCGCGAAGCAGTCCTAGACTGCCCATGAAAAACGCAAAAAAAGAGCGCGCGACTATGACGATAGAGGAACAGAGGCTCGAAGAATCCCGCCAGCGAAATGTTCACTGGAAACGCTGGGGCCCCTATCTGGGCGAGCGTCAATGGGGAACAGTCCGCGAGGACTACAGTCTTGGCGGCACGGCATGGGATTACTTCCCGCATGATCATGCCCGCTCGCGCGCTTACCGCTGGGGAGAGGACGGCCTCGGCGGAATCTCGGATCGCCACCAGTTCCTTTGCTTCGCTCTGGCTCTGTGGAACGGTAAAGACCCCATCCTGAAGGAGCGCTTGTTCGGCCTCACCGGAAACGAGGGTAATCACGGCGAAGACGTAAAGGAATACTACTACTACCTCGATTCGACGCCAACACACTCGTACATGAAGTATCTTTACAAATATCCGCAGTCGGAGTTCCCGTATGCGTGGCTGGTGGAGGAGAACAGGCGTCGGGGCAGGAGTGAATACGAGTTCGAGTTGCTGGACACAGGCGCGTTCGACGGGGATCGCTACTTCGACGTTTTCGTTGAATACGCAAAGGCCTCCGCGGAAGACATTCTCATCCGCATCACGGCGCATAACCGAGGCCCAGAGACGGCGCGGCTGGATCTGCTCCCCACGCTATGGTTCCGCAACACATGGTCGTGGAGCAGTGGGACCGAGCAACCGTTGCTCGTGCGTTTCCATGGGGCAGATAGCATCGCCGCAATTGAGGCGCAGCACAAGACCCTTAGACCGCGGTGGTTGCTCTGCGAGGGCCAGCCCGAGCTGATTTTCACAGAGAATGAAACAAACCACGAAAGGTTATTCCACGGGGAGAATCGGAATCGGTTCGTCAAAGATGGAATCAACAACTATATTGTCCACGGCGACCACGAAGCGGTCAATCCCGCGCAGATGGGCACGAAAGCTGCAGCGCTCTACAGGCTGAACGTCGAGCCTAAGGGGAGTGCAGCGATTCACCTCCGGCTCACGGATCAGCTTCCCGTCGTAAAGCATCACTCGGCTCCAGCAGTCAAGCTTGCGGGTGTGTTCGCTTTCGGCAGAGGCTTTGAAGCTGTTTTCAGCACGCGACAGAAAGAAGCCGATGAATTCTACGCCCGACGCGTCGGGCGAACGAGGAACCGCGATGCCGCCGAAGTGCAACGCCAAGCGTTTGCCGGCATGCTCTGGTCCAAGCAGTTCTACCACTACGACATCGGTGCCTGGATCGGCGGCGATCCGGCCGGTCCGCCGCCGCCCGAAGCTCGCAAGCGCGGTCGAAATCGAGAATGGGGGCACTTATACAACGAAGATGTCATCTCCATACCCGACAAGTGGGAATACCCCTGGTACGCCTCATGGGACCTAGCCTTTCACTGCGTTACGCTTGCTCTTGTCGATCCTGATTTCGCGAAAGACCAGCTGCTCCTATTCCTTCGTGAATGGTACATGCACCCCAACGGCCAACTTCCCGCCTACGAGTGGGCGTTTGGAGATGTGAACCCTCCCGTCCATGCGTGGGCCGCTTGGCGAGTATACAAAATTGACAGACGCGTCCGCGGGCAGGCGGATAGAGCCTTCCTCGCGCGGGTGTTCCAAAAACTGCTGCTCAACTTCACCTGGTGGGTGAATCGCAAAGATGCGGAAGGGATGAATATCTTCCAAGGCGGATTCCTTGGACTTGACAATATCGGCGTCTTCGACCGTTCCGCACCACTCCCAACGGGCGGACATATCGAACAATCTGATGGCACCAGTTGGATGGGCATGTATTGCCTTAACATGCTGGCCATCGCCCTGGAACTCGCCAAGGAAGATCGCACTTACGCCGACGTTGCAAGCAAGTTCTTCGAACACTTTGTGTACATCGCGGACGCCATGAACAACCGAGGTGGCGAAGGCATCGATCTTTGGGATGAAGAAGACGGCTTTTATTACGACGTCCTGCACATGCCCGACGACAGTCACCACAAACTCAAAGTGCGCTCCATGGTTGGGCTCATTCCACTGTTTGCCGTCGAAACCCTGGAGCCGGAGATTGTCGATGCCCTGCCAGGATTCAAAAAGCGAATGCTATGGTTCATCGAAAACCGCCCAAGGTTCCGAGACAACGTAACGAGCACGACCAGAGGCGAAGGCAAAGTCAGGCGGCTACTATCCATAGTCAACGCTGAACGTCTTCCCCGCGTGATGCGATTTATGTTGGACGAAGGCGAGTTTTTGTCGCCCTACGGTCTCCGAGCGCTTTCGCAGTTCCACCGAGACCATCCCTATGTGCTTCACATCGACGGCCACGAGTATCGCGTGGATTACCAGCCCGCTGAGTCGAACAGCGCTCTATTCGGAGGAAATTCGAATTGGCGGGGCCCGATTTGGTTCCCTTTGAATTATCTGCTGGTGGAATCTCTCCAAAAGTTTCACCACTTCTTTGGAGATGACCTCAAGGTTGAATGTCCCTCTGCGTCTGGACGCTTGGCCAATCTTCGGGAAGTCGCCACGGACATCTCACGTCGACTCATCCGAATCTTCCTCCGAGATGAATCGGGTCGGAGACCGGTTTATGGGGGTCTTGAGAAATTTCAGGACGATCCCTACTGGCGCGACCTCATCCAGTTTCACGAGTATTTTCACGGCGACAACGGCGCAGGGATTGGCGCGAGTCACCAGACGGGTTGGACAGGTCTGGTCGCCAAGTTAATTGAACAGAGCGGTGGATGAGCGCATGCCAAGTGCTGGACCAAGAGGGGCCGAAATGATTGCCAAACCCGACCGTTCTGCAATGCAGGGGCCGGCAGCTACTACCCCGACGCTTCCGTCGTTCATCGACTTTGGTCGTGAGACTTGTTGCTCGCTGGATGCCGCCTCTGATCGGGAGTGGTTGGTGACCAACGGGATCGGGGGGTACGCGTCAGGCACAGTCGCAGGCGTCACCACACGTCGTTACCATGGGTTGCTAGTGGCCGCACTCAAGCCACCCCTGGGGCGCACTCTGCTTGTGGCAAAACTTGAGGAATCAGCTCAATACGACGGCGGAGAATATGCGCTGTTCGTGGACCGCTGGGCAGGTGGAACCGTTAGTCCGAAGGGTTACCACCATTTGGAGAGATTTCGCCTGGAAGGTACCACTCCGGTCTGGACCTTCGCGTGCGCCGATGCCCGGCTCGAAAAGCGCATCTGGATGCAGGCGGGAACGAACACCACATTCGTTCAATATTCACTCTTATCCGCCTCCCGCCCACTCGGTCTTGAGCTGAAGGCCCTGGTCAACTACCGCGACTACCACGCGACCACGCATGCTGGCGAGTGGCTCATCAACGTCGAACCCGTGGAACACGGCCTGCGCATCGTTGCATTTGAGAGTGCCACTCCCTTCTACCTCCTCAGTGCTTCTGCAAGCGAGGAACCGGCTCATGTTTGGTACCGCAACTTTGACTTGGTCGCGGAGCGCGAGCGCGGGCTCGATGATCGCGAGGATCACCTCCACGCTGGAACGTTCCACACTTCGGTGGAGGCAGGTGAATCCATCACAATCGTTTGCACCGTAGACCCCCACGCGGAACTCAACGGCCCGGCCGCCTACAAGCGGCATCTTGCTCGCCAGCAAGATTTACTGAGCCAATGGACCACGCCTCAACCGGAATTAGCGAAACTGGCTCCACCCTGGGTAAAGCAGCTCGTGCTGGCCGCGGACCAATTCATTGTAAAGAGGCCACTCACCGATGAGCCGGACACTTGCTCCGTGATTGCCGGCTATCACTGGTTCGGGGACTGGGGACGGGACACGATGGTGTCTCTGCCAGGGCTCACCCTGACCACTGGCCGCCCGCAACTCGCGCGCAGTATCTTGCGCACGTTCAGCAGATTCGTCGATTGCGGCATGCTCCCAAACGTTTTCCCGGACGCCGGCGAGACGCCTGAGTACAACACCGTGGACGCCACGCTGTGGTATTTCGAAGCCTTGCGCCAGTATTACCTGGCGACGGCGGATACGGAACTGCTTCGAGAACTTTTCCCAACCCTAGCGGAGATTATTGACTGGCACCAGAGAGGGACACGCTTCGGCATTCGTGTGGATCCGAACGACGGACTGCTGTACGCCGGGCACGCGGGCGTGCAACTTACCTGGATGGATGCGAAGGTCGGGGATTGGGTGGTTACCCCGAGAGTCGGCAAGCCAATCGAAGTCAACGCCTTATGGCTGAACGCACTGGTCACGATGACACAATTTGCGCGTGCCCTCGGTTTGCGAACCGAGGCCTATGAATTCCTGGCCAAATGCGCTCGCGACGGCTTCAAGCGGTTTTGGAACGGTTCTGCGAATTACTGTTATGACGTAATTGATGGCCCCGAGCCATGCGATTCCTCACTTCGACCAAATCAGATTCTAGCGGTGTCGTTGCCGGAATGTCCGCTCAGCGGCGAGCAACAACTCGCCGTAGTGGACGCTTGCGCGCGTCACCTGCTCACTTCGTATGGGTTGCGAAGCCTCGCACCGGGACACCCGAACTACCAAAGTCACTACTCCGGCGGCCCTCGAGAGCGCGATGGCGCCTACCATCAGGGAACGGTCTGGGGCTGGTTGCTTGGCCCATTTGTTCTGGCGCACCTGCGCGTGTACGGCGACCCGATTCGAGCTGCCACATTTCTGGACCCCGTTGCTAATCATCTGAGGACGTATGGTCTCGGCAGCGCAAGCGAGATCTTCGACGGTGACGCGCCGTTTACTCCTCGCGGGTGTATCGCTCAAGCGTGGACGGTTGCGGAATTGCTACGCGCCTGGACTGCGGTAACGGGCGAGTCAGCGACGCCACGCACAAAAACCTCGGCATTGGGAGCAGCGGAGCAACTTCAATGAGTGCGACGCGGCAAGAGCATAAAGATCAACGACGCGCGAGTACCAACATGACGAATGGCCGAGGCGCGGAATTTGAGTACAGCCGGCTCGGGGTCTCGGACTCAAAAAGGAAATCCCGGTGTGGGACATACAGAATAGAGAGGATAAAAATGAAGAAACTCCTGTGGGCGGCAGCCGCCGTCTTGCTCTTTGCCACGGTTTCACACGCGCAAGGTACTCCCGCGGCTGAAGTCGCCGTGGGCTACTCTCATTTCCAGATTATTAAAGGACTTACTATCGCCATGGATGGCGGCACTGGCTCGGCCGCTTTCGATGCTAACGATTGGTTTGCAGTTGTCGGCGATGTAGGCGTTTATCGCAACGAACCCTGCTGCGTCGATTTAACAGCGACGACTTATACATTCGGCCCGCGATTCTCGTACCGCAAGTCAGACAGAGTCGTCCCGTTCGGCCAGGCACTCTTAGGCGGGTCGAATTTTTCGACCCCGTTCAACGGCCTCTCCGGCTCGGGTGGGAACCATTTTACGTTCGGCCTCGGCGGCGGACTTGACGTTGCACTCGGCAGGAGCGGCAAAGTCGTTTTGCGGCCGCAAGGGGATTACTTCGGCATGCGCGTGAATGGTTCGGTCTTAAGTAACGCGCGTCTTTCCCTCGGAATCGTCTTTCGCATCGGGAAGAAGTAGCGTGAAGCAGAACTGATTCGATGGGGGCGTTTTCAGTTCGACGGATCCTGCAGATTTGAAATTTGAAATGGGGCCGCGTTCCTGATCCAGAATTCTGATCGATGAAATTGAACTTTATCTGGGAGCGTAAACATGCGGACAGATCCCGAAACCGTCAGCCTTCCGAAGGCAGTTACACCCGACTGCCAGGTTCCAAGATTACTGAAGGGACAAAAGGCTCTGGTGACCGGAGCCAATTCAGGAATCGGCAAGGCCGTCGCTATTGCCCTCGGTCAGGCAGGTGCGGACGTGGTTGTGAACTACGTTCGAGACGACGGCTCAGCCAACGAGGTCGTCCAGACGATCTCGAAGTCCGGCGCTCGGGCCCTTGCGATCCAAGCCGACGTATCGCAGGAACCGCAGATTCAAGCGATGTTCGCCCAGATGCTCAAGAATCTCGGAACCATCGACATCTTGGTGAGCAACGCCGGGCTGCAAAAAGACGCCCCGTTAGAGGAAATGACCCTGGCCCAGTGGAACACGGTAATCGGAGTGAATCTGACAGGGCAATTTCTTTGTGCGCGGGAAGCGGTTCGAGAGTTCAAACGGCGAGGAGTAGTCAAAGAAGTCTCCGTGTCCGCCGGCAAGATCATTTGCATGAGCTCTGTCCATGAAACGATTCCCTGGGCCGGCCATGTGAACTACGCGGCCTCCAAGGGTGGAGTGATGCTCATGATGAAGAGCATCGCCCAGGAAGTCGCTCCCTACCGCATCCGCGTCAACAGCATTTGTCCAGGTGCGATTCGGACCCCGATCAACACAAGCGCGTGGGCCACGCAGGAGGCATACAACTCGCTTATGACCTTGATTCCTTACAAGCGCATCGGTGAACCCGAGGATATCGGACGCGTTGCAGCGTTTCTCGCTTCGGATCAGGCCGACTATATCAACGGCGCGAGCATCTTCGTGGACGGCGGCATGACCCTGTATCCGGGCTTCGCGACAGGCGGGTAGGCATCGATATGGCCGAGAGCACGAACGATCATTGGCGCGAATACCTCATGGAGGCCGGTGGACTCGGCATCTTCATGATCTCGGCATGCGTGTTCACGGTCCTATTCGAGCATCCAGAATCTCCTCTTCACCAGTGGATCGCCAGTGTCTTTATCCGTCGAGTCATCATCGGAGCCGGGATGGGGCTCACCGCCATTGGGCTGATTTACTCGCCATGGGGTAAACAATCGGGCGCGCATCTCAACCCTTCGGTAACAATCACGTTTTTCCGGCTCGGTAAACTAACCCGGCCCGATGCGTTTTTCTATGTTCTCTCGCAGTTTGTAGGTGCCTATCTCGGCGTGTTGGTATCCACATTTGTCCTGAGGCGCTGGATCTCGCATCCCGCGGTGAATTACGCCATCACTGTTCCCGGTCCTAAGGGCGCAAGCCTCGCCTTCGCCGCCGAGCTTTTCATTTCCTTTGTCCTAATGACGATGATTCTTTTTGTGTCCAATGGCGCGCGATTTGCGGAATTCACCGGAGTGCTCGCGGGAATTTTGGTAGCCACTTACATCAGTCTGGAAGCGCCACTCTCCGGTATGAGCATGAATCCGGCCCGTACTGTCGGATCGGCCCTATCTGCGCAAGTGTGGAAGGGATGGTGGATTTACTTCACGGCACCACCCATCGGCATGCTTGCGGCGGCAGAGTTACATCGGCGACTGCGTGGTGCGAAGGGCGTTGTCTGCGCCAAATTGCACCACCAGAACGATAAGCGCTGCATTTTCCGTTGCGGGTACCGGCAAATGATCACTCCACCTCTCGAAGATGTAATTGCTCAGCCGCCAGAGCGCGGTGAGCTTCTCCGTGGATGGAACAGAACGGTTCCGTGAGGAAGCCTAAATTGACGAGGAGAGAAAAATGACGAATCTGCTCAAGAGACTTGCTGGATGGGTTGCTCTATTGCTTGTCGTCACCGCTGGAATGTCCCGCGCGCAAGTGACCGAAAAGAAAGCTTTAACACTTGAGGGAGCAAGGAAGGTCATCACTGCCGCTGAAGCCTATGCCAAGCAGAACAATGCTCCTGGTGGCGTGATTGCCATTGTCGATGACGGCGGCAATCTCATGGCTCTCGAGCGCTTGGATGGCACGTTTGCTGCCGGAGCCAACATCTCCATTGGCAAGGCTCGGACGGCAGTGATGTTCAAGAAACCAAGCAAAGTCTTCGAGGACCTGATCAACAAAGGGCGCACAACCATGGTTGCCCTGAAAGATTTCACCCCACTTCAGGGGGGCATCCCCATCGTCGTGGGCGGGCAAATCGTGGGTGGCGTTGGCGTAAGCGGCGCATCGAGCGCTCAACAAGACGAGGAACTGGCCATCGCCGGGGCCCAGGCCGCGGCGGAATTCACCGTCACTTCTACCATCCCGGTGCCACAAACGGCGACCTATTTTGCCAAAGGCAAAGTCGATGCGGCATTTGACAAGAGCGCCGTCCTTCTTGAACGGTCGGAAGACGGAAATTTTGCGGTCAACACGAGCCGCCGCGATTCCCCCGGCGTAGTAGAAGTGCATCTGAAAGACGCCGACGTCATGTACGTCCTGAAAGGTTCGGCTACCATCGTGACTGGCGGGAAGCTGCTGGACGGCAAAACAGTGGCACCTGATGAAATCCGAGGCTCGCAATTAGACGGGGGCGATGCACATAACCTAGTCCCAGGCGATGTGCTCATTATTCCCCGTGGCGAACCACATTGGTTCAAGGAAGTGAGAAGTCCGTTGCTGTATTTCACGGTGAAGGTCCGCTAGTTCCGGAGACTTGCTATGAGGGTGCCTCAACTGGTATTTGCGTTCGTCACGTCTGCCTTGAGTCTCATGGCGCCTCAGCATGCGGCATCTCAGAACGTCGCCGCGCAAGGGCCGCCGTATGGCCGGCCGGACGCGACCATCGATCTGCGAACAAAGGAAGGCAAAGAGCTTGTAAAAGGAGTCTGGCGCTACAGCGACGTGAAAATTGTCGAGACTGATTTCCGGGCGCCCGGCCCAGACCTAAAGCCTTCGGGGAAGCCGACCAAGACCTACGATTACATCCCGCGCGCTGGTGCCGCGGACTTCGACGACGCGAAATGGGAAGTGCTCGATCCCACTACGCTGGAAGCGCGCCGCTCGGGTGGGAAACTGTGTTTCAACTGGTATCGGATCAACATCACAATTCCCGACAAAGTTGGTGAATTTGAGATCCGCGGCTCAACCGTTGATTTCGAGATCGTAATCGACGACTATGCCGAGGTTTGGGTGGATGGCAAACTCCCTGCCGTGTACGGCCAAAGCGGCGGCTCGGTCATCAAGGGGTACAACGCCCCTAACCGCGTGGTCATCGCGCGCGATGTTCAGCCGGGACAAAAAATTCAACTTGCTGTCTTCGGTATCAATGGGCCGATCTCGGCCAGTCCCAGCAACTTTATATGGGTCAAATCCGCCGTCCTCGATTTCTACAAAGCGGGCCGCGGCTATGGAGTTGAGCAAGTCGAAACGCGGGTGATCCGCAAAGATCCCGGGCTCGATGCCATTCTCACGCCTGGCACAAAGATCGAAAAACTTGCGGCTGGCTTCTTGTTTACAGAGGGCCCGGTGTGGGACCGCGAAGGCGGCTACCTGCTCTTCAGTGATCCAAATAACAATTTGATCTATCGGTGGACTCCGGACGGAGAGGTGTCTGTCTATCGCACTCACAGCGGCTACACGGGAGCGAATATCGGCGAGTACGGCCAGCCTGGTTCGAATGGGCTGACTCTCGACAAACAGGGTCGGCTCACAATCAACGAACACGGCAATCGCCGAGTCACGCGCCTCGAGAAGAATGGAGTCCTGACCGTCTTGGCTGACCGTTATGAAGGGAAGCGGCTGAATAGCCCGAACGATCTCGTTTACAGATCCGACGGGGCCTTGTACTTCACGGATCCTCCCTTTGGCCTGCCCAGATTCTTTGATGACCCGAGGAAAGAGCTTCCCTATAGCGGCGTGTTTTGCCTAATCAACGGACAGCTAAAGTTAGTCAGTACAGACTTCAGCGGCCCCAATGGTTTGGCTTTTTCGCCCGACGAAAAATATCTCTATGTCGACAATTGGGACCTCAAAAAGAAAACCGTCATCCGTTATGAAGTTCAGCCGGACGGAACGCTTTTGAACGGAAAAGTTTTCTTTGATGCGACGGATGAGCCAGGAGAAGACGCCTGGGATGGCATGAAAGTGGATCAACTGGGGAATCTATATCTTTCAGGTCCTGGGGGATTGTGGATCGTTTCGCCAGCAGGCAAGCACCTTGGCACCATCATCGGGCCCGAACATCCTCACAACATGGCGTGGGGCGATGAAGACGGTAAGACCCTGTATTTGTGCGCACAAACTGGCCTCTATCGAATTCGTTTCAACATACCAGGCATTCGACCGTAGGGGATGACCGCCCGTGCACGCTCGCTTGAGCGCACTCTGGCGGAGCGATTAATAGGTGGGAAAACGATGTCAAGTACGAAGGCACAGCGTACATCCTCAATGAGTTTCTTCACTCCGGCTAGCATTGAGGTCCCTGCCGTCACGACCGACCAAATGCGGGAGATCGATCGAATCGCGATGGAAGAAACAGGCCCCAATCTTTTCCAGATGATGGAGAACGCCGGCCGCAACCTGGCAGAGATGACGCTGGAATGCCTCGGCGGAAACTGGCGGCAAGCCAGGATTGTGGTCCTGGCGGGCACCGGAGGAAATGGTGGCGGAGGGATTGCGGCCGCGCGCCATCTCGCCAATCATGGAGCAGGCGTTGAATTGTGTCTAGCTGCTCCGGACAAACTCGGCGAGATTCCAGCATGGCAATACAAAATCTTCCGCTCAACTGGCGGCAAAGAAGTTTGGCCTCGCGATTTGGATGAAGAAGCCGACCTCATCATTCTGGACGCCCTCATAGGTTACAGCCTGCAGTCAGCGCCGCGCGGCGTTTTTGCCGACCTAATCGCATGGGCTAATAGCGCTGGAGCTCCGATCCTTTCGCTGGACGTTCCCTCAGGAATGGATTCCACGACGGGAGAAACGCCAGGGAACTTCATCCAGGCCACCTGGACTATGAGTTTGGCTCTTCCCAAGACGGGGGCTGGCGTCGGGCAAGGCGGGCCAAGTTGCTGGCCGACATCGGCATACCCCAAGAGACATACCGGCGAATCGGCTTGACGTATGTGCCTCCTTTTGGTGATCGCTTTCGGGTTCCGCTCACGGCGCGAGCGAGTACGGCAGTTTCTCGGTAAGGCCACGGTGAAAGACTTGGTTCCAATTTGCGTATTTAGGTGCACTCGCGTCTCTTGGAGGCCGCACCGCTTATCTCACGACTGATTCGCTCAAAGACTGGTTTCTGGAGGGAGATTTCATGAAGAGAAATGAGACCACTATTGAGTTGCCGACACCAATTAACCGCGCGGTTTTCCAGATGTCGAGCCGAACGCTTCGCAGCGTTGCGGCCGTCCTGCTCTGCCTCCTAGCCCATGCCACGTTTCCGCAGCGGAGTGTAGGTCAAGCACCCGTTTATGAGATCACCCCGGTGGAAAGCTCCATTAGATTCGACGTCGAATCCTCGGTAGCCATCAAGGGAACCTTCAACAAGTGGAACGCGACCCTCACGTTTCAATCGCGAGAGCTTTCGACGGGCGTCTTAGACATCCGAATCGAGGCAGATAGCGTGGACACGGGGAGCGGCCTCAAGAACGGAAAGTTGCGAGGCAAGAGCTTCTTCAATGTCAAAGAAGATCCTTACATTACGTTTAGGTCCACCAAAATCACACAAACAGGTCCGCTGACCTTTGAACTGGACGGAGATTTCACGATCCGTGGTGTCACAAAGAAAGAGAAATTGAAGCTCGCGGATTCAGGCAAAGGCAGCCCCTCGGGTTTCATTTTCGGGACCATGGCCTTTGACCGCAAGGACTACGGCATGAACAGCGGCATTCCATTCATCAAGATCGCGAACCGCGTTGAAGTTGGCGTAAACCTGAAGTGGAAGCGAATCAGCGGACCTCCGCCTGCCTTTGAGCAATAGTCACAGGGACGCATCCGCCTGGCCTTCACGGTTGCCGCATCGGCGAGTGGATCGCTACTCCGAGCTGCTCAGCTTGGCTCCATGCAGACGCGCAACCTGAGTGTGCGTTGGCGACAAGTCAAATTTGCCTTGAATATGGTTTCTGTTATGTCCATGAGATGCTTCGAGTGTTTGAATGCTGGCTGGTTTCGTAACCAGACTGGAATCGTGTCAGCGGTTGGTTTTGTGCGTCGACGAAAAGAGCGGAATTCAGGCACTGGAACGCACGCAGTCGATGTTGCCGCCGGGGTTGGGTTACGTCGAGGGAGTGACCCACGATTATCGACGCCACGGAACCATGACGCTGTTTGCAGCCCTGGACACGGCAAAAGGCAGGGTGCTCACACGGTGCCAGCAGCATCACCGCCATAAGGAATATCTGCGTTTCCTAAGAGAGATCGAAAGAACGTGCCGGAGACATTGGATGTGCACGTCATCGTGGATAACTACGCTACACACAAACATCCGCGAATAAAACGCTCGTTCGCCGCACGGCCGCGATTCCACGTAAAATTCGCTCCGACCTATGCCTCGTGGTTGAACCAGGTGGAGATCTGGTTTCATTCGCGCCTCTACGATTTCGAGCGTGGCGCCTCGGTTCACGAGCATTTTCATCCTCAGGAAGAAGTCTATGAGGTCACTGAGGGCGAACTTGAGGTGACAATTGACGGCGTGGTCCAGATCGCCCGACCGGGCTTGGTCGCGATCGTACCGGCACGTGTCCGCCATTCGATCAAAGCCCGCAGTGAGGGTCGACCCATCATCGTCGACTACCCACTAAGGCTGCTACTTTCCGGGAGAGACTCTGATTACTTGGACTTGGCTTAAGGCACCCCGTCTCGTCAACTAGGTCCGAAGCTTGGGAAGCTTCTCGGCACATAGCCGAACAGTAGTAGCCCGCTATTGTGACGTGAGCGCTATTACTGCCGCACTCTATTTTGTGGTGTCAGTTCTGGTGTCAGTTCGATTGGCAATTCAAGGCGAAAAGGGGCGTGGCTAGGCATTTCAATATATCCGCAACTGATTGAAAGGGCGTCTCTTGACAAATCGTGGCAGGTCCTGGCGGGATGGTTCAGAGGGATTAAAAGGCCTGCAATTTCATCGTTTTCCGCGTTTTTGACTTCCTAGAACCTATCCTCTGTAAACGAACGTAGCGCCCCGCGACGCAGG
>Ga0306920_100001492_pt1 | contig 29156 bp, 29 predicted proteins | sample flu12Cox44000170_FD_204666 | JGI IMG/M metagenome (GOLD analysis project Ga0306920, IMG submission 204666) | Lab enrichment of tropical soil microbial communities from Luquillo Experimental Forest, Puerto Rico - flux4day.12C.oxic.44.000.170 (v2)... | ecosystem: Environmental > Terrestrial >... | reverse complement strand
ACCGCGAACGCGGTCTTGCCCACCCCGGCCATCCCGCCGATCGCGTGGATGCCCACCACCCCGCCCGCACCAGCCGCGGCCTCCGCGAGCTGCTCCAGCTCCCGCGCCCGCCCGGTGAATGACGCGATATCCCGCGGCAGCGTCCGCGTCGCCGCTGCCACGCCGCCCGCCGCCGCCCGGCCCCGGGCGGCCGCCTCAAATCCAGCCCGGACCGGGCCGGCCAAGCCCAGCGCATCGGCCAGCAGCCGCACCGTCTCCTTCTGCGGGGTGGTCACCACCCCCCGCTCCAAATAGGCGACCGCCCGCACGCTCAGCGCCGCTGCCTCAGCCAGCTCCTCCTGCGTCAGCCGCGCCTCCCGGCGCAGGCTCCGCAGCAGGCTCCCGAAACCGGCCGGCGGCTCAGCCACAGCCCCACCTCCCGCCGCCGACGGCCAACAGCAACATTCTCCGCGCACCCGGGCTAACCCCGCCACCATCGGCCAGCACACCCCGGTCATCGCCCTATGCCAGCTTGGGGCCGTCCAGCAGCTGATAGTAATTGCGCGGCCGCGGCCCAGCCCCTGGAGCAGGCGCTGAGCATGCGGCCGGCCCTGGAGATCTTCCAGCGGATCGGCGCCGCCGTCACCCGTGAGCCGGCCGCCCCTACCGGGGCGGGCCGCCCGCACAACCCAGGCCATCGGCGCTCCCGGGCGCCGGTTCTTGCGGGTGGTCTTGCATGTTCAGCAAGCGGCAATGTTGCTTGGCTTGAAAGCAAGCCACCTAATGCGCCAGGCCCCTTTTCGCGGACCGGCGGCGGTTCCGCCCGGACGGAGCCCACTTGACCGATGACCGCCGCTGGCTCGCCTTGCAGAACCGGCGACAGCCGGCACCGCACACAGATGGAACGGAGAGGACTCCGTGGAGCTGCCCCACACGACCGAGCCGCGGCCACAGCCGGTCAACGACTCCAGCGGCTTGCCGGCCTTGCCGCGGCCCGGCCGGGCGGGTCTGACGGGCCGGCCCGGCGAATGCGACACGCTCGACCGGCTCATCGCCGCGGTCTGGGCCAGTGAAAGCCGGGCTTTGGTAGTGCGCGGTGATCCGGGCGTAGGCAAGACTGCGCTCCTGGATTACCTGGCGGGGCGGGCGTCGGGTTTGGGATGGCGGGTGGCGCGTGTGGTGGGCGTGCAGGCAGAGATGGAGCTTGCGTTCGCCGGATTGCATCAGCTGTCCGCGCCGGTGCTGGGAGGCGCCGAGCGGCTACCGGTGCCGCAGCGGGACGCGCTGCGGGTCGTGTCTGGCCTGGCCGCAGGGCCGCCGCCGGACCGTTTCTGCCTGGGGCTGGCCGTGCTAAGCATGCTGGCCAAGGTGGCCAGGGAACGCCCGCTGATCTGTCTGATCGACGACGAGCAGTGGCTGGACCGGGCCTCGGCACAGGTGCTGGGGTTCGCGGCGCGTCGCCTGGGCGCCGACCCGGTCGGCCTGGTGTTCGCTGCCCGCGAGCCGGGCGCGGAGCTGGCCGGCCTGTCTGAGCTGGAAGTCGGCGGACTGCGAGACGATGACGCGCGGATGCTGCTGGCTTCGGCGCTGCCCGGGCCGCTGGACGCGCGGGTCCGCGACCGGATCGTGGCCGAGACTCGAGGGAACCCGCTGGCGCTGCTGGAGCTGGCGCGCGGGGTGAGCCCGGCAGAGCTGGCGGGCGGGTTCGGGCTGCCGGGTGCTGTGTCGCTGACCGGCCGGATCGACGACAGCTTCGCCCGTCAGCTGGACGCACTGCCGGACCAGACTCGGCGGCTGGTGCAGTTGGCGGCGGCCGATCCGTCCGGCGACCGGTCGCTGGTGTGGCGGGCGGCCCGGCTGCTGGGCATCCCGGTCCAGGCGGGGGCGCCGGCGGTGGAGGCGGGGCTGGTGGAGTTCGGCGCTGGGGTGTGGTTCCGGCATCCGCTAGCCCGCTCGGCGGTCTACCGGTCGGCGTCATTCGCGGACAGACAGCAGTTGCACGCGGCACTGGCGCAGATGACCGACCCGATCGCGGATCCGGATCGCCGGGCCTGGCACCGGGCCCAGGCCGCGACCGGGCCGGATGAACAGGTCGCCGCCGAGCTGGAGCGGTCGGCCGGGCAGGCGCGGGCCCGCGGCGGCCTGGCCGCGACCGCGGCGTTCCTGGAGCGATCGGTGCTGCTGACCGCCGATCCGGCCCGGCATGCCGACCGGACCTTGGCCGCGGCGCGGGCGAGTATGCAGGCCGGCGCGTTCGGCAAGGCCCTGGAACTGCTGGCCGAGGCGGCGGCCGGGCCGATGGATGAGTTCGCCAGCGCCCGGGCGGAGTTGCTGCACGGGCAGATTACATTTGCGTCGTGTCTGGGCGGCGACGCGCTTGCGCTGCTGTTCAAGGCGGCCAAGCGGCTCGAGCCGCTCGACGCCGACCTGGCCCGGGAGGCCTACCTGAGCGCATGGATGGCGGCTCAGTTCGCCGGGCGGCTGGCCGCCGGCGGCGATCTGCTCGAGGTCTGCCGCGCCGTGCGGGCCGTCCCCCGGCCCGCACAGCCGCGGACAGTCGACCTGGTGCTGGACAGCCTGGTGCTGCTCGTGACGGATGGGCTAGCCGCCGCAGCGCCGGCGCTGCGGCGCGCGATGAGCGCCATCGCCGACGCGGACAGCACGGCGGAGGAAGCCCTCCGCTGGGGCTGGCCGGCCCAGGCGGCCGCCAGCGCGCTGTGGGACGACGACGCCCGGCGCGTGCTGCTCCTGCGCCAGGTTCGGCTCGCTCGTGAGGTCGGAGCGCTCGGCCAGCTGCCGATCATGCTCGACGCGCTAGGCACGGCCACCGCGGCCAGCGGAGACCTCGCGGCCGCCGCGGCCCTGACCGCCGAGGCTGGCGCGATCCGTAATGTGACCGGGGCCCGCGCCGCCCCGTGGACTGCGATGCTGCTCGCGGCGCTGCACGGCCGCCACGCCGAGGCCACCTCGCTGATCGAGGTCACCATCGCCGAGGCCGAAGCCGGCGGGCAAGGCCTCGCGGTGGCCTGCGCGCACTGGGTGGCCGCCATCCTCCACAACGGCGCCGGGCGTTACGAGCAGGCGCTGGCTGCGGCCCGGCAGGCCAGCCAGGACACCACCGCGCTGCCGATCTCGATGTGGGCACTGCCCGAGCTGGTCGAGGCCGCCGCGCGCGCAGGACACCCCGGGCTCGCCCGCGATGCGCTCACCCGGCTGGCCAAAATCACCCTGCCGTCCGGCACCGACGCCGCGCTCGGCATCCAAGCGCGCTGCCGGGCACTGCTCAGCCACGACGCCGGCGCCGAGGACCTGTACCGCGAGGCGATCGACCGGCTGGCCCGGACCGAGCTGCGTCCCGAGCTCGCCCGCGCCCACCTGCTGTACGGGGAATGGCTGCGCCGCCAGGGCCGGCGCCTCGATGCGCGCGATGAGCTGCGCACGGCCCACGACATGCTCACTGCGATCGGCATGGCGGCCTTCGCCGAGCGCGCGCGGCGGGAGCTGACCGCCACCGGCGAGACGGTACGCAAGCGCAGCGCCGGGACCCTCACCACGCTGACCACGCAGGAGGCCCTCATCGCCCGGCTGGCCCGCGACGGCCGCACCAACCCCGAGATCGGCACCCAGCTGTACCTGTCCGCGCGCACCGTCGAATGGCACTTGCGCAAGATCTTCACCAAGCTCGGCATCAGGTCCCGCCGCGACCTGCAGGCCGCGCTGGCGCAGGCCGCGTAGGACAGCGAGCCGGCTTAGCTCGGTATCGCGTGCAGCGGCTAGAACGTCAGTTGGGTACGGTCAGGGCCGTCCCACAGAGGGCAACTCCGGGAGCTTGACACACTGCAGGCCCTTTCTGCGCCCATCGCAGACCCAGGGCCCGGCCAGGGTCCGGCCAGGCATGCGCCCAGGGGAGACGCCCAGGGATGTGACCGGCGCGGCGTGCCCGCCCGATACGCGACGGTGAGGCAATACCACTCGTGAAAGGGAGTCTCATGAACTCACCGTCTACCCCGGAAGGCCCCGGCTCGGTCTCCGGGGCGCCGCACCTCCCAGACGGGTTCACCGGCACGTTCACCAGCCAGTACATCGACACCGGCGGGCTGCGCCAGCACGTGGTCACCGGCGGCGAGGGCCCGCCGCTGCTGCTGGTGCACGGCTGGCCCCAGACCTGGTATGCCTGGCGCCTGGTGATGCCCGCGCTGGCCCGCGACTTCTCAGTCGTCGCGCCCGACCAGCGCGGGCGCGGGCTGTCCGGCAAACCCCAGGACGGGTACGACACCGCCACCCTCGCCGGCGATCTGGTCGCGCTGATGGACGCGCTCGGCCACCGGCGGTTCGCCGTGGCCGGCCACGACACCGGAATGTGGATCGGCTACGCCCTGGCCGCCGACCACCCCGGCCGGGTCGCCCGCCTGGCCGTCGCCGAGACCCCCCTGCCGGGCGTGTCCCCCTCGCCGCCCCTGTTCGCCAACGCACGCCTGAACAACGCGCTGTGGCACTTCGCCTTCAACCGGCTCGCCGAGGTCAACGACCAGCTCGTCACCGGACGGGAAGACATCTACTTCGGCTGGCAGTTCGCCACCAAGGCCGCCCGGCCACTGCCCGAGTACGCCGTCCGCTACTACATCGACACCCTCGCCGCCGACCCGGCCGCGCTGCACGCCAGCTTCGCGATCTACCGCGCGCTGAATGCGACCATCGCGCAGAACCAGCAGCGCACGAGCCGCCGGCTTCCGATGCCCGTGCTCGGCATCGGCGGCGGGCACAGCCTGAAGGAACAGGTCGCGGACACGATGAAGCTCGCCGCCGACGACGTGCAGACCCTGGTCATCCCCGACTGCGCCCACCACCCCGCCGAAGAAACGCCCGAGGAGACGCTCGCCGCACTGACCGCGTTCCTGGCCCCCTATCGCGACGCGCCGGCCGCGGCACACCACCCCGGCCCGTAGCCGGCCCCGGCCTAACCGCACACCCCCTGGGGCCAGGCCCGACCCGGACCACTCACCGCACGCGGGCCCACGCCCGCACGACTCGGGTCACGGGAACGCCCGTTCCTGTCCTGATCCGGGCACGCGCTCATCCACTGACCGGCACACAGCGCCGTGCGCAGGGCACGGCCGTGGCTCACGAAAGGGAACTGCTCATGTCCATCAAAACCAAGGTGCTCGCCGCCGCGGCGACGCTGAGCCTGGCCGGCGGCCTCGCCGCGGCGGGGACGCTGCCCGCGAACGCGGCCACCACGCAGTGCGGCACCGCCTGTGTGCAGATCTTCAACAAGGACTACCCCAGCTTCATCGAGAGCGTATTCCTGGGGATCCCGCTGGCCGGGGTGCCGACGATCGTGCACCGCGCCAGCAGGTTCGACCCGACCGGAGACTTCATCGTGCCCCAGAAGGGCCCGGTCTCGATGTTCTACGCAGAGGGGATGGTGTCCGCCGCGGTGAACGCCCACTACGCCACCGACATCGCTGTGCAGGTCGAGTACGCGCCGTACGGCCACCCCACCGGCCTGTGCTCGGCCGTGGCCACAACCGCCTATCAAGGTGAAGGGCTCAGCTTGCAGCCGTGCAGCACCCCGGACACCACCGTGTTCATCCTCGACTTCCCCGATGGGGCCGGAGGCTACTTCCCCATAGTCAACGCCTCGACCACCGACTTCACCCACCCGTTCACGATGACCATCCACGGTGACCCAGCCCACCAACTGTTCCCGCAGATCAGGCTCGAGCACATGATCGGCAATCCGGCGAACGTGCCCGACAACCAGCTGTGGGCGACCGTATTCGCCCCCGCACCCTAGCAAACCCCCGGTCATGCCAAGAGTGACCCAGCTGTGGCGCCGCCCTCGCGGGCGGCGCCACTCGCCATGTCACCAAACTGGTGAAAGAGATCCTCATGAGCTCACCGTCCACCGCCCGGCAGCGGCCACTACTGCCTCGAGGAGGCTCCCGAGGAGGTGCTGGCCACGGTGACCGCATTCCTGGCCCCTTACCGGGACGGCCAATGCGGGTAATACGGCGGAACCCGGACGTCGTACTGCAGAGGGTCCCGGCGTCGAGGCACGTCCGTCTCAGGACCCGAGGGCCAGGAAGTGCTCGGCGTAGGGGGTGCCGGCGAGCTTCTCGGCCATCAGCCGGGAGAACAGCAGCAGCGTGCTCCGGGGCCGGTAGTTGCCCACGATGTGCTGCGCCTGCCCGGCGGCGTTGCGGGCGACCAAGGTGACGTTGCCGATCGGCTCGCCGCGGACCCCGGCGGTGTAGTCCTCGAGCCAGCCGTTGTCGCCGTAGAGGCCGGCGAAGTGGAACGCCTGGTAGTCATAGACCGTGCGGATGGCCACCACCACAGTCCGCACTGCCTCGGCGCCCTGCACGAAGCCGTCCATCGCCGAGCCCTCCAGGGTGACGTCGTTGGCCAGATTGTCCAGCCACGCCGGGTAGTAGTCGGCGAGGGCGGGATCGCCGCTGCTTTCCATATATGTCATACCGTGCCTCCCTCAGAACCCGGCAGCGGGCCGGCTGCTATGCGTGGACTTCCTCAGGGTCGCGCCCGCCGTGGTCTGTCGCGCCGGTGATGTCCCCTGGCTGTCACCCCTGGCCGGACCCTGGCCTGACCACTGGGTCTGCGATAGGGCGCAGATGGAGACCGCGACGTGCGGCGTGTCGGCGTAGTCCCATGCCGTAGGTGGTCTATGCCAGAAGCAGGACCAGCACGCCCAGCCAGACCCGCCGAGGAGGAGTGGGCTCATGCAGACAGCAGCCTCCGGCACCCGCCACCGCCGCATCGCGGCGCATCTTCCAGTGGAAGAAACAACACCGGAAGGGAAGACCAGAATCAGCTGCGCCGGCCCAGGCTGTGCGGCCTGGGATCCGCGGCCATGCCCGTCGCGGCGCGAGGCGCAATTCTGGTTCGACCGGCATATCTCCCAGCCGCTGACCCACCACCTGTAACGGTTCGTCTTCCCCTCGGCGAAACCGGCGGCGACGCCTTCTTCGGCTAGCTGGCGCCATGATCGCCAACGCTGGCCCGGCACCTGCAGCTATACGGTTCTCAGTGTCTGCCGCCCGGTGATCGAGGTGGGCCGGATCCGGAGCCAAAACGGATGCTGCACAGCGGTGACCCAGGGGTGAAGGCCACGGCATGTCAACCGCCGGACGTCGGCCTCGGCATCGACCACCTCCACACTGCCGGTCACCACCACGCTCCACCCAGACCGGGTCTGCTCGTTGTAATGGTCGGCCTCGAACGTAGCCAGATTCTGCCCTTCGGCCGCCGACAGCTTCGATCCGTGTGCGGTACGGAATGCCACGTATTGGCCATCGACAACATGGTTGACAGGCAGGATTACTAGCTCGCCGTCTGCGATGAAACCGACCCGGCCTACCGGTACCGAGGCCAGCAGCCGCAGGCACTCCTCAAACGGCAGTATCTCGAGTCCTGCGTGATCGGTGGGATACCCTCGCATCGCGCACCCCCTACCAGAAGCGCTACTCGTCCCGGCCTCACCGGGGCGGAGCCAGCAGGATTGTCACTCTCACGGTGGGCCGCCACGGCCGAATTCGCAGTGGCCGAAGGTCCCCCGGAAGCCGGGACGTTGGGCTCGCATTCCACTACCGACGCCCGGCGTCCACATCTGAGCGACGTCGCCTCCCCGCCCTGTACCCCGCCGGCGCAGCGCCTGATCGTGCAGGGCTACGCGGCGCCGCCGGCAGGGCTCAGCGACGAGGGCTGACCATCCGCGGCTGGCAGGCTGCCTGAGCATCTTGTTCCGCCGAATGAAGGTCCCCCGCTGCTGACGTCATGCCGGGCGGAGGCGTACGCCAAAGACATTTGTGGGGCCCACCCGGATGAAGTGCGCAGGTACGTTCTCGACCCACGGCTCGAGCCCGGCATCGATGTATGGCGCGCGCTCGGCCTCGGTATCCAGATGATGCGCCGCTCCCCGCGCCAGGACGATCCACCCCTCATGTGCTTGCGGATCGACGTCCTCGACCTCTACCGCCACCTGGTAGTCGGCGTACGCGATACCGGTCCGCAAGTCCTCGTCAAAGACGCGGTCCCACGTGCCCAAGACGATTGACTCTCCGTCCATCTTGTACATGACCGGCAGCGCGGTGGGTCCATACCGGCTGGTGAAGACCAGACGGCCTATCCCCCGATCGGCGAGCAGCGCGATGCACTCGGTCTCATCCAAGCGCTCCAGGACGCGCGGGGGATTCACTCCGCGGTCAGGCGAAGCAGCACCGCGGGGAGAACTGAGGTCAGCTTCATCATCGGGCATAGTCCCAACACTAGCCGTCTGTCCGGTGATGGTACGTGGCCGTGGCGGGCTGCCCGGGCACCTCCCGCAGCTATGCCGCCAGCTACGATCGCACCTAGCGGCATAGTCGGTGCCGCGTCCAGACCGAGGGGGGAGCAAGGAGGCTCTCCGTGGGCAACTGGCAGCTGGACCCCTATCACACGCAGGTCGAGTTCTCCGCCAAGCACCTCGGGATGATGACGGTGCGAGGTTACTTCGATGAGCTCAGCACCGCCGCCGATATCGACCCTGATCATCCAGAGACCGCATCGGTCGAGGCGACCATCTCGACGGCCAGCCTCCGCACCAACAACGGAGTGCGGGACAACGACATCAAGTCGTCGAACTTCCTTGAGGTGGACAAATACCCGTTCATTAAATTCAAGAGCACGAGCGTCGAACCGTCCGGGCAGGACCACTACAAGCTGACCGGCGACCTTACCATCAAGGAGACCACACGCCCTGTGGTGCTCGACGTGGTGAAGTACGGGGAGTTCAACGATCCGGGCATGATGGGACACCGGATCTCCTATGGCGCCACCACCAAAATTAACAGGAAGAACTTCGGGCTTAGCTTCAACGCCATCCTGGACGGCCGGATGGTCGTCAGCGAGGAGATCCAGATCGCGATCGAAGGCGAACTCGTCGAGCAGCCGCAAGCGGCCGAGGCGGCCGGCAACTGACATCGCTGACCCGTTGCGCCGTCAGCCGCTCGCCGGTTAGCCGAATCCCTGGATGAACCCCACGCAGCAGACCTGCGCGGGGTTCCTGGACAGCAGGCAACGCTCAAGAGACTCCGGCACGGGCCGGGCCGGAATCCAGAGCGCTGGCCCGGTGTTAGTACGTAGGTTCGAAGGGAACCATGACGTGCTGAAGCTCAGAAACCACACCGCTACCGCCCGCCTGGAGCCGGCGCCGCCGTTCGCGGGGCACGGCCCGCAGGGGGCCGAGCGCGCGACGTTCGCCGCAGGATGCTTCTGGGGCGTCGAGGCGGCCTTCCGCCAGATCAACGGGGTGCTGGCAACCGCTGTCGGCTACACCGGCGGGCACGTGCCCTACCCCAGCTATGAGCGGGTCTGCCGGGGCCGCACCGGCCACGCCGAAGCGGTCGAGGTGTGGTTCGACCCGGCCCAGGTCAGCTACGCGGAACTGCTCGAGACGTTCTGGCGGATCCACAACCCGGCCACCCGCAACCGGCAGGGCTTCAATTTCGGCCGCCAGTACCGCTCGGCGATCTTCTACCACGACGCTGGCCAGCAGGAAGCCGCGATCGCCTCACGCGACGCCCAGCAGCAATCGCGCAAGCGGCACATCGTCACGCAGATCACCCCCGCGTCGGCGTTTTACCCCGCCGAGGGGTACCACCAGCAATACCTCGAAAAGCACGGCCGGCCCAGCCACGCAGCCACCATCCTGTAACGGCCTCCCGGGCGGCGCAGAGTCCTGGACCGTTCTTGCCGACCCTGAGGGAAACGTGTTCTGCGTGGTGCACCCGAAGGAAACGCTCACCCGGTAGAAGCTGAGCGATCAGAGCGGCCGCGGTCCGCTGCCGGTGAGTGAGATCGGACTTGTTGCTGGTGGCCGGATCACCGCCGGGCACCTGGCGGCCCTGGCCGAGCGCGGCCACTGCCGGCCAGGTCCTGTCGCGCGCCTGTGCAGGTGCGCCAGCGATCGGCGTTGGGCTTGAGCGGTGATAGCCCGGGGGTGCAGTATCTGCTTTCACATTCAAGCTACTTATTCGCAAAGTCAGGAGAGGAGGCCGTTATGCAGGAAATACGGCGCCACGCGAAGTTGAGCGCGCTCGCTGTCAGTGCCGTTGCCGTTGGCCTGGCAGTCGGCATGGCGGTGGGCATGACCTCGGCGATGGGCGCGATCGCCGACACCCACACGCGGCAGGCGGCCGGCATCCCGCACGGCTACGCGCAAGTCGACCCACGGAACCCGGCACGTTCGCAGCAGGTCTTCCTGGGCCAGCCGCTCAGCGACAACGCGCCTATCTTCCCCGGCGACCCCAAGTTCAAGTGGCAGTTGTGGAACTGCGTGAAAGCCCACCCCGGCATTCCGCGGTGCCGCCACGGGTCGGGTTACACCCTGGAGCAGATCCAGTCGCTGGGCACCCACACCGGCACCCACATCTCGGCGCCGTGTCACTTCCACGAGAACAAGCCGTGCCTGAACCGCCTGCCCGAGAAGTTCTTCGGCCTGCGCCCGCTGCTGGTAATCAACGTCAAGCCACTGATCCAGGCCCGCCACGGCAACGGCGACTTCTTCATCACGGTCCGCTACATCCAGAACTGGCTACGGCAATCCGGGTGCAAGGCAATCCCGCAGAACTCCTACGTGGTCCTCTACACCGGGCTGTCCAGCTTCTACCACCTGGGCAACCGGCAGGTGCCCGGGCCGTACAACGACTACTACGACCACGTCCCCGGGTTCAGCGCCACCTCCACCAAGTGGCTGTGGGATCACGGCGCCATCGGCGTTGGCGCGGACACCTTCGGCCCTGACGCCACCATGGACCAGCACTTCGGCTCGACCACCAAGATCACCGCGCTTGGCGGCATCACGCTGGAGAATATGGGGCCAGGCCTGGCCCGCATGCGCCCGTGCGGCGACTGGATGGAACTCAACGGACCACGGCTGACCAGCACCCCGCACGACCAGCTCGGCGGCAAGCTCGACTTCTCCGGCGCCTGGATGGGCATGGACGGCTGGACCCTCCGGAAACCCTCATAGTCGACGGCTCTCCATCAGGAAACCTGGGCCGAGCGGGTCAGGACCCCGGCCGCTGGTCAAGGTAGGCGCTCAGCGCGCGCTGGTTTGCCACCCGGATCGGCACGATGGCCGGCAGCGCGCCGAGGGGATAGGCCCGCACCGGACCTTCGGGTCCCTCGGCCAGCATTGAGCCGCCGGTCACCCGGGCCAGGTAGCCGTGTGCGCACATGGTGCCGGTGGGCGTGCCCGGCTGAATGAAGGTCACGAACTCGCGGACAATCGCGACCTCCAAACCGGTCATCTCGCGCGCCATCCGCACCGCCCCGTCCGCCGGTGCCTCACCGGGCGCGCACGGATTGCTCGGCAGCGAGGCCGGCGCCTCGGCCGGGGCTCCCGGTGGATGAATGAAGACGATCTCACCAGCCTGCGTCTCGATCACGACCAAAACGCCGTGATAGTCGAACCGCCCGCCGCTGGTGCTCATCGCCCCGACGCTAACACCGGTAGTCACCAATCAGCGCGCTGGCCCTGGCCGGGCAACACTCATCTAACCGGCGGCCGGTCTAACCGGCGGCCGGGCCGCGGGCGGTGCGCAAGCCGTGGGCCGATCTCACGGTCGGTCGGCGCGCTAAGTTGTTGCAGGGTTGCGTGACTATGGCTGGTCCTCTGAAGCGGGGCGCCGAGTTGTAGTGGCGCATGGGACTCGGTCAGGGGAGTGCGCGTGGATCTGCTCAGCGTTGGGGTGCTGGCGAGGTCGCAGAAGGAGAATGAGCGGCGGCTTGCGATCCACCCGCGGCATCTGGAGCAGGTGGATGCCGACGTGCGGCGGCACATCTATCTTGAGCGCGGCTATGGTGAACGTTTCGGCATGCCGGATGAGCAACTGGCGGGTCACGTCGCTGGTGTGCGCGGCCGCGGGGAGCTGCTGGCAGGCTGCGATGTCATCTTGCTGCCCAAGCCCCTGCCGGATGACCTTGCAGACATGCGCGAGGGCCAGGTGCTGTGGGGGTGGCCGCATTGCGTGCAAAACGAGGACATCACCCAGCTGGCCGTGGACCGGCGGCTGACCCTGATCGCGTTCGAGGCTATGCACCATTGGTCGGGGGACGGCTCGTTCCACCTGCACGTGTTCCATGAGAACAACGAATTGGCCGGCTACTGCTCCGTCTTGCACGCCATGCAGCTCATGGGCATCACTGGTGAGTATGGCCGCCCGCTTCGGGCCGCTGTGATCAGCTTCGGTGCGGTAGGCCGCGGCGCGGTGACCGCGTTGAAAGCACTCGGCGTGACCGATATCCACGTGCTGACCCACCGGGATGTGACCGCCGTCGCCTCGCCGATCCAACCGGCCCGCATGGTGCATTTCGAACGAGACCCTGGCGATCCGGCCCGGTGCCATGCGCTGGGCGAAGACGGCCGGGTACCGCTGGCGGCCTACCTGGCCGGGTTCGACATCGTGGTCAACTGCGTGCTCCAGGACACCGGCGCGCCGCTGATGTTCATCACCGGCGCCGAACTGGCCGCGTTCTCTCCCGGCAGCCTCATCATCGACGTGTCGTGCGACGCGGGAATGGGCTTCAGCTGGGCACGGCCCACCTCTTTCGCCGATCCAATGTTCACCGTGGGCAGCAATATCCACTATTACGCCGTGGACCACAGCCCGTCGCTGCTCTGGGACTCCGCCACCTGGGAAATCAGCAAGGCCCTGCTGCCGTACCTCAAGACCGTGCTCGGCGGCCCAGCGGCCTGGGCCTCCGATGAGACCATCCGGCGGGCCATCGAAATCCGCGATGGCGTCATCCAGAATCCGGCCATTCTGGACTTTCAGCATCGCGCCCCGCAATACCCGCACCCGCGGCTGCATTGACACAATTACCCGTGGCGCCGGCACGCCGTGCGGCGTTGTGCCATCTGCTGGGTGATCCCGGTACGTAGGCTGGCGGCATGCGTGTGGTGATCGCGGGCGGGCACGGGAAGATTGCGCTGTTGCTGGAGCGCCTGCTGGCCGGGCGCGGTGATCGGGCCGTCGGGCTGGTCAGAAACCCCGCTCACGTCGCCGATGTGCAACAGGCCGGCGCCGAAGCGGTGGTCTGCGATCTGGAGGCGGCCTCGGCCGAGGATGTCGCGTTGCTGCTGTCCGGGGCTGGCGCGGTGGTATTCGCGGCCGGCGCCGGCCCGGGCAGTGGCGCCCCGCGCAAGGACTCCGTCGACCGGGGTGCCTCGGTACTGATGGCCGAGGCCGCCGAGCGGGCCGGGGTACGCAGGTTCGTGCAGATCTCCTCCATGGGCGCCGGCCAGCCGCCGCGGCCCGGCACCGACGAGGTCTGGGCCGCCTACATCACGGCAAAGACCGCCGCCGAGGACGACCTGCGCGCCCGGGACCTGGACTGGACCATCCTGCGCCCCGGCCGCCTCGCCGACGTTCCTGCCACCGGCCGGATCCGGCTCGCGGCCCCGCCAGTCCCCCGTGGCAGCATCCCCCGCGCCGACGTCGCCGCGGTCATCGCTGCCCTGCTCGACCAGCCCAGTACCCGCCATCAGACCCTTGAGCTAACCAGCGGAGACACCCCGGTCGCCACAGCCGTGCGAAGCATCGGCTAATCACACTCGGCCGGCCAGCCCGATCCCACCGGGACCGTGCTCCGGGGCGGACGTTTCACCCGGCATCGGGTTGGCTTACGGGTTTGTTCGTGGATGGCGGATCGCCGGTACAGGATTCAGGCTGCCCTCGGGCCACGCAGGCGCCGGACCGCTGGCAGCACAGCCGGCACGCGCCCGCCACGCGGGAAGCCGATGAACCGCCGCGTGCGGCTGACCCGCCCGGAGCGGCGGAACTGATGGGCGCGCCGGGCCGCAGCAGCATCGGCGTGAAGCTCCCGGGCCCGTTGCGCGGCGACGGCCTCGGTAATCACCGGGTGCATGACATCCTCCTTGCGTACGGAACCACCCCTGTTCGGGCGCTGCATTGACATTGTCCTCGAGGGGTACGACGGTTTGGCAGCGCCGAATTCATCGGTCGCCTCGCTGCTGGGCGACCCACAACGCGCACCGGGATGGCTCGCCGAAAGGAATGACCGGCCAGCGGGACGTCAGGTCCCCGGCTCCGCGGGACCGCTAGGTGCCAGGCTCAGCAGACCACGGAGTTATGGGCTGCTCGAGGCGTTCACCGTCCACTATGACGTCCAGCCGTTCGTTGAAGAAGGCAATGAGGCCGCGGACCTGCGCGGCGTCGTGCAGTGGCTGCTGATATGTCCAGCCGAGGTCGGGAACAACACGATCGCCGGCCGTGGCCGACCAGTAGGACGCCTGTCCCTTGTAGGCGCAGTAGGTGCGGGTCGCGCTGGGCGCGAGCTCTGCGCGGATGTCGTCGTGCGGCAGGTAGTAGCGGGTGGGCAGCATGGTCTCGAACAACAGCGTGGGCCGGGAAGATTCGGCCACCAGGTGGCCATCCAGTTCTATCTGGACGTGGCGGGAGCTGGGGAGGACGTCGATGCGGTGGAACGGGTCCCGTGGATGGCCAACGTTGGGTTCGTCCTCCTCATACCAGGCATCGAAAGCCCCGAAGTCAAGGACGACATAGCCGGCCAAGTCGGGGTCGGCGGGACAGAACCCGGCTCCGGGCCGGCTCTGCTCGCCGGATCTCACGTCGACCGCACGCCCCTCGGTGGTGTGCATGGCGAACGGAACGGACGGGTCGAGCACCGGCCGCTCGAACAGCTCGGGCATGCGGACACCGATGGCACCCGCTGCGTCCACGGCCGCCTCGTCCATGGGCACCAGCTCCGCGGCCACGTCGCCAGCCGGGACCGCATAGGACGGCACGATCCGGCGCGGTTCCCAGACCAGCAAGGCCCGGGTGGTGTCCGCGACCGTGCCACCGTCCAGGACTGCCCGGATACGCTTGCCGGTCGGTTCATGCCGCAACTCCCCCAATCCGCCAGTCAGCAGATCGCGCATCCGAGTGCTCATCCGGTTCCTCTCCTCCGGTTACGCTCGCCGCATGTCCCCCTCAGCATGACCCAAGATAGGGCCACACGGATCAGCGGGTGGCGTATGACGAGGCCAGACATGTGATTCATGGACGCTAACCACCGCGCGGCGATCACGGAACATCGCCAGTAATCTGCTGACCATGGACAAGCCGGACGAGGTCAATGCGGCTATATGGCAGGCCGAGGACATGGTGCAGTCCTGGGCGGCGGAAGCCAAGACGCGCGAGCACGCGGACGGCGCGCGGCGGCGGTTCATGGCCGCCATCCTCCCGTGCACGGAACAGGATGCGTTTACGTTCCTGGACCTGGGAGCGGGGACCGGTGCCGCGTCCCGGGCGATCCTCGACGCGTACCCGCGGAGCACCGCGATACTCGCTGACTTCTCGGCTGCCATGCGAGGCGCCGGCGAACAGGAGATGGAGCCGTACGCCGGGCGATACCGGTACGTCGAATACGACATGTCCGCCAGCGACTGGCCCGTCACGATTCCCGCGGCTTTCGGCGCGGTGGTGACGTCGCTATGCGTGCACCACCTGCCTGATGAACGCAAGCGGGGACTGTTCACCGAGATCTTCAGCCACCTCGCCCCCGGCGGCTGGTACCTCAATTACGACCCGGTGCGCGCCGAGGACCCGGTGGTCACCGCCACCTGGGAGCGGGTCAGCGACGCCCGCGATCCGGAAGCGGCGGCCAAGCGGCTGCACCGCTCGCCCGAGGAGCAGGCCCGCTGGGACAATCATGTCCGCTTTATAAGCCCCCTCCCCCAGCAGCTGGAATACCTCCGGCTGGCGGGTTTCGAGGGCATTGATGTGTATTGGAAACAACTGGACTATGTGATTTACGGTGGCCGCCGCCCGGGCTGAGCCGGATTGCGGCGCCTGGTTGCCTCGGTGACCAGCCGAAGGTCAACGTCGTGATCGGGCGATGCATAGGGGGACCCGGGTGCGCTGACGTCGAACCGGCCGCCGTCGGGCACGTAGTCGCGGCCCCGGGCGATGACCCGGCGCAGGTCGCGCAGGGCCGCGATATCGGCCTGGGGGTCACCGCACACGACGATGAGATCCGCGTCATATCCGGGGGCGAGGCGGCCGGTGGTGGCACCGAGGCCGAGCGCGGCCGCCGCCTCGGTGGTGGCCATCGCGAGCACCTGCGCGGGCCGGAAACCCAAGGTCACCAGGTATTCCAGCCCGCCGACGTACTGGTGATGCGGGTTGTTGTCCACACCCGCGTCGGTTCCTGCGATGATCCGCACCCCCATGTCGTGCAACGGCTTGACGTGGGCGCCGACCTCGATGCCGGTGAGTTCGGCGATGTATGGCGCGCCTCCGCTGATCGTGGGGCAGACGAACATGCCCCGCTCGGCGATCATGGTGGCCACGGGCTCGCTGAAGCGCCGCTCGTTGGTGTCGGTGACGAAGGAACAGTGCTCGATCGTGGTGACTCCGGCCTCGACCGCGCGGCGGATGCCCTCGGTGCCGTGGGCGTGCGCGGCGACCGGCTTGTCGACCCGGGCCGCTTCCTCGACGATGACGGCGAGCTGTGCGGTGGTGAACTGGGCGTACCAGGGCGCCGATCCGGTCGTCATGAACCCGCCGGTCGACATGACCTTGATCAGGTCGGCGCCGTGCTTGTGATGGGTGCGGACGAGGCGGCGGAGGTCGTCCTCGCTGTCGGCCTCGCCGCCCATGAACCAGCAGTGGCCGCCGGTGACGGTGATCGGGCACGCCGCCACAACCAGCCGCGGCCCGCGGGCCAGGCCCGCGGCGATGGCATCGCGGACGGCCATGGCAAGATAGCCGCGAGCACCCAGGTCCCGTGCTGTGGTCACGCCGATGCCAAGCAGTTCGCGTGCGCTGTGCAACATGAGCATCAGCTGCTGCTCGTCGGTCTCGGCGCGCATCCGCGCGGCGGGATTCGGCCCGCCGTCGAACGCCAGATGGACATGGCTGTCGATCAGCCCCGGCATGATCGTAAAGTCCGGATAATCAGTCCGGCGCAGCGAGGAGTACTCGGCAGGCATCGCGCCGGCCGGACCGATCCAGTCCACGGTGCGGTCGCCGATGACGACTGCGCCGTCGGTCACGGTCTCGTCGCCGGTCATGACTCGAGACGCGGTGAGTACCTCCGGCACGCCATCACCTCGCCCAGGTCGTCATAAGCATGATGCGGCCGGCGGTGCCGACGGCGGAAGGCCCGTTATCCCCGCTCGCAGGAGGATGTCAGGATCGCCGGCCGGCGCCAGGGTCGTTTACCTGGCGGAGACGCTGCGAGTGCAGGATGGCGGTGTGCCAGGAAATCTCAGACAGGCCATCGACACCACGACCGCGGCGACGCTTCGTGCCCGCGGCAGCTTCAAGTGGACCGCCCCCGGCCCCGGCGGGTTCGGCGCGGCCGTTGCGGAGATGGACTTCGGTGCCGCGCCCGCGATCCTCGACGCCCTCGCCCGGCTGTCCGCCGACGCGAAGTTCGGCTACCTGCCGCCGTACCTGGCCGAGGAACTGGCCGCCGCGTGCGCCGATTTCATGCTGCGACGCTTCGGCTGGGGCCCCGATCCTGCCCACATTCATCCCGTCCCCGATGTGATCAAGGCCCTGGAGATCGCCATCACGCACTTCTCCCGGCCGGGCTCCCCCGTCATCCTCCCCACCCCCGCCTACATGCCCTTCCTCATCGTCCCTGGCCTCCTCGGCCGCGAGATCATCCAGGTGCGGATGCACGACGAGGCGGGCTTCTTCACCTTCGACTTCGACGCGATCACGGCGGCGTTCCGCGCCGGAGGACACCTGCTCATCTTCTGCAACCCCTACAACCCGCTCGGGCGCGTCTTCACCCAGGATGAGATGACGCAGCTGACCGACGTGGTCGACCGGCACGGCGGCCGCGTCTTCGCCGACGAGATCCACGGTCCGCTCGTCTACCCGGGTGGCCGCCATATCCCGTACGCGTCGACCTCCGACACCGCCGCCGCGCATACGCTGACGGCCACCTCCGCCTCGAAGGCGTGGAACCTGCCCGGGCTCAAATGCGGTGAGGTGATCCTGACCAATGAGCCTGACCGGCAGCGCTGGGAGGATATGGGGCTGTTCGCTTCGCACGGCGCGAGCAATCCCGGCGTCGTCGCCAACATCGCGGCGTTCCGCCACGGCGAGGCATGGCTGGATGAGGTGCTCGACTACCTGGACGACAGCCGCCGCCTGCTCGCCGGCCTGCTCGCCCGCCACCTGCCGCAGGTTCGCTACCGCCCGCCCGACGGAACCTATCTGGCCTGGCTCGACTGCACCGCGATGGACCTGCCGCAGTCGCCGGGCGCACTCGTCACCGACCTTGCGCAGATCACGGTCGTGGACGGGCCGAGATTCGGCGACGGCGGCGACGGAGCGTTCCGGTTCAACTTCGCCACGCCGCAACCCATCCTCACGGAGATGGTGGAGCGCATCGCCGCAGCCCTCCGGCCGCGTTAACCGACCGCGGCGATCTGATCAGGGCGGCTCCCCAGCACGCGATCTGACAGGGGTCAGCCGCCCGTTACCTTGCCTTGCATTTGCGGCGCGTGGCCCATGCTGGCCAGAGCGGCCAGGGACGACGAGGAATTGTTGATCTCATAGTTGCAGTGCGGCACCTCGCTGTCCCAGTACAGCGCGGCGGCGATCAGCGGGTTAGCGTCGACGAACGCCTGCATCTGGCGGATGAAGCCGACCCGCAGGCCCGCTGAGGGATAGGCGACGCTACCCCACTCAGCGATAAATATCGGCATCCTCCCGTGGGCCACCGCGAAGCTGACCACGTCGGAGAACAGCGATGCGGGGCTCACCGGCGGGTCCTGCCCGCCGCGGCCCGGGTGCCGGCAGCCGCCGGTGTTGTAGCCATCGGCCGCGATGATGTCGACCTCTCCCGCTCCCGGCCAGTAGGACGCGGCGGACCCGTTGATGTAGCCATAGTGGGTCAGGATGAGCACCCAGTGCAGCCGGCCACCCTGGTTCCAGTCCAGGTGCGCGCCGGTGGCCAGTTGATGCACGTGATCCCAGGCGCGGATGAACTCGGCCGGGCTGCCGAGCGCGGCGTGCATCGAAGTGTTGTTCGCCTCGTGCTCGAACGTCACGTAGATGGCCCTGAGCCGGTACTTCACCGCGGCCTGCTCAACCGACTCGAGGAACGCCCGGATCGTGCGATCCTCACGCCCGGCCGCGATGGACGCGTAGCTGGGCCCGTGCCGCTGGCGGGTGTCGAAGCTCACCAGGATGGTGCTGCCATGGGACATGAAGGTGGCTTCCCGCCGGTTAGGGAAGCGCTGGCCGATGAGGTCGTATACGCGGACGATCGCCAGCGTGCGGCCGAGTTGCGGCTCCTCCTTGGTCAGCGGGACGTCGCCGCCGAACAACACGGCCCGCCCCGTGCCGGACGGCCCGCCCGGCGTGCGGCCCGGCGTCCCGGGTGTGCCGCCCGACGGCCCGCCGGGGGTGACACCCGGCGAACCACCCGGGCCGGTGCTGGAACCGCCGGTCGTGCCCGCCCCGCCGCCGCTGGTCTTACCACCGTGGCCGCCGCCCGGCGCGGTGTTCCCGCCCGGGCCGGGCGCGCCCGGCGATCCGGGGGCGGAGGGGACGCCGGAGCTGCTGTAGGCGGTCACCCAGACCGGCGCGGTCGAACAGCCCGTTCCCGCCAGCAACACCAGACCCGCCAGCGCCGCCAAGCTTGCGCGCCAGTGGTGAGCCCGTGCGCGGCCAAGCCCGCCGACGTGCACAAACCTCCCCATGGGCCCTAACAGTAAGCCGTGTACGCATCCGCCGCAGCTACAAGCTAGTTGCGCTCAGGTAACCGGCCCCTGAACAGAAAGTTGCTTCTATGCCTGCGCTTGACGTCGTTCCGGCGGCTGGACGAGTCAAGTGACCTTCAGCGGCTCCGGCGGGAGAATGTCTGAATGACTGAGCGATCTCGCGGAACCCCGATTGTGATCATCGGTAGTGGCCTCGCGGGCGGCAACGCCGCGGCGACACTCCGGGAGGAGGCTTTCCAGGGGCCGGTGGTGCTCATCAGCCGCGAACCGGGTGTCCCTTTTGGCCGGCCGCCGCTGTCAAAGACCTACCTGCGGTCGGAGGAGGATCTCGACGCGTGGTATGTCCGGCCGGCCGGCTGGTACGCCGAACACGATGTCGAGCTTCGCAGCGGAGCCACCGTGAGGGGCGTCGATCCCGCCGCGCACGCCGTCACCCTGGACAGCGGCGAAGAACTCGCCTACCAGAAGGTTCTCATCGCCACCGGAGGGCGCAACCGGCGGCTCAGGCTGCCCGGGGCCGAACTGCCCGGGATTCACTACCTGCGCACGCTGGCCGAGTGCGACGCGATCAAGCGGGAGGCGGTGCCGGGCCGGCGCGCGGTCGTCGTGGGCATGGGGTTCATCGGCTGTGAGATAGCGGCCTCGCTGACCCAGCTGGGAGTCGGGGTGACCGCGATCTTCCCGGGCCGGGCCCCGCTGGAGAGAGTCCTGGGCGGCCAGGTCGGCGCGCTGATCGGCGACTTTCACCGCGCCAACGGTGTCGAGATGCTGCCCGGAGACCAGGTCGCCGCGTTCGAGGGCAGCGAGCACCTGGAAGCGGTCGTGACCGCCGGCGGTCGCCGGATAGCCTGCGATTTCGCCGTGGCGGGCGTGGGCATTGAGCCCGACGTCCCGCCGGTCCCGGTCGCGCAGGAGAACGGGATTCTGGCCGATGAGCTGTGCCGGGCCAGTGCGCCCGACGTCTACGTGGCCGGTGACGTGGCGAACCATCTTCACCCGCTGTTCGGGCGGATCCGGGTCGAGCACTACAACAACGCGGAGAAGCAGGGCGCCGCCGCGGCCAGGTCGATGCTCGGCTCCACAGCCCCCTACGACTACCTGTACACCTTCTGGTCCGATCAGTACCAGCACAAGATCGAGTACGTCGGCCACGCCGCCAGGTGGGACGAGTTCGTGGTCCGGGGCAGCGTGGATGAGGGCAAGCTGGTCGGCTTCTACCTGGCGGACGGGGTAGTACGGGCCGCTGTCGGCCTCGACCGCGGCGGTGATCCCGAACTGGACCTCGACAGCGAGATGGCTGCCTGCGCCCGCCTGGTATCGGCGCGAGCTCGGCCGGCTCCGGCCGTGCTCGCCGACGAGCGCACCGATCTGTGGTCGCTGAGCCGGCGCTGAGGCACCGTCCTAGGCGTTCGAGAACAGCGGGATATTCGCCCCGCTGACCGCGGCCAGCGGGCTGTCCAGCAGCGCGACGACCAGTTCCGCGACGTCGCCGGGGGTAAGGCCCGGGCGCAGCGCCGGATTGGCCCGGCGCAGCATCTCGGTGTCGACGGCGCCCGGGCTGAGGCACACGGCGCTGATGCCGTGCTCCTTACCCTCGACCGCGATCGCCTCGGTGAGGCCGATGACCCCGAACTTGGAAACGTTGTAGGCGGCCAGCCCCGGGAACTTCTCGGTCGCGTACACGCCGGACAGCGACCCGATGGTGATGATCCGGCCCTCGCCGGCCGCAGCCATGGCGGTGAATGCCGCGCGGCAGCACAGGAACGTACCCGTCAGGTTGACCCCGAGCGTCTCGTCCCACATTGTCGACGTCGTTTCGGCGAACGGCGCGGGCGTCAGCACTCCGGCCGCGCAGACCAGCGCGGCCACCTGGCCGGCCCCGGCGGCCTGGCCGACCTCGGCGACCTTGGCAAACAGGCGCTCGACCGCAGCCTTGTCACCCACGTCCGCCGGCACCGGAACGGCCTGGCCACCCGCGCCCTTGATCCGGCCCGCCACGCCTTCGAGAGCCTGACGGTCCCGGGCGGCCAGCACGACGTGAGCTCCCGCCGCCGCCAGGGCCGTGGCGGTGGCAGCCCCGATCCCGCGGCTGGCCCCGGTGACCACCGCCAGCCGGCCCGCCAGCCACCTGGCGGGGGAAACCGGCGGGGTCGCCGCGGGCACGCCCGGCACTACTTCACCCACCGGCCACTCGCAGGTACAGACGCTCGTGTGCGTCCAGGCTCCGTTCCAGATCAAGCTGCCGCGCGGCGTGCTCGCGGCAGGCCGGCCGCGAAAGCCCAGCCACCTTCGCGACCGCCCCGGCGGCGGCCTGGAGGTCGTCGGGCGGCACCAGAAACCCGGTCACACCATCCATGATCACCTCACTGAGCGCGCCGCGCCGGAACGCTACCACGGGAGTCCCGCACGCTTGCGCCTCGGCGGCAGCCATCCCGAAGGGCTCGTCCCAGCGGGCGGGAAACAGCACCACGGCCGCCCGGGACATGGCCTTCCACAGCGAGGTCCGGGGTACCCCCCGGCGAATGGTTACCCCCGGCCAGCTTCGCCGCGGGCCGATGTGCTCCCTGCTGTACCCAGGGTCGTAGACGTCGCCATAGACATCGATCGGCACTCCCGCCATGCGAGCGATGTCGATGGCCTCGGCCGCGCCCTTCTCCGGGCTCAGCCGTCCCGCGAACAGCGCGCCCTCCCCCGCAGTCCCCGACCACGGAATGACACCTGTGGGCGGGTATGGCGGCAGGATCGCGTCGACGGAGATGACCCGGCGCCAGGCGGCCGCCTGGCATTGCGACACGGTGGCCACCGCCGGTGGCCTGCCGCGCCGGGCCACCTGACGAAGCGCCGCCGACACAGCCTTGTCCGGCGGCAGATGGAGCGTGTGCACCACCGGTGCCTGCAGCACGGTCGCAAGCCGGACGGCGGGCGCGTCGAAGGCGTGATTGTGGATCACGTCATAGCGGGTCGCTTGCATGGTCTTGTAGGCGGTGGCGAAGGCGGACTCGGCCGCCCCGGCCGCCGCTTCGGCCTCCCTTGCGTCACCCGTGAAGGACCCGAACGCCCGGTAGAGCGTGGCCGCCAGGGACTGGGGGTCAACTCCGGTGTCCATCACCTCGACCCCCGGGATCTCCGATCCAGTGGCGGCGTAGACGTGCACGTCATGGCCGCGGCCGGCCAGTCCGCGGGCCAGATCGGATACGAAGGCCTGCGAGCCGCCGCGCTGGGGCTCCCGGATGGCCGTCACCAGCGGCGCCATGATCGCGATCTTCATTCGGGCAGCACCTTGTAGGCCAGATCGCGCGGTGGATTGATGCCCAGCACCTCGAAGGGAACCTTCCGCGAGCCGCGCCGCCAGACCTCGCTGGCCGCTTTCGGGTAGAAGATCCCGGCCAATTCCACTGCCTCGTGATGGCTGCCGAACTCCACGTACATCGGCCCGGGGAAGCTGACGTAACGGTAGCCGCGGGTAGCGAGCCAGTCGAGGTGGTTCGGCCAGATGATGACGACACGCCCGCCTGGCCTGCACACCCGCTCCATCTCGGCCAGGCCCGCCTCGCCGCCATGCCCGGGTGAGGGGGTGAAGGCCGAGCACGCGACGACCAGGCCGGCGAAATCGCCGGGCAGCGGCAGCTGGTCGAAGAACCCGTGGATCACACGGACCCGGTCCCCGTGATCGGCTGCCGCGAGCTTCCGCCGCAGGATCCGGCGCAACGGCAGGGCGGGCTCCACCGCAGCGACGCGCTGCGCGCGCGCGATGAGCTCCATCGTCAGCCGTCCCGTGCCCGCACCGACCTCGGCGATCTGGTCCACCTCACGCGGCAGCCAGCCCACCACCTCAGGATGGAGCCGCTCGGCGCGGGCCAGCCGGTCATAGAGCTCCGGTTCGAGCCGGTACAGCAGTTCCCAGGCCAGGACGATGTCTTTTTGCGGATCACCGTCCCCCTGCGGGACAAAGCGGCTCGCCTCATCGTGGGTGAACACGCCCATGTCCGCCGCCGTGTAGCGCCTTCGCAACTCCCGGCCGGCCCCGGCCGGAACCCCCGAGAGTCCCGCACCCGCCCCGACCGGAGCGTCCGATGGCCCGGGGGGTTCCCGAACCGGTCCCTCAGGCCAGGTCACCGACTTGGGCCCAGTTCTTATCGGTCTCCCAGAGCCGGACCGATCGCAGCAGCCCGTCGGGAAGCTCCGGCCGGAGCCGCTCCCAGAATGCCTGGGCCAGGTTTTCTGTGGTCGGGATGCGCCCCTTCAGCCATGGAACGTCGGTGTTCAGGTTGCGGTGATCCACGTCGCGGATGACCTGCGTGCAGATGATGTCGGACAACGTTTTCAGGTCAAGGACGTAACCAGTGGCCTGATCGATCTGGCCGGTCACAACTACCTCAAGGATGTAGTTGTGCCCGTGCAGATTCGCGCACTTCCCGAACAGGCGCCGGTTCTCCTCGTCGGACAGATCCGGGTCGTAGAGCTGGTGCGCGGCATTGAAGGATTCACGGCGGCCGACCAGGACGGTCATCAGCCTCGTCCTCTTTCGATAGCTTTTCCTAACGATAGACTACATGAGTGACCCTGTCGCAGAACGAGGCGGATCTGGCCTCGGTGAGCTGTCTGGACGACCGGGTGCGCGACCGCCTGTATGCGTTCGTCTCCAGCCGCGGCGAGCCGGTGAGACGGGACGAGGCAGCGGCCGCGGTCGGCATCGGCCGCGCGCTTGCGGTCTATCACCTGGACAAGCTGGTGGAATCGGGCTTGCTGACGGCCTCCTACCAGCGGCCGCTGGGCCGCGGCGGACCAGGTGCTGGCCGTCCGGCCAAGGTCTACTCCCGATCCAGGGGCGAATTCATGGTGACCGTCCCGCACCGGGAGTACCAGCTGGCGGCCCGCTTGCTTGTCCAGGCGGTCGCTGCCGACCGCAGCGGCCAGGCCCGGGCGGCGCTGCACGACGCCGCCCGGCAGCTGGGCGCCGGCCTCGGCGAAAGGCACCGGGCCGATCGTGCCCAGGGCGACGGCTTGCAGCGGACCCTGGAAGGCGCGCTGTCTGAGCACGGCTTCGAACCATGGCATGACGATCACGGTACGGTCCGGATGCGCAATTGCCCATTCCGCCGCCTGGCGGACATGCAGCCCGAGGTGGTCTGCCAGATGAACCTCGCGCTGATTGAAGGCCTGGTAGCGGGCTTGGGCGCCGGGAACCTGAACCCGGTCCATGATCCAGAGCCCGGCCACTGCTGCGTCGCCATCCCCGCAGCCACGCCTGACATGACCGGAACAACATGACCCGCCGCCCCGCTACTCGACACCGCCGCCCGGGCCCCAGCCCGGTGACTCCGGCACCCCCTCATCGCGCAGCGGCCGCAGCGCGCGCAGCACGGTATTGGGTGGTACAACGCCGCCGGCCCGCCCCGTGGTCAGCGCCCAGTGTGACCCCTATGCCGCGCTGGTCCCTTCCTTATCCGGTTGCTGCCGGTGGTCTCGTGGAGTCGCGCTTACGCAAGTGCGGTGGCTGGACGGTACGGCGGCGGTACGGCTTTCGCTCGATAGCCGCGAGTACGAGCCGGACCGCGGCCCGGACGATCCGGTCGACGTTCCAGTCCATCGTGGTGAGCGCCGGTGTCAGCAGCGCGGACATCGGGTGATCGTCATAGCCCGAGACCGACAATTCATCAGGGATACGCAAACCGAGCTCGCGGGCGGCCGCGTAGGCGCCGTAGGCGATGGAGTCGGCGAAACAAAACAGTGCCGTTGGCCGGTCTGCCTTCGACAGCACCTCATGCGCCACCTCGGTCGCTGCGGTGAGCGCGGGTGGTGAGCTGATAATGCTCACGTCGAGGCCGAGCCGCTCGGCTTCCGCGGCGATGTGGATGTCCGCCGGGCGGTCCGGTGTGCTCGGCTGGGTCGGGGTCAGCACGCCGACTCGCCGGTGGCCCAGCTTGTGCAAATGCTCCAGGGCGAGCGTGACCCCGGCGCGGTTGTCGAACACGACCTCGCCGGCCGCGTTTGCGCCGGGCAATGCGTCCCCGATCGACACGATCGGCAGGCTTTCTGCCAGCTCCGACCATCTCTCATCGGATGGGTCCAGCGGTTGCACGATGAGGCCATCCACCCGCTGGTCCCGGAGCTGGCGGGCTAGAAGCAGCTGGCGTTCGGGATCATCGGCAGCGTCCACGAGGAGGGCGTAGTGGTCACGAGCCAGCAGCGCGCTGCCGATGCCGACACCCAGTAGCTGCTGCCACAGGTCCTCCAGCGAACCGAAGAGCAATCCCACCGTCCCGGTCCGGCCGCTGGCCAGGGCACGGGCAATGCGGTCGACGTTGTAGCCCAGCTCATCCGCGGCACGGCGCACCCGCTCCTGGGTTTCCTCTGAGGTCTGGATACCCCGCAGGGCGTATGAGACGGCGGCAGGTGACAGCCCCGTCGCCTCGGCCACCTCACGGATCGTCGCGCGCTTGCGTTGCTGGGGCACCGTTTCCAACCTAGGGTTTGCCGGCCCTTTGCCAGCCTAGTTGCAGCGGCCGCCGTGCCAGCTCGCCACGCCGTGACAAAAGCCTAATGGCAGTTGCCCGCCCGGCAACCCCAGCAGACCGTCATGCCCTTGACGCGGCGGCTACTGAAGCGGTTCACTGAAACGTGTAAGTGAACCGCTTCAGTACCTAGTTCAGTAGGCCGTTCGCCCATCACCTAGCCGTCTTAAGACCGGCCCAGAGACCACCGGAGGAGCAAGCTGCACGTCGACATCCACCAGCATGTCTGGCCGGGCGCGCTCGCCGGGGAATTGCGGCGGCGATCACAGCCACCGCGCCTGGATGGCTGGACGCTGCTCACGTCCGGCGAGCCGCCCTTCGAGGTGAATCCCGCAGACCACGACGTCGCGCTGCGGGCCGCACAGGCAGCTCACGATGGTCTTGGCCGTGTCGTGATCGGCCTGTCGAGCCCGCTCGGCATCGAGTACCTGATGCCCGAGGACGCGGTACCGCTCCTTGACGCTTACCACGACGGGGTTGCCGAGCTGGGCGCGCCGTTCGCCGGGTGGGCCGCGGCCTGCCTGACGGCAATCGACGCGGCAGCTCTGGTCAAGCAGCTCGACCGCGGGTTCGTCGGGCTCCAGCTGCCGGCAACCGCGGTCGCCGACGAGTCCGGCTACCGATGGTGCAGCCCGCTGCTGGACGTCCTCGCCGACCGGGACCTCCCGCTCTTCATCCATCCCGGGCCCGCGGCGGCAGCGAATACGGCCGGTACGGCGTGGTGGCCCGCTCTGGTCCCCTACGTTCAGCAACTGCACGCGGCGTGGTTCGCGTTCCGCGCCTATGGCCGGCCGGCCTACCCACGGCTGCGGGTCTGCTTTACCGCGCTGGCAGGTCTCGGCCCGCTGCATGGCGAGCGCCTGGCCGCCCGGGGCGGCACCGATCCGCTGGCGCGCGGTCCGGTGGACCCGCGCATGTTCGTTGAGACATCGAGCTACGGCAGCCGTGCCGTGGACTCCGTACTCCGCGTACTCGGCATTGACATGCTCGTATTCGGCTCAGACCGGCCGTACGCGGAGCCGCATCCCGATTTCGGCCTTGGCGGCGCCGCCCGCCATGCGATCCGCGCAGCGAACCCAGCGCGGCTGCTTCACGGTGACTGCCAGCCGTCGCACGCCGGATCCGGCCGTCCAGCAGAGAGGAGTGACGACCATGACCTTCTCAGCGCTTCCCGCCCGGTATCTCGACCAGCGCGAACTGGCTGAACTCGTCGAGAATTTGGCTGGCCGCCCGGACCTGTGGAGCGATCAGGTCAGCCACGCCGGGGGCCGCCGGCATTACGCCTCGATCCACCGCGACGAGTACGTGGACGTCTGGCTCATCTGCTGGGTCCCCGGTAACGATACGGGCTGGCATGACCACGACGTCTCATCGGGCGCGGTTCGCGTGGTGCGGGGCGCGCTCGTGGAGTCCAATCCCCGGATCGGCGGCGTCCACGTGCAACGAGTCGTCGCCGCAGGCTGCGCCTTTTCCTTCGGGCCTGATCACATTCACCGGCTTACCGGTGAGGCCGAGCAAACCGTCTCCCTGCACGCCTACTCACCCCCGCTGTGGCGGCTCGGCCAGTACACCATCGACGATGGCGGCGTAATGCGCCGTGTATCGGTCTGCTACGCCGACGAGCTGCGCCCGCTCGATGCGCCGCCAGCCGCCCAGGTCGCATAGTGCAGCCAATGGCGGGACGCCGGGGCCGGCGAGCTGAAACGGGAGGTGCGGTCTCATGAACGGGTGCTCGCAGGTGGGACTCGTGGAGCGGCTGAAGAGCGGCACCGTGCTCGGTGCCGAGGGCTACGTATTCGAGCTGGAACGCCGCGGGTATATCAAGGCGGGCCCGTATGTCCCCGAAGTGGTTTTGGACTTTCCGGAAGCAGTGCGCGAGCTGCACCGGGAGTTCCTCCGGGCGGGCTCGGATGTAATGGTGGCGCTCACCTACTATGCGCATCGCGAGAAACTGCGGCACGTGGGCCGGCAGGACGACTTGGAGGCGATGAACCGGCACGCCGTACGGATCGCCCGCGAGATCGCGCAGGAGGGCGATGCCCTGGTGGCCGGCAACGTCTGCAACACCTGGGCCTACGACCCAGACGATGTACGGGCCCAGAACGCCGTCCGTGCCATGTATACCGAGCAGCTGAACTGGGCGGCGGAGGAAGGGATCGACTTCGTCATCTCCGAGACCAACGATTATCTCGGCGAAGCGCTGATCGCACTGGAGGTCATTCGGGGGCTGGGGCTGCCAGCGATGGTCACCCTGGCACCGACGCAGCCAGATCAGACGCGTGACGGCTACAGCTACGTAGAGGCGTGCCGCATCCTCGCCGCCGAAGGAGCCCAGATCGTTGGCCTGAACTGCGACCGCGGGCCACAGACGATGTTGCCCCTGCTCGCCAGGATCCGGGAAAAGGTCGACTGCGCGGTCGCCGCCCAGCCGGTGCCATACCGCACCGATGCGGCTGCTCTGACGATGCAGACCCTCCGGTCCGAAGCCGGGCAGCAGGCCTTCCCTCTCGCGCTAGAGCCGTTCGGGTGCACGCGATTTGACATGGCGCAGTTCGCGCTCCAGGCGCATGACCTCGGGGTGGAATACGTGGGCATCTGCTGCGGCGCCGGTCCGCACCACGTCCGGGCGATGGCCGAGGCACTGGGCCGCGAGGTCCCGGCCAGCAAGTACTCGCCGTCGATGGACCTGCACCCCATGCTCGGGGCAAGTGTCTCGGCGAAGGATGCCGCGTTTCTCACCTCCTGGAGCGCGTGAGGGGCCGGGCCGCCCGCTTGGGCGGGTCGGGGCATGCCCTTGGGCGGGGAGGTGGGGTCGGGGCCAGCCCTTGGGCGGGGAGGTGGGGTCGGGGCCAGCCCTTGGGCGGGGAGGTGGGGTCGGGGCCAGCCCT
>Ga0306920_100001491_pt1 | contig 29166 bp, 25 predicted proteins | sample flu12Cox44000170_FD_204666 | JGI IMG/M metagenome (GOLD analysis project Ga0306920, IMG submission 204666) | Lab enrichment of tropical soil microbial communities from Luquillo Experimental Forest, Puerto Rico - flux4day.12C.oxic.44.000.170 (v2)... | ecosystem: Environmental > Terrestrial >... | reverse complement strand
ATCCGACCGCGTCCGTGCCGAACCCTGTGAAGACAGGGACGTAGATGCCGCCCGCCTTCCAGACGGCGATCATGACCGCGACGGTTTCCAGCACGCGCGGCAGGATGCCGGCAACGCGATCGCCTTTGCGCACCCCGAGCGAGCGCAGCAGGTTGGCGATCTTGTTGCTCAGCGCACGCAAGTCGCGGTAGGTCAGCCTCGCGCGCGAGCAGTCCTTTCCGACCCAGTAAAGTGCGACGCCATCGTGGGTCGCGTGCCGGTCGACAATCGTATGGCCGAGGTTGATAGGTGTGCAGTCTTGCCACTCGAGCTCGTGCAACACCGAGCTCCAGCTGAAATCGCGCACCGCCTCGGCGTAGGTTGGCTTGGGCACGTTCAGGCATCCTGAGCTGCGGCGGTGCTGGACCGGCAATGGATTGCATAGGTGTGGCCGCCTTCAAGAACGATTTCGTCCCGCTGGTTCAATAGCCGCACCTTCAGATAGAGCTTGCCCCACGGCCGGCCCGGCTGATGCTCGGTCCCTTCGACCTCGAACTGGGGTCGCAGCGTATCGCCCTTGAAAACCGGTTTTTGAAACGAGGCCTGCTGCTCGATCAATGCGACCATGGAGCGCTTGAGCTGCTCGGAGAGCGAAGCGGCGCCCAGTGCGGTAAGCGCCATGAGATGAAGTCCGTGCACGATGGGGCGGCCAAAGCGCGTGCTCCTGGCATATTCCTCATCGTAATGGATGGGGTGGCTGTCGCCGGTGAGCGCAGCGAACGAAGCGATATCCGCTCCAGTAATCTCTCGCGGGCAGCCTTGGAAAATCTGGCCCCTGCTGAAATCTTCAAGGAAGAGCTGCGGCGCCTCTTCCGTCATCTGCCTGGCTTCAGACCCTGATTGAGCCAAGCCCGTCGAAATGTCGGCGCCGCTGCAGCCAGGTGAGCAGGCACAAGCTTGGAATGGCGGCGAGCGCACAGAGCACGAAGAACCATCCCCAGCCCACCCCTTTGGCGATGTAGCCGGCGCCCGAGGAGATGTAGGTACGGCCGAACGCCGCAAGCGCCGTGAGCAGGGCGTATTGCGTCGCGGTGTGCAGCGGATTGGCGCATAGCGCCGAGAGATAGGCGACAAAGATGACGGTACCGATGGCGCTGGTGAAATTCTCGGTCACGATGGCGACGGTGAGCATCGCGAGGTCGTGGCCAACAGCGGCTTGAACCGAGAATGTCAGGTTGGCGATCGCCTGCAGAATGCCACCGATCCACAGACTGGTCGTGAGCGAGTAGGCGCGCGCAACAAAACCGCCTGCAAACCCGCCGATCAGGGTTGCGGCAAGCCCTACACCCTTGATGATTGCCGCATACTCGTTGCGCGAAAATCCGAGATCGATGGCGAACGGACCGGTCATGGTGCCGGCCAGCGCGTCGGTGAGCTTGAACAGAATGACGAAAGCAAGAACCACGAATGCCGCATCACGGGTAACAAAATCGGCAAACGCTCCATAGGCGGCAACCGCCACGCGGCGCAGTGGGCTTTCGGTCGCATGTGCCGCATGCTCCGAGGCGGCGAGCGTGGACTTTGCGGGCTCGGTTGCGATCAGCGCGGTCGCCATGCCGATCACGATCAGGGCGGCCATTGCAACATAGCCCGCCGTCCATGCAGCGCCTTTGCCAAGCCCCCAGCCTTCGAATCCGCTCACCAGGAACAGCGCGCCCGCGGTCGAGGCAAGCATGCCGATGCGGTAGGCCGCGACATAGGCCGCCATGCCGGCGGCCTGCTCGCTCTCCGGCAGGCTTTCAATGCGAAAGGCGTCGATCACAATATCCTGGGTGGCCGACGCGGTGGCGACCAGCAGCGCAGCCGCGAATAAAATATATCCGGAAACCCGCGCCGGATCGCAAAAAGCGAGCAGCACGATGGAAACGATCAGCAGGAGCTGGGAGAATACGAGCCATCCGCGACGGCGCCCGAACAGGGTCGAGAGCACCGGCACATCCAGCGCATCTACAATCGGCGCCCACAGGAACTTGATCGTGTACGGGGTGCCGACCAGCGCGAAGAGACCGATCGTTCCGAGATCGACGCCCGCCTCCCGCATCCAGACCAGCAGCGTAGAGCCGGAGAGCGCCAGCGGCAGCCCGGCCGAGAAGCCGAGGAACAGCACGATCAGCACGCGCGGCTTCAAATAGATGCCGAGCGGCTGGAGATAGCCTGCGAGCTTACTCGCAAGGCTCGGGCGAACGGGTTCTGTCGTGGTCAGTAATGTGGTCTCGTGCGTCGCGGTCATGGAGTCCGTCCCGCATTTGTAGGGGCGAGGCTTGCCTCGCCCCTACCGTTCATGGGTCTGATTGCTCTTGGCACGGACTCGCATGGCGCGACGCGCGCGCGCGTAAACGCCAGCCCCCGCACCCGCCGATAGAAGCTTGAAATTGCGGCTAAATGTGACCGGCATCGTGGCTTAACGCCGCAAACCCTACCGACTGCTTCTACTCTCCCGCCTGCAGGCGGCGCGGCAGCGGGGCGGGGATCACGTTACCGGCGGGTGCTTCCTCGCCATCGAACTCGACCTCCCGGATGCGCGTGGCGCGTTTCTCCACCTTCTCAGCCGAAACGAGGATCTGGCGCAGGTCCTCGTTCGCCTGGCCGAAATGGCGCTGCAGATGCGCTACCCGATCGTGCATCCGCGAGAGATCGTCCATGAGATGGCCGACCTCGGCGTGGATCTTGTCCGCCGCCTCGCGCATGCGCGCGTCGCGCTGGATCTGCTGAACGACATGAATGGCGAGCATGAGCAGCGAGGGGGAGACGATGACCACGTTGGCGCGAAACGCCTTCTGCACAACGTCCTCGAATCGCTCGTGCAGCTCCATGTAGACCGACTCGGAGGGCACGAACATCAGCGCCAGGTCCTGCGTCTCGCCCGCGATCAGGTATTTTTCCGAGATGTCGCCGACATGGCGGGCAAAGTCGGCGCGCAGGCGCGCGCCGGCCTGCTTGCGCTCGTCGTCGGTCGTGGCGTTGCGTAATGCGCTGATCGCTTCGAGCGGGAACTTGGCATCCACCACCAGCGGGCGCCCATCCGGCAGGAACACGGCGCAATCGGGACGGCTTCGGTTGGAGAGTGTGTGTTGAAATTCGTAGCAGCCCTTCGGCAACCCGTCCCGCACAATGATCTCCAGCCGGCCTTGTCCGAAGGCGCCGCGCTGCTGCTTGTTGGCGAGCACGCTGTGCAGCGACGTCATCTGCGAGGCGAGATCGGTGATGTTCTTCTGCGCGTGATCGATGACGGCGAGCCGCTCGCTTAGCTTCTGCAGGCTTTCGACCGTGTGCTGGCGACTTGTCGTCATCGACTGATTGAGGTGATGGGAGACCGAGTCAAGCCGCTCATTGACGGCGCGACTGAGCTCGGCCTGGCGACCCGCCAACAGGTCGCGCATCGCCTCGATGCGCACTGAGGTTTCCGCCTGCGCGCGCGCAAGCTCGATCAGGTGATCATCGGCCGCCTTGCGGTCGCGTCGGCGCAGCAGCTGGATGATGCCGACGGCGGCAATGCTTGCGAGAGCGCCTGTGGCCATCGCCAGCAGGAGGAGCGCGCCGGAAAGGGGAGGAAAGGCTTCGATCATTGGCCCGCATTTTAGGTGATTCGGCCATTGGAACAAAAAGGGAACCAAAAAGCAATCGGGCTTGCACGCCGTCCCCAGCCGGCACGATCGTGCTGCATTGACCGGTTTTCTGCGACCGCTTACATCGCCGGCATGGCGCTGCGCCCCATTCTCATTCTGCCGGACAAGCGGCTGCGGAAGGTCTCCGAGCCGGTGAAGAAGATCGACGCCGGGATCCGCAAGCTGGTCGAGGACATGTTCGAGACCATGTACGATGCGCCCGGCATCGGGCTTGCCGCGGTCCAGATCGGCGTCCCCAAGCGCGTGGTGACCATGGATCTCGCGAAGAAGGAGGAGCCGAAGAACCCGCAGGTCTTCGTCAATCCGGAGATTGTCTGGTCGTCCGACGAGACGGCAACCTACGAGGAGGGCTGTCTCTCAATTCCGGAGACCTACAGCGACGTCGAGCGGCCGGCACGGGTCAAGGTGCGGTATCTTGATCTCGAAGGAGGACCGCGCGAGATCGAGGCCAACGGTCTGCTCTCCACCTGCCTGCAGCACGAGGTCGATCACCTCAACGGCATCCTGTTCATCGATCACCTCTCCAAGCTCAAGCGCGACATGATCGTCAAAAGGTTCACCAAGGCCGCCAAGCGCGCGGGGTGAATGGCTCGCTGACCTTGCAATTCCTGGGTAATCTGATATCTTTGATATCAGATTTAGGAGTAATAATGCCGGACCTTTTAATTCGCAATATCGACGATCACTTGAAACGAAAGCTTGAGGCAAGCGCGCGCAGCCACCGCCGCAGCTTGTCGGAGGAAGCAAGGATGCTGCTTAAGAAAGCGTTGCAGCAATCGCCCGAGAAGCGCCGAATGGGAGACGCATTATTGGAGCTGATCCCACCGAAATACCGCGGCGACGACCTTGTTTTTGAAATTCAGGAGGAGGTGAGCAAGCCGCCGGATTTTGAATGATTGTGATCGATACGAACGTTGTTTCCGAGGCGATGAAGCCTGCGCCCGACGATGCGGTGATTGCCTGGTTCAACAGTCAGGCATGGGATTCGCTCTTCCTGTGCACGCCTGTCCTTGCGGAGCTGCATCAGGGAGTCGAACAGCTTGCCGCCGGCCGGCGGAAGAGAACTTTGACCGAGGCGTTGGATAGGATCGAGAATGAGCTATATCGGGGTAGAATCCTTTCGTTCGATCAATCTGCCGCTGCGGCCTACGGCCGGCTGACCGCACTGGCAAACCGGCAAGGAAGGCGAATGGGGCAAATGGATGCACTCATCGCCGCGACCGCGCTGACGCACGGGGCAGCCATTGCGACCCGCGATACAGATGGTTTCGCGGGAATTGGAATTGAGCTGGTTAATCCGTTCCATTCGCGCTGAATTGCGCTCGGTGGCTGAACAGGCCCATGTCGCTGCGCATCGCCTTCATGGGGACACCGGAGTTTGCGGTGCCGACCCTGGTCGAGATCGTCGGCCGCGGGCACGAGCTCGTGGCGGTCTATACCAGGGCTCCGAAACCGTCCGGGCGGCGCGGGCTCGATCTCACACCCAGCCCGGTTGAGCGCCACGCCCGGCAGTTCGGCTTGCCGGTCCTCACTCCCGCAACGCTGCGGACCGCGGAGGCGCAGGCGATCATGCGCGAGCACGCCGCCGCCGCCGCCGTTGTGGTCGCCTACGGGCTCATCCTGCCAACGGCCATTCTCGAAGTCTTCCCGCTCGGCGCTTTCAACCTGCATGCCTCGCTGCTGCCACGCTGGCGCGGGGCGGCTCCCATTCACCGCGCCATCATGGCCGGAGACCGCGAGACCGGCGTGATGGTCATGAAGATGGACGAAGGCCTCGACACGGGTGCCGTTGCCATGGCCGAGCGCGTGCCGATCGAGCCTGATTCAACCGCCGGCGATCTTCACGATCGGCTCGCTCGTCTCGGCGCCGATCTCATGGTGCGCGCGCTCGGCGCGCTCGAGCGGTCCTCGCTCACGCTGACGCCACAGCCGCAGGCCGGTGGCAGCTATGCCGGCAAGATCGAGAAGAGTGAGACGCGCATTCTCTGGGCGCGGCCCTGGCACCAGGTGCACAATCACATCCGTGGGCTCTCGCCTTTTCCCGGCGCCTGGTTCGAGCTGCAAGGGGAGGGGGGAGCGGCGCGCATCAAGGTGCTGCGCTCGACCAAGGGCGAGGGGTCGGGCTTGCCCGGTACCGTCATCGACAATCACCTCACGGTCGCCTGCGCCGAGGGCGCCGTCCGGCTAGTCGAATTGCAGCGGGCCGGCCGCCAGGCGATGAAGGCAGAGGAGTTTCTGCGCGGCACTGCGCTTCCGCCGGGGTCGTGCTTGGGCTAGCTGTGGCCCATGCCGCGATACAAGCTCACCGTGGAATATGACGGCCGGCCTTTTGTGGGATGGCAGATCCAGGACAACGGGCCGAGCGTGCAGGGATTGCTGATGGAGGCGGCGGCGCGCTTCTGCGGCAGAAACGTGAGCATACAGGGCGCCGGGCGCACCGACGCGGGCGTCCACGCACTCGGCCAGGTCTGCCATCTCGACCTGGCGCGGGACTGGGACGAGGACACCGTGCGCGATGCGATCAACGCGCATCTTCGTCCGCATCCCATTGCCGTGATCGCCGCCGAGCGCGTCGATCCCTCGTTCGACGCGCGGTTCTCCGCCATCAAGCGGCATTATCTCTATCGCATCATCAATCGCCGTGCCGACCTGACTATCGAGCGCGCACGCGCCTGGCGCATTCCCAAGCCGCTCAACAGCGCGGCCATGCATGCGGCGGCGCAGCGTTTTATCGGTCGGCATGACTTCACCACCTTCCGCCACGCCGAATGCCAGGCCAAGTCGCCGGTCAAGACGCTCGACCGGCTCGATGTCAGCCGCCTGCGGGACGATATCCATGTGACCGCATCGGCGCGCTCCTTCCTGCACAGTCAGGTGCGCTCCATGGTGGGCGCGCTGGTGCTGGTGGGCGAGGGCAAATGGAGCGCGGACGATATCTCTCTGGCGCTCTACCGCCGCGATCGGGCCGCCTGTGCGCCGGTTGCGCCTCCAGACGGGCTCTATCTGCTCAAGGTCGACTATCCGGCTGAGTGAAATAGCGCTCGAGGACCTCGCGGTAAACCGCGGTCAGCGTGTCGAGATCGGCAACCGGCGTGCGCTCGTCGACCTGATGCACGGTCTGCCCGACCAGGCCGAACTCCAGCACGGGGCAGTAATTCTTGATGAAACGGGCATCCGACGTGCCGCCGGTGGTGGAAAGCCCTGGCACGCGCCCTGTCACCTCTTTGACCGCGCCGGTCACCACATCGACGAACGGCCCTCCTTCGAGCAGGAAGGAGTCGGCGTTCGAGGGCTCCCACACGATGCGCCACTGCACGCGCTGGCCGGCAGCGGAAGTTGCGAGCCGCTCGATCAGCGTCCGCAGCGAGACCTGGCTGTGGCAATCGTTGAAGCGGATGTTGAAGCGCGCGCGCGCCTCGCCTGGAATGAGATTGACGACCTGATTGCCTACGTCGACGGAGGTGAACTCCAGGTTTGACGGGCCGAAATGCGCGCTGCCGTGATCGAGGGGCGTCCCCTGCAAGGCACTCATGATGGTGAGGAGACCGCGCACCGGGTTGTCCGCGCGCTCCGGATAGGCGACATGCCCCTGCTTGCCCGTGATGACCAGGACCCCATTGAGCGAGCCGCGCCGGCCGATCTTGATGGTGTCGCCGATCGCATCGGCGTTGCTCGGCTCGCCGAGGATGCAATGATCGAAGCGCTCTCCGCGCTCGCGCGCCCATTCCAGGAGCTTCACCGTTCCGTTCACGGCCACGCTCTCCTCATCGCCGGTGATGAGGAAGGAGATCGAGCCTGCGGGCTTTCCGTCCCGCGCGGCCAGGTGATCGAGGGTCGCGGAGATGGCGCAGGCGATCGCGCCCTTCATGTCGACCGCGCCGCGGCCGTAAAGCATGTCCGCTGCAATCTCGCCGGCAAATGGTGGATGGGTCCATTTGGCATCCTCGCCCGCGGGCACGACGTCGGTGTGACCGGCGAACACGAGATGCGGACCCTTGCTGCCGATACGGGCGTAGAGGTTCTCGACCGGCAGCGTTCCTGGCTCTGCAAACGTGACACGATGCACCTCGAAACCAGCGCGCTTGAGCACGCCTTCAATCAGCGCAAGCGCGCCGGCTTCCCGCGGTGTCACCGAAGGACAGCACACGAGATCGCGGGCGAGCGTGGCGGGATCCATGTTCTGTATGATGGCGTTGCCGCCCTATGCGCCGAGCTGAAGTGCCAGCATATTGTTCTGGTTTCTCACCCACCCCGGGATCAGGAATGCGTCCACCAGCACCCAGAAAATGGTGATGACCATGCCGATGACGGTGATGGTGAGAATCAGCTGCGCCACGGCCACGCCGATGCGCCCGAGATAGAAATTGTGGCCTCCCAGCAGCCCCAGGAAGAACCACAGGATGTATGCGACCAAGGCCGTCTTCTTGTTGGCCTCGAACAGCATCATCGCGCGGGCGTCACGCGACAAAGCTCCTTGCGGCTCGTTGGCCTGCTTGGAGGCTGCGGGAACCGACTCTGACATGAGCCTCTCCTTGAATGATGCTGCGCGGGGCGGGCCGGTTTAGTCCCGAAGCAGCTCGTTGATCGAGGTCTTTGACCGCGTCTTCTGGTCGACGCGCTTGACGATCACGGCGCAATAAAGGCTGGGCGAGGGGGCCGCATTGGCACCCGCCGCGCGCGGTTTGTCCGGCAGCGAGCCCGGCACCACGACCGAATAGGCCGGCACCTCGCCCTGAAAAATCTCCCCGCTCTGGCGGTCGACGATGCGGGTCGAGGCGCCGATGAAGACGCCCATGGAGAGCACGGAGCCTTCGCGCACGACAACGCCCTCGGCGACCTCTGAGCGGGCGCCGATGAAGCAGTTGTCCTCGATGATGACCGGGCCGGCCTGCAGTGGCTCGAGCACCCCGCCAATGCCGGCACCACCCGAGATGTGGCAGCTCTTGCCGATCTGCGCGCAGGAGCCCACCGTCGCCCAGGTGTCGATCATGGTCCCGCTATCGACGTAGGCGCCGAGATTGACGAAGCTCGGCATCAGCACCACGCCCGGCGCGATATACGCCGAATAGCGCACGATGCAGTTGGGCACCGCACGGAATCCCGCCGAGCGGAAGCGCGCATCATCCCAGCCCGAAAATTTGGAATCGACCTTGTCCCACCACGCGGCTTTGCCGGGCCCGCCTGCGATCATGCTCATGTCGCGCAGCCGAAACGAGAGCAGCACCGCCTTCTTGAGCCACTGGTTCACCTGCCAGGTGCCGCTCGGGTCCCGCTTTGCGACCCGCGCCTCGCCACCATCGAGCATGGCAAGTGCCGCATCGACGGCCTCGCGCAGCGGGCCCTTCGTGCGGGAATCAACACTGTCGCGCTTCTCGAACCCCTCATCGATGATCTTGGCCAGCTCGGCATGCGACATTGACAAACATTCCACATCTGGTGCTGCGGTCTTGTCGAGAATAGGCGGTGGGAAGTCAAGCTTTCGCCGGGCCTGGCGCGTGCCATCTGCCGCCGAGCGCGCGCAAGAACGCGACCAGATCGTCGGTGACATGATCGACATGCGGCGCGTCGCGCCCTTCCAGCTCCCAGCCCTCGCGAAAGACCTCGCGCGAATGCTCGGGGACCACCAACACGGTGATCATGCCGAGCGCGTGCGGCACCGTCAGGTTGCGGGCCAGATCCTCGAACATCGCGGCTTTGCCGGCATCGACATTGAGCGTGCGCAGGAAACGGTCGTAGGTCGCGGGCGAAGGCTTCGGCTCGAGCTCCGCCGCTATGATGTCGAACACGTCATCGAAATGGCGGTCGAGCCCCAGCCGCGCGAGCACGGCATCGGCATGGCGGCGCGTGCCGTTGGTCAGGATCAGCTTGCGGCCGGGGAGCTGCTCGATGGCGTCGCCGAGCGCCGGATTGGGCTCGAGCGGCGAATGATCGATCTGGTGCACGTATTCGAGAAAATCATCCGGCGCCATGCCGTGCACGGTCATCAAGCCGCGCATCGAAGTGCCGTAGCGCCGGTAATAATCTTTCTGGAGCCGGAACGCCTCCTCGCGGGTGACCTTAAGGAAGTCCGCGATGTAGTCGCGGATGCGTTCGTCCACCTGCTGCCAGAGATTGACGTGATGCGGATAGAGCGTGTTGTCGAGGTCGAAGACCCAGGTCTCGACGCGTCCGAAGGCGCTCGCCGCATGCGGCGTGGCGAGGCTCATCGCGCGGCTGCCTCATCCCGGATCGCGCCGCGCAACGGCCGGTCGAAAGCCAGAATGATGGCGCCGGCAACCGTGGCGATGCCGGCCATCATGAGAAAGAACGTGATCTTGTCCATTCCACTCCAGAAGCTGCCGAGCCAACCTGCCAGGACGTTGCCGACAAAGCTCGTGGCCAGCCACACCCCCATCAGCATCGAGACCATGTGTGCCGGCGCAAGCTTAGAGACCAGCGAGAGGCCGATCGGCGAGATGTAGAGCTCACCGATGGTGATGACGACAAAGTAGCCGAGCAGCCACAGCCAGCTCGCCTCGTCGCCGGCGGCATTCCATGCCGCTCCCACCATGATGAGATTCGCAAGCGCGACGCCGAAGCAGCCAAGCGACATCTTGATGACGGTCGATGGTTCGCTGCCGCGCTTTGCCTGGCGCGCCCACAGGCCCACGACAAAGGGGGTAAATGCGATGATCAGCAGAGGATTGAATGCCTGGAACCAGGTGATCGGGATTTCGCCGCGCCAGAGCAGGAGATCCACATAGCGGTTTGTATGGTCCTCGGCCCACAGCACGATGGTATTGCCCTGCTGCTCGTAGGTCGCCCAGAAGAATGCGGTCGGCACGAACAGCGCAAGGAGTGCGACGATGCCGAGCCAGTCGTTGCGCCGCAGTGGTTTTTTCTCGACGGCGGCCGCCTTCGCTCGGTGCAGCTCGTCTCGCGGCAATACCGGTAGCGCGAACGCATAAACCACGAGCGCGATGGTCATGCCGATACCGGCGGCCGCAAAGCCGTAATGAAAAGCCACCTGCTCGCCCAGCGTTCCGCAGACCAGCGGGGCGAGCAACGCTCCGACATTGATGCCCACATAGAAGATGGAGTAGGCGCGGTCGCGACGCGGATCACCGGGCGCATAAAGCCCGCCCACCTGCGCGGAGATGTTGGGCTTGAATGCGCCATTGCCCAGGATCAGCGTGACGAGCGCGACCAGGAACAACGGCTCAAACGCCATCATGAAATGCCCGACGGCCATCAGCGCCGCGCCGAGCAGGATGGTGCGGTGCTGTCCGAGCAGACGGTCGGCGAGAAAGCCGCCGAACAGCGGTGTGAGATAGACGAGGCCGGTATAGAGCCCATAGATCTGGGAGGAGAGCGGCTGCGTGCCGAGCGGTCCGCTGACCCCTTCGAGAGCGCGCTTGAGCATCGCAAGGCCGAGCACGTCATGGACGTGGTCCGGCAGCAGCAGGTATTGCGTCATGTAGAGGACGAGCAGTGCGCGCATTCCGTAATACGAGAAGCGCTCCCACATCTCGGTCGTGAACAGGAACGTGAGCCCGCGCGGATGACCAAAGAGATCATGTGCGGGGAGGGCGTTGGTGCGGTGCTCGAGCGCGGAAGTCATGGTCGCAATTTGCTCAGCTGGTGGTTATTCGGTTACAGCTTGCGCGCGCCCTGAAGTCGCCAAGACGCGCAATGCCACGCGCAATGCCACGCGCAATGCCACATAACACTGGCGGAGGAAACCCCATGCTGCTTTCCAGACGGACCATTCTGACGCTGACTATCGCAGTGCCTGCGGCTATGGGAACCCTGCCGGCCTCGGCACAGGACCCTGCGACGAATTATCCGGGCAAGCCCGTGCACGTGATTGTCGGGTTCGCTGCGGGAGGGGGTAACGATCTTTTCGCGCGCCTGATCGGGCAGAAGTTTTCCGACAACATCGGCCAGCCGGTCATCATCGAGAACAAGCCCGGCGCCGGCGGCCGGCTTGCGGTCGAATACGCCATGAGCCAGGCCGCCGACGGCTACACGCTTGTCGTTGGCGCCACCGGCCAGATGGCGGTTGCATCGGCCATCTATCCGAAGCTGCCCTATCACCCGACCAGGACGTTTGCGCCGCTCGCCATGATCGCATCGTTTCCGCTGATCCTCGCCGGCCCGATGAACGATTCCATCAGGAGCGTCCAGGATCTGGTATCCTGGGGAAAGGCGCATCCGGAGCAGTCCAATTACGCCACTTCCTCGCCGGCCTTCACCATCACGAGCGAGCTGTTCAAGCTCAAGACCGGCATGCCGGCGCAGGCCATCCCCTACAAGAGCAGCAACGAGATGATGCTCAGCATTGCCGGCGGGCAGACCCTGTTCGCAATTGCCGACGGCCCGCCCACCGTTCCGCTGGTGACGGGCGGCAAAGTCCGTGCGCTGGCGGTGACCGGCTCGGCGCGCTCCTCGGAGCTGCCGGATGTGCCGAGCATGGCCGAGGTCGGTCTGCCTGACGTCGACGTCGCATTATGGAGCGGGGTCTTTGTGCTCGCTGGCACGCCGGCCGCGGTGCGCGGCAAGCTCGAAGCCGAGTTGCGTCGCGTGCTGGCGGACGAAGGCGTGCGCGAGAAGCTCAGGGCCATGGCGGTCAACCCCGGTGGACCGGTCGGCGACGATTTTCGCCGCACCATCGACACCGACATCAGGCGCTTTGCCGATATCGTGCGGCAGGCAAACCTGAAGTTCGAGGAATGACGCGCGAAATCCTCGCGCAGTCGTCATGACGCTCGGACAGTGAGGGGGTAGGGGCGGGTTCCAAACCCCCCCTGGGGGAGTGCACGCGAGAGATGATTGTCCGCCGGCGCCAAGGCGGATTCAAACCTGCCGCTGCGCCTGCAGGCTCGGCAAGGGTCGCCCCCGGCCACGGCTCACGTGGCGAGGATAGGAATGCGGAATGCAACATCCGCCTGGGCGCGCTATCATGCGCGCCCAAGGTGCCCTGCCGGGCGTTGCAGGGTCCAGGAGAAATTGCCGTGCCGGAAAGCCAGTCGCGCAGACTTGCTGCCATCCTGGCCGCAGATATCGCCGGCTATAGCGCGCTCATGGCAGAGGACGAGGCACGCACGGTGCGTGATCTCAAAGGACATCAGGGAGTCGTGCTCCCGTTGGTCGGCGAATTCGGCGGGCGCATCATCGACACGGCCGGAGACGGCATCCTCGCGGAGTTTGCCAGCATCGTGAAAGCGGTCGAGTGCGCGGTCGCGATTCAACGCACGATGGCTGACCGCAACGCCGCAATCGAGCTGGCGCGTCGCATGCAATTTCGCATGGGCATCAACCTCGGCGATGTCATCCACGACGACAGCCGTATCTTCGGAGACGGCATCAACGTAGCCGCGCGGCTAGAGGGGATTGCCGAACCGGGCGGCATTTGCGTTTCCGGCAAGGTATACGAGGAAATCCGGGCAAAGCTGAAACTTGATTATGAAGACGTCGGCGATCGTCAGCTCAAGAATATTGAACAACCGATACGGGTTTATCGCATCCGTCTTGATGCTGCGCCGGCCCGCCCGGCACTGACCCTTCCCGACAAACCGTCGATCGCCGTTCTGCCCTTTACCAATATGTCGGGCGATCCGGAGCAGGAATACTTCGTCGATGGGATGGCAGAGGACATCATTACAGCGCTCTCGCGCATGCGATGGCTGTTCGTGATCGCCCGCAATTCGAGCTTCACTTACAAGGGTCGAGCCGTAGACCTGAAGCAGGTAGGGCGCGAGCTGGGAGTTCGCTACGTGCTCGAAGGCAGCGTACGCAAGGCGTCGAACCGGGTGCGCATTACCGGCCAGCTCATCGATACTGCGACCGGAGCACATCTTTGGGCCGACCGCTTCGATGGCGGGCTGGGGGACGTGTTTGATCTTCAGGACCAGGTGACCACGAACGTGGTGGGAGCAATCGCGCCGACACTGGAGCGAGCCGAGATCGAACGGGCCAAACGCAAGCCAACCGAAAGTCTCGGTGCTTACGACCATTTTCTGCGTGCGATGGCGAGTGTTCATCAATGGACCTCGGATGCCAATGACGAGGCGTTGCGGATGTTTCGCAAAGCCTTCGAGCTTGATCCTGATTTCGCATCGGCTTACGGGATGGCGGCCTGGTGCTACACTTGGCGCAGCATAAATCGCTGGATGATCGATCGCGCGCGCGAGACCGCCGAAACCACTTGGCTGGCCCGGCGAGCGGTGGATTTAGGCGCGGATGATGCGGTTGCTCTCTGTACGGGCGGGTATGCGCTCGCCTTCGTCGCGCACGATCTCGATAGCGGCGCCGATCTTATCGACCGAGCACTCGCAATGAATCCCAACCTGGCATGGGCATGGCACTCCAGCGGCTGGCTAAGAAACTTTCTCGGCGAGCCGGAAGTGGCGATCAAGCATCTTGAGCATGGTATGCGCCTGAGCCCCCTCGATCCGTTTGTTTTCCGGGCTTATGCCGGGCTCGCGTGCGCCCATCTGCTGGCCGGCCGCTACGAGGAGGGATCGGTGTGGGCGGAAAAGGCCCCACAGCGGCGGCCGAATCTCATCGTCTCCATACGCGAAGCGGCAGCAAGTCATGCGCTTGCTGGCCGACCGCTCAAAGCACAGGCGGCGATGGCACAACTACGTCAGGCTGATCCCGAATTGCGCATTTCCAATTTGACGGATTGGCTCCCGCTGCGGCAACCGCAGGATATTGCCAGGTACGAAGAGGCCTTACGAAAGGCAGGGCTCCCGGAGTGACGGATTCCTTGCGTGTTTTCGCGACGACCTCGCAATCTTCGCCTCTGGTACCATCGCCCATAAGGTGGTCGGCAAGCTTGGCCGACTGGAGACTGTCGTCTCAGCCTGCGGATTGACTCTTGTCCCTCGCCAGTCAACGCTTGCAATGGGTGTCATTGAAGCCCCCAGGAACAGTGTTGATCATCCAATCGCCGCCGGAAGCCGATGGACAAGCTGCTGTTGCTGGGAATGAATGGTCTGATCTGGGGCCTCATCATTGCCCTGATCGCGCTCGGACTTGCCGTCATTTTCGGCCTGCTCGACATCATCAACCTGGCGCACGGCGATTTCTTCATGGTCGGCACCGTTCTTGCCTGGGCTACGCTGCAATGGACTGGCAACTTCTGGTTGGGATTTCTGATTGCGCCGCTCATCGGCTTGCTTTTGGGGGCGCTTATCCAGCGCGTGGTCATTCAGCCGATTCAAAATGTAGCCGCGTTGTCCATCGTCGCGACATTCGGTCTTTCCCTCATGCTGCAGGAGAGCGTGCGTATCACGTTCGGCCCTACGCCTCGCAGGATCCTGCCGCCGATCCAAGGCACCATCCCATTATTCGGCATCGAGTATGAGCTGTATCGGATATTCGCCGCCCTGGTCGCAATCACCGCGCTCGCGGCGTTTTTTCTCTTCTTGCATCGAACCAGGCTCGGAACCTGGATGCGGGCGGTGCGACACGATCGCGATACTGCCATCGCCATGGGAATTCCGGCACACCGCGTCTATTTGCTCACCTTTGCGATTGGCTTTGCGCTTGCGGCGTTGGGTGGGGTTGTCGCCGCGCCGATCACCACCGTCGATTTTCGCGGAGGCGTCGACATCCTGCCGTTTTGCTTCATGGCGGTGATCATCGGTGGCCTGGGCAACTTGCCCGGCACAGCGGCAGCCGCCATTCTGCTTTCCTTTCTCGAAGGGATTATTCAGAGCGTCGCCGATCCCACCGTCGCGCGCATTGCCTCGCTCGTATTGATGAGCGCTGTCTTGTTGTTGCGTCCGCAGGGCCTGTTCAAGGGGTTCACCCGTTGATCTCGCCCGCCACTATCGAACGCCTGTTGGTGGCCGCGCTTGCCGCCTTCCTGCTTTCGGTGCCGTGGTCCATCCCCGCTTTGATCAACAGCTTCTGGGTGAGTGTAATTGCAGAGATATTGATCTGGTCGCTGCTGGCCGCGAGCGTTAACCTCCTGTTCGGTTATGTCGGGCTGTTGTCGTTCGGGCAGGCGCTCTATTTCGGCTTTGGCATGTACGGCGTCGCGATCGCAATCTCGGATTTCGGCTGGTCATTCTGGCCGGCATTTGCACTCGGCATCGTTGCCGCGGTCGCGATGGCGGTTGCAACCGGCATTTTTGCAGTCCGGTTGACCTGGCACTATTTTGCCATCATCACCGTTGTGTTCTCGCTGATCTTCTACTTTCTCGCGCTGACCAACAAATGGCTCACGGGCGGTGACGACGGCGTCAATTTCACGCTGCCTGCGACCTTTTCAATTGGCGCGGCCCAGTGGAGCTTCACCGATCCCGCCTTTCAGTACTTGTTCATTCTGGCCATCGTCTTATTGTGCTTCTGGCTGATGCACCGTCTTGTCAACAGCCCGCTCGGCCATGCATTTCTTGCCATTCGAAACAATGAGGTGCGCGCCTCCCTGATCGGCCTCAACGTGTATCTGCTGCGCCTCATTGCTTTCGCACTGGCCGGATTTCTTGCCGGCGTTTCCGGCGCGCTGTTTGCCTTCTTTGGCCGTTATGCGTCGGCGACATACATGTTTTACCACGTTTCCGGGGAGGCGGTCGTGTGGGCGATCGTCGGCGGTGCCGGCACGCTCTTTGGTCCGCTTATCGGCACTGCAATCTTTATTGTCGTCCGCGAGATCGTCTCGTCGCACTGGGAGCATCACTCGTTGGTTGTAGGTGCGGTCGCGATCCTGGTCGTGATTTTTGCCCCCAGGGGAGTGATGGGCCTGTGGCGCGACTGGCTCGCTCGGCTCGCCGATCGCCGCGTGCCGGCATCGGTCGAGGCCAAATTGCGAACCGAGTCATGAGCGACCCTGTTCTGCGCACCGAAAAGCTCAGCAAACGGTTCGGTGGGTTGACTGCCGTGAATGGATTGACGTTCGAGCTCGCGGGCGGCCGCCTGCATGCCCTCATTGGACCGAATGGTGCCGGCAAGACAACATTCTTCAATCTGATATCGGGCCTGCTGGCCCCTGATGGCGGCCGCGTGTTCTTCTGCGGCCGCGACATTACCGGGCGCCGGCCGCACGAGATCAGCCGACTCGGCATCAAGCGCACTCTGCAGATGAAAAGCGTGTTCCCGCAGCTCTCCGTCGCGGACAATCTGTGGATCACCGGCTATGCGCATGGCGGCTTCCTGCATCCGTTGCGGTCCGCTGCCAAGGATCACCGCACGCGCGAGAAGGTCGAACTCGTCCTCGAGCAGATCGGACTGACTGCGCTGGCGCAGCGGCAGGCCGGCACGCTTTCCTATGGCGATGTGGCGCTGCTCGAGATCGGCATGGCCCTGATCTCGGAGCCGCGACTGCTGCTCCTCGACGAGCCGACCTGCGGGATGAGTCCGGCCGAGACCGAGCGTGCGGTTGCGGCAATTCGGGAGCTCGCGCGCGTGATCGACATCATCATCATCGAGCACGACATGGAGGTGGTCTTCGAGATTGCCGATGAAATCACCGTGATGGCGCAGGGCACGATCCTCGCGTCCGGGCAGCCGCGGCAGATTGCCACCGATGACCGCGTGCGCGAGGCCTACCTCGGCCGCGACGAGGACGAGGACTACATCGAGGAAGGCGGGCATGCTCAGGCTTGAAGATGTTCATGTCCATATCGGAAAACTGCACATCCTGCAGGGCGTGAGTCTCGAAGTGCGCACCGGCGAATGCGCGGCGCTGCTCGGACGCAACGGGGTGGGCAAGACCACGACCTTGCGTGCGATCATGGGATTGGCACCGCGCAGCCGGGGAAGCATCGAATTCGACGGTTTCGATCTGGCGCACTGCGCGCCGCACCAGGTTCCGCGCCGTGGCATTGGCTATGTTCCGCAGGGACGGGGCATTTTTCCGAACCTCACGGTAATGGAAAATCTGTGCCTGGGAATGTCCCGCAAACGCGATCCCGAGCGCGAGGAGTATGTGTTCGCCTGCTTTCCCCGGCTCAAGGAGCGAGCCAGACAATCGGGGGGTACGCTTTCGGGCGGTGAGCAGCAGATGCTTGCTATCGCGCGCTGCTTGATGATGCGGCCCCGGCTGGTCATCCTCGACGAGCCCACCGAGGGCATTATGCCGCGCCTCGTCTCGCAGATCAGGCGCGAGATTCATCGTATCAACGAGGACGGCGTATCTATCCTGCTGGTCGAGCAGAATGTAAAAACCGCGCTCAAGCTGTGCCCGCGCGTCTTCTTGATGGAAAAAGGCAGCATCGTCTATAGCGGTAATTCGCAAGATCTCAAATTGCAGCCCGAGATCGTGCATCGATATCTCGGACTATCCAAGCAACGGATGTGAGAGTTACAGAGGGGAGAACCATGAACGAGCGCAAACCGTCACGGCGCAGCTTCCTCGCGAACACGCTCGCCGGAGGGGCGCTCTCCGCAACAGCAGGTCTCACGCTCACAAAGAACATGTTCGCTCAAGGCGCGGGAGCGATCGTGATCGGCCACCACTGCGACCTGACAGGCGTGATTTCGTCCTGGGGCTTCTGGCACGACAAGGCGGCCAAAGCCGCGGTCAATATCATCAACCGGGCCGGCGGCATTTCCGGGCGCAAAGTCGAGCTGGTCACCGAGGATACCGAATCAAATCCCGCCTCAGGGGCGCGCAAGCTGCGCAACCTGATCCAGCGCAGCAATGCCGAATTCATCATCGGTTCCGTTCATTCCGGCGTCATGCTGGCCGCACTCCCGATCGCGAGCGAGCTTAAGACCCCTTATTTTTCCACAGGCGAAGCGACGGAGGTGACCGGGTCGAAAGGTACGCGCTTCTCTTTCCGTACCGGCACCGATACCTATTCCATCGCTGCCGCCAGCATGCCGTGGTGCGTGGAGAATCTAGGCAAGGTCTGGACCATCATATATGCCGATTATGCTTGGGGGCAGAGCACCAATCAGGAATCGAGACTCTTCATTGAGAAGGCCGGCGGCAAGGTGCTCACCAGCATCCCGGTGCCGCTCGATACCAAGGACTTCGTGCCCTACCTCGCGCAAATTCCGGCGGAGACCCAGGTCGTGCTGCCGGCCTTCATTGGTTCGCTGTCGGTCGCGTTCTACACTCAAGCCCAGTCAATGGGACTCGAAAAAAAGGCCAAGATGTTCTCGTCTTCCGCCAGCCTGGAGTCGATCGACCCCGGCGACATCCAGGGGGCGCCCGAAGGTGTGTACTTCTTCGAGAATTTTCCGCGCATGCTGGCGCACAAAAACGATGAGTATCACAGGGAGTTCAACAGGCTCATCGGCATCGACGACGTGTACTGCCGGGAAATCGGCGGCACGCGCGTGATGGACAAAAGTCACGGCTGGCAAGCCTGGGAGGATATCTTCGCCATCAAGCAAGCCATCGAAACATCCGGCTACAAGACGCGAAGGGACATTGAAGGAGTCATTGTGGCGTTGGAAGGCATGCAGATGAAGAACTCGCTGGCGCACCCGCAAGGCGACAAGCTCATCCGCAAGGAAGATCATGCCGGCGTGATTGATTGCTACATCAGCCGGGTCGAGAACGGAAAATTCGAGGTCAAGAAGCGCATTTCCAAGGAGGATCTAATTGCAAATATGCCGCTGCGTCACAACCTCTCGACCCTGCCGGTCTGACGAGCATTTTGGGATCTTCCAGGAGTCGGTCGTGGCTCGATAACAGACCCCGGTTCAGCGTGCATGTCCGAGGCGGGAGGGCACAATCGGAGCCGGGGGTGGCTGCTGAGCGTTAGGGGTGCTCACAAGCAGACGGCGCCGCCGGGTCTGACCACAGACCCGCACGATGATCTTCATTCCATGCCGGTCAGGGCGGGTTTCAAACCCGCCCTGAGGGCGTATGCGCGAAAGACGGTCTTCCGACCGCGGCAGAGTTTTCCCGACGACTTATTTTGAATTGGGGAACATACTCCAATGCATCGTGATTGAAGATCGAATCGGTTTAGACTCCAGCAGGATGCCCTGGTGCCGCGTGATGCGACGCTCCACGCCTTCCACTTCGAAAGCGATTATGTCTTGCCCACGGGGGCGCGTTTGAAACCCGCCCCTACCTCCTCGCGGTTTTTTCAGGCCGCCGGTCGGGTGCCCGACATGACCAAGGAATCAGCGGCGGATCAGGAGCTTCCCGTCGTTGCCCGTTTCGAGGTGCGCGGGCGCGCCTATCTGGGCCCGGACGGGAAACTGCTCCGGCCGCCGCCGGCTTTCGCCTCCGATCTCGACCTGCTGCGCTCGTTCTACCGCGGCATGGTGCTCACCCGCACGTTCGATCTCAAAGCGGTGTCGCTGCAACGCACGGGACGGCTCGGCACCTATGCCGTTTCGCTCGGCCAGGAGGCGGTCGCGGTCGGTATTGCAAGCGCCATGCGCGAGGAGGACGTCATTGTCCCTTCCTACCGGGACAATGGCGCGCTGCTCTGGCGCGGCATGAAGATGGAGGAGATTCTGCTGTTCTGGGGCGGCGACGAGCGCGGCAATCGCTCCTCCGGTCCGCCGCATGACTTTCCCTACTGCATTCCGGTTGGCTCGCAGGCCCCACATGCCGCGGGTGTCGCCTTTGCGTTCAGGTTGCGAAAAGAGCCGCGCGTTGCGGTCTGCCTGTTCGGAGACGGCGCCACATCCAAGGGCGACGTCTGGGAGGCGATGAACTTCGCTGGCGTCTGGAAGCTTCCCGTCGTGTTTGTTGCCAATAACAATCAATGGGCGATCTCGGTCCCGCTGCGGCTGCAGACGGCAGCACAGACGCTGGCGCAGAAAGCCATTGCCGCAGGCTTTGCGGGCGAGCAGGTGGACGGCAATGACGTCATCGCAATGCATGCTGCGGCAGCGGACGCGATCACGGCGGCGCGGGAAGGCAAGGGCCCGCGTCTCATCGAGGCGCTGACCTATCGGCTGAGCGACCACACCACTGCCGATGATGCAGGCCGTTACCGTCCGCCGGAGGAGGTCCAGGCGCGCTGGAAGGAGGAGCCCATCGCGCGCCTGCGGTCGTATCTCGTTGGACAGAAGGCATGGGGCAAGTCGGACGAGGAGCAGCTGGTCGCCGAATGCCATCAGCGCGTCGAGGCGGCAGTGGAGCGCTATCTGGCGACGCCACCGCGGCCGTCCGAGACGATGTTCGACCACCTCTATGCCGAGCTTCCCGCGGTCTATGCCAGCCAGCGCGAGGAGCTCGAGCGGACCAGCCGGGGAGCCAAACGTGGCTGAGATCACGCTGGTCGAGGCCATCAACCTCGCGCTCGCGCGCGCCATGGAGGAGGACCCGAACGTCGTCGTGCTTGGAGAGGATGTCGGCATCAATGGCGGCGTCTTTCGCGCGACTGCAGGACTGCAGCAACGCTTCGGCCCCGAGCGCGTCATCGATACGCCGCTTGCGGAGCTCCTGATCAGCGGCCTGTGCGTCGGGATGGGGGCGCAGGGGCTGCGGCCTGTGGGCGAGATCCAGTTCATGGGCTTTATTTATCCGTGCATCGATCAGCTGGTTAATCATGCCTCGCGTCTGCGCAACCGGACCCAGGGTCGGCTGACCTGCCCGATGGTGCTGCGCACGCCCTACGGGGCCGGCATTCGCGCGCCCGAACATCACTCCGAGAGCACCGAGGCGATGCTTGCCCACATTCCGGGATTGCGGGTGGTGACGCCTTCCTCGCCGGAACGCGCTTATGGGTTGTTGCTGGCGGCGATCCGCGATCCCGATCCCGTGGTGTTCCTGGAGCCGACCCGCATCTACCGCGCCATGAAGGCTGATGTGGATGACACCGGCGACGCGCTGCCGCTCGATGTCGCCTTCATTCTGCGCGAAGGCCGCGACCTGACTCTGATCAGCTGGGGCGCGATGGTGAAGGAGACCTTGGCGGCGGCCGAGGAGCTTGCCGCCGACGGCATCGAGGCCGAGGTCATCGATCTTGCCACGCTGAAGCCCTACGACGAGGAGGCCGTGCTCGCTTCGGTGTCGAAGACCGGGCGTTGCGTGATCGTCCATGAGGCCGCGCGCACCGGCGGCTTCGGCGCCGAGATTGCCGCGCTGGTCGCCGAGCGCGCGCTGCTCTCGCTGCTCGCGCCCGTCGCGCGCGTCACCGGCTACGATACGATCGTGCCCCTGCCGCGGCTCGAGCAGCAGTATATGCCCTCGGTTGCCCGCATCGTTGCCGCTGGGCGCGGTGCGGTTCAGTTCGGCTGAGCAGTCTCCCATGCGCCAGTTCAATCTGCCCGATCTCGGGGAAGGCCTGGAGGAGGCCGAGATCGTCGCCTGGTACGTCAACGAGGGCGATCACGTGGTTGCCGACCAGCCGCTCGTGTCGGTCGAGACCGACAAGGCGGTGGTCGAGGTGCCTTCGCCGCAGAGCGGCCGTATCGCGCGCCTGTTCGGAGGCAAGGGCGACCTGGTCAAGGTCGGCGCGCCGCTCGTCGAGTTTGCCGAAGGCGTGCAGGAGGATACCGGGACAGTTGTGGGCGAGATTGACCGCACGGCGCCTGCTCGCGCTGTGCCCGCGGCCGAGCCGACGCGTGCTCGCACGGCTCAGGTGCTGCCGGCGGTGCGCGCGCTCGCGCGCAAGCTCGATGTCGATCTCAATCTGGTGCAGGCCACGGGCGCCGGCGGAATGATCACGCGCGCGGACGTTGAGCGCGCGGCGCGCAGCATGGTCGATGCCGGTCCGGCCGAGCCGCTGCGGGGGATGCGGCGCGCCATGGCGCAACGCATGGCGACGGCGCACGCGGAGATCGCCAGAACCACAGTGACCGACGAAGCCGATGTCGATGGCTGGACGAAAGGGCACGACACGACCATCCGCCTTGTACGCGCCATTGCGGCGGCCGCGAAGGCCGAGCCTTCGCTCAATGCCTGGTACAACGCGCAGGCCGGCGAGCGGCGGCTGATCAACCGGATCGACATCGGCATCGCGGTTGATATCGAGGGCGGGTTGATCGTGCCGGTCTTGCGCAATGTCGGCGAGCGGGATGCCAAGGACTTGCGCTCCGGCCTCGATCGCATGCGCGCCGACGCCGCTGCGCGCTCGATCCCGCCCGAGGAGCTACGCGGCGCGACCATTACGCTCTCGAACTTCGGCATGATCGGCGGCCTGTTTGCGAACCTGGTCGTTGTCCCGCCCCAGGTTGCGATTGTGGGCGCCGGTCGCATCGCGCCGCGCGTGGTGGCGCATGAGGGTGCGCCTGCAGTGCGCCGCATCCTGCCACTCTCGCTCACCTTCGATCATCGCGTCGTCACCGGCGGGGAAGCCGCGCGGTTTCTCGTGGCGCTGAAGGCGGATCTGGAGCGGGCCGCATAGCCTCGCTCAGGCGGGCGGTGCGCGCGGACAGTCATGTGGTGGTAGGGGCGGGTTTCAAACCCGCCCTGTGGCGGCAACCCCGGTACATGCTGCTATTTCTCTGCGCGCTGTCCTGTTACAGTACGCGCCATTCATCATCGCGGCCAATCTCCGGGGAGCTGCCTGTCGCACCAGGGCGGGTTTGAAACCCGCCCCTACAGTCCGTGTCCAACGATGATCGTCGCCGGGCGTGTGTGTCGCAACTCTACATCGATCTCATGCGCCGGGACGCCGCGCTCGGCGTCTGCTCTGCCGGCGAGAGCACGAATGTCACCCAGGCATTCCAGCCATCTGGTCGGTTGGCGTTGTCGAATTCCTTGTAGCCTTTGATGTTGAGATAGCCCTGGGTGGTCTTGCTGATGGGAATAATGAACCCGACCTGCGGTCCGACACCGATTACGCGTGACTGGAAGCAGCCGACCCTGTCGCCCGAGCCGCTGTCGCAGCCGACCTCGTCGTAGACGTAGCCGACCACTCCGACCTGGAACTGCTTGGTCAGGAACTGCGAGGCGCCCCAGTCGAAATGCATGTCGACGCCGTTCTGATATTGGGTCTGGTAATTGGCGACGTTGTAGGTGAAGCCGAGCACGCCGGAGAGCTCCTGCCCGGTCTTCGGATTGAGGTAGGTGTAGCCGAAGCCGGCATCCACCGCCCCATGGCCGATGCCGAGATTGGACAGGCGGCTCGGGTTGTAGGCTCCGACCGGCACGTCTCCCGTCAGGTAAACCATGTAGTTGTTCACACCCGCGTTCCAGCGCAGCGAGAATATCGGAAGCAGGTCTCCGAAACCCCACAGCGTATCTTGGATGGAATCGAAGCGTGAGAACGAGAGAGAGCCCAGCGGAGCTCCTCCCGCAGTGGCGGAGAGCGTGCCGGAGAGTTGCGCGCCGAGCGAAGTGTCCATCCGTCCGTAAAGTCCGAGCAGGGAGACGCTCGCCTGGCCGCCGAGAACCGGCGTCTTGAACACATAGCTGGCCATGAGAAGGTCGAGGTCAGCGCGCGCGCTCAGGCTGGCGGTGAGGTTTGCCGACAGATTGAGATTGACCGGAATGTTGCCAAGCGTTCGCTCCCGCGCGATGGCGACCCCGGCGTCGGCCGAGACCGACGTCTGGTAAGCGATGTTGGTGAGCGACCAGCCCGGTTGCTGGGGCGACGCAGCGAGGCTGCCGAAGAAGCCGGGGATCCAGAAGCTCACGCCGCCCTCGTCGGCGGCCGCAACCGTTGGCGCGCCAATGAGCGCGCCCAAAAGAAGAATGAAACGGTTGAGCCTCGACATGCTGCCCCCCCGGAGAGACTTTGCCTAGCCCGGCGTCAGCCTAATGGCCGTGTGCGGCACAGCCCAATGTATTTTCAAAAGAAAACGCGAGTTTTCGTAGCCTGTGGCGCAAGCGTAACTACGTACGGTAGCACTGTAAGCTTTCGGCGGCGCCTGTGCAGGCAGCATGAAAGCAGTGATGCTTACACCAAGCTTACAGCCAGCACCTGCCCCATGCTTCTGGCTGCCATTCCGAGCGTGAAGGCAGACGGGGAACCACCCAATTGGTAGCATTTCGCTTGCAATGCGTCCCTTGTGTGAGGGGCCATCGCAATCCATACGGACGGCGGACGATTTCGCCGCCCTGCAACTGCAATCGTCATGCAGCGAAGGAGGTCTGGACATGAAAGTCCTGCGAGACCTAGGGCTCGCTCTGTTTGCGTTTCTCGCCGTCGGTGTGGTGGCGAGCGCGCCAGCAGTCGCGCAACAGCAACAGAAGCCCAACATCCTCTTCATCATGGGCGACGACATCGGCTGGATGCAGCCGAGCATCTATCATCAAGGACTGATGGTCGGGGAAACGCCGAACATCGACCGTATCGGGCAAGAAGGCGCGAAGTTCACCGACTACTACGCCGAGCAGAGCTGCACGGCGGGACGCAATGCCTTCTTCACCGGCATGCATCCGCTGCGCACCGGCATGATCCCGCCGCAGCTTCCGGGCAGTCCGTCCTATTTGCGGCCCGGCACCCCTGCGCTTGCATGGTTCCTGCGCGACCTCGGTTACAACACCGGCGAGTTCGGCAAGAACCACCTGGGCGACCACACCGATGCGCTGCCGACGGCGCACGGCTTTCATGAGTTCTGGGGCTACTTGTATCACCTCGATGCCATGCAGGGAGTGAGCTTCCCGGACATCAACAAGACCCCGACCCAGCAGACCGTCGCTCCAGTGTGCAAGAACACGCCTATCCCCGGCTTGCCCGAGGTCCCCGGTGCCGTCGATCCCAAGACGATTCCCTGCCTGACACCGCCGCGACCTGTGCTCTGGTGCAAGTCCTCTGACGGTACCTCGAATAATCAGAGGTGCCAGGATCAGGGTCCGCTCACCCTTGAGCGGTCGAAAACCGTGGACGAGGAAATCTCTGCCAAGGTTATCGACTTTCTGGATCGCAATGATCCGCGCCGCACGAACAAGCCGTTCTTCGTCTGGTACAATCCGGCGCGCATGCACATCACCACCGTGCTGTCGGACAAGTACATGGCCATGGTGGGTGAGCCCGGCGGCAAGGACTGGGGTGTCAACGAAGCCGGCATGAAGCAGATGGACGACAATATTGGCCTCGTTCTCAAGAAGATCGACGACATGGGGCAGACCAACAACACCATAGTCGTGTTCACCACCGACAACGGCGCCGAGACCATCACCTTCCCGGACGGCGGTACCACCCCGTTCAAGGGCGGGAAGCTAACCACCTGGGAGGGCGGCATGCGCGCCCCGATGCTGATCCGTTGGCCCGGCGTGATCAGACCTGGCACGGTCAACAACGAGATGTTTGCCTCCCTCGACTGGCTGCCGACATTTGTCAACATCGCCGGCGGTCCCAAGGGCGACGGACTGAAGAAGCAGATCGAGCAGGGTGCCTATCCCGGCATCGTCAAGACGACGCTCGACGGCGTCGATCAGCGCGACTTCCTCGAAGGCAAGTCGAAGTCGGCGCGCGATACATTCTTTTACTACTCCGGCAAGACCCCTTCGGCCGTTCGGTACAAAAACTGGAAGATGTATTTCGCGATGGTATCCGACGCACCGGCGGGCTTCATTACGGGTGTGATCCCTTACCACTGGACCCAGGTCGTCAACGTCAAACGCGATCCCTTCGAGACCTCGATTGGACAACAGGATAAGACGCTCATGGGTGTAGGCGGAGCGCTCGCTGGCCCCGTCACCGCCTACCAATATGATTGGAACCTTCTACCCATGGGGCAGGCGCTGTGGCTGAAGGAGCTCGAGACCTACATCAATTTCCCGCCGCTGCAGAATCCGGCAAGCTACAATCTGGATCAAGTCATGCAGCAGGTGAAGGAGATGAGGGCGGCCGGTCAATCTGACTAGCGCGCCATTCAGTGAGCACGAAGACGGAGCGGACGCCTCGTGGCCGTCCGCCCCGGCTTCCGACATGCATTTGCATTTGGGAAGTGAAGACATGAAGCTCGTCGGCCTGAACCGTGGCGTCTTGCTCTCGACAATGGTTGCGCTTCCAACCTTGTTCGGAACGCGGTGCCCACCAACTCATTTCGATTGGACCAGGATTTTTTAGAACTCCTCGGTGGATCAGCAATGGCGATCCCGGCCAGAATCTGGGGAGTCTGACAAACCTAGCCGAGCAGGTAAAGCTGCATGACGGGGCGTCGGTTTCCTGCCGTAGCACGAGACAGGTGAGCGGTGCCGCGTTCTTCCAAGCGGAATACTGGAAAAATGCGCAAGCCGCAGGCGCCGGCCGCCTCACCCGTGGGTCGCGCGAGAGTAGGCCCGCGTCAAAGCCAGCCAGCCCCCGGAGGATTGTCGAAACGAGCGATCATAATCGGTGCCTTCGTCGTCGCGGCGCTGGTTTTCGCCGGCGGTCTCGCTCTTCACTCGTTCACCAAAGATTGGCGGAATGCATCGCGTGGATACGCAGGGGAGCCTGCGTTCGTCGGCAGCGAGGCCTGCGCGAGCTGTCATGTGGTGCAGGCGCAGCTTTGGGGCGCATCTCAACACAAGCACGCCATGCAGCACGCAAACGAGAAAACGGTGCTCGGCGATTTCAACAATGCGACCTTCGATTATTACGGCACGCGCTCCCGCTTTTTTCGGCGAGATAATGCATTCCTTGTCGAGACCGACGGGCCGGACGGAAAGCTTGCCACCTTTGAGGTGAAATACACCTTCGGCATCGATCCGCTCCAGCAGTATCTGATCGAATTCCCCGACGGCCGTGTGCAGGCGCTGTCGATTGCGTGGGACGCACGGCCGAAGGAGCAAGGCGGCCAGCGCTGGTTCCATCTCTATCCGAACGAGGAGATCAAGCACGACGATCCTCTGCATTGGACGAGGCTCAATCAGAACTGGAATTTCATGTGTGCCGAGTGCCACTCAACCGGCGTGCGCAAGAACTACGATGCAGCAGAGGATCGCTACGCCACGACCTTCGCGGAGATCAGCGTCGGGTGCGAGACCTGCCACGGCCAGGGTTCAAAGCACGTCGCCTGGGCGCGCAGCCGCAACAGCTGGTGGCCGTTCGGGAAGCAAGAGGACCCGGCCCTGGGATTGCTCGTGCGTTTTGACGAGCGCCAAGGCGTCGTCTGGCGCCACGATCAAAGTACGGGCAATGCGCACCGCAATTTCACGCCTGCTCTCCTGCGCAAGGAAGTCGAAACCTGCGGCCTCTGTCATGCGCGCCGCGGCGCATTCTCCGAGGATTGGGTGCCCGGACGCTGGCTCTCAGACACGCACGCGGTCGCGCCGCTTTCCCGCGGTCTCTACGAAGCGGACGGGCAGATGCGCGACGAGGTCTACAACTACGGCCCGTTCAAGCAGAGCAAGATGTTTGCCGCGGGCGTTACCTGCAGCGACTGCCACGAGCCGCACAGCGGCAAGCTTCGCGCTTCGGGGAACGGCGTATGCCAGCAATGCCACGCGCCGGAGAAGTACGCTGTGGCGGGCCATCATCACCACCCCCTGGTCAATCCTTCCCCGCAAGTGGGGGAGGGAACAGAGGTGGCGCCTCTTGCCTGCGCGTCGTGCCACATGCCGAGCCGCACCTACATGGTGGTCGACCGCCGGCATGATCACAGCTTCCGGATTCCCCGCCCCGATCTTTCAGCTGCGCTCGGCACCCCGAATGCGTGTAACGACTGCCACGCTGATAAATCGGCGCAGTGGGCGGCAGCAGCGATCGAGAGCTGGCGCGGCGGGGAGCGCAAGGGCTTCCAGAAATACGCGCAAGCCTTCCACGCCGCATGGACCGATCAGGCCGACGCCGAGGCGCTCCTTTCTGTGGTGGCGGGGGACCACAACACGCCGGCATTCGCCCGCGCCAGCGCCCTGACCGAGTTTGCAGCGTACCCGTCGCCTGCTAGCATCAATCTCGCTCGCAGTGCGCTTTCCGATCCCGACCCGATGGTGCGCATCGGCGCCATCGACATGCTGGCCGGAGTTCCGGCTGGCCAGCTCTGGCCGGTGCTGTCGCCGCTCCTCTCCGATTCAAACCGGGGCGTGCGCATGCGAGCCGTCTCGGTCCTTGCCGGCGTTCCGGCTGCGAGCCAGCCGCTCGCCGACCGCGAACGCTTCGAGCATGCCGCGGCCGAATTCATCGCCGCGCAGCGACTCAATGCCGATCGGCCGGAGGCGCGCTCGACGCTGGGCCATTTCCTCGCCCGGCGCGGGCGTACGGCGGAAGCGGAGGCGGAGTACAAGGCTGCGTTGCGGCTCAATCCGCAATTTGCGGCGGCGGCAGTGAACCTCGCCGATCTCTACCGTCAGAGCAATCGTGAGGCAGAAGGAGAAAGCGTGCTGCGTGCCGCGCTCGCCGCTTCACCGCGGGATGGGGGCTTGCATCATGCCCTCGGGCTCGTGCTCACCCGTCTCAAGCGGCCCGACGATGCCCTTGCCGAGCTGCAGCGTGCGGCCGAGATCGAGCCGGAGCGGGCGCGCTATGTGTATGTCTATGCCGTCGCGCTCAATTCAGCCGGCCGCGGCAGCGAGGCGATCACAGCGCTGAAAGAGAACCTGGCGCGCCATCCCGGTGATCGCGACACGCTTCGGGCTTTGATCGCCTTCAGCCGTGACGCCGGCGACCTTGCCGCCGCCCTCGAATATGCCGAGCGCCTCGCCCGCATCACACCCAACGATCCCGGTCTCACTGCGTTGATCCGCAGTCTCCAAACGCAAATCAGCAAACCGGATGCA
>Ga0306920_100001490_pt1 | contig 29182 bp, 24 predicted proteins | sample flu12Cox44000170_FD_204666 | JGI IMG/M metagenome (GOLD analysis project Ga0306920, IMG submission 204666) | Lab enrichment of tropical soil microbial communities from Luquillo Experimental Forest, Puerto Rico - flux4day.12C.oxic.44.000.170 (v2)... | ecosystem: Environmental > Terrestrial >... | reverse complement strand
ACTCGCAATGACGGCACGACTGTCACGCGCACCTACTCGGCGATCTGCGCGCCGCCGACGTCGCGCGCACTGACCAACGAGACAGGCTAGTGAGCGCCGCCGACCGGAGCGGAACTGCAGGGGGCCCGCCGGTTGCCCCAGCCTGTTTGGCTCCCCGTTTGGCTCCCCTTGGTGATGAGTGCGAACATACATCCTAATTTGCGACCGACACTGAGCCACATCCAGCCACATCCAGCCACGTCCAGCTACGTCAGGCGACACTGCCCGCGCCGCGGTACTTCGCGAAGGAGTAACTGCTCGCAGGCAGTGAATCCTCACAATGAAGTTAATTTCGAAAAACCCAATCTACCTGCAAATATGCGCCCCGAGCGCGACTCGAACGCGCGACCTACTGCTTAGGAGGCAGTTGCTCTGTCCACTGAGCTATCGGGGCCGACCTGACCAGCGCCAGGCGGCGCCTGGCCGGGTCAAGCCTAACCCGTCGGCGGCTGTCCCGCTCCGGTCGCGCGGCTCCGCGGAGCGGGCCGGACCGGGCCGCAGGCGGGCCGGCGAAAGGGCCATGGCAGGCCGATCGGCGGCGTCCTCAAGAGGTCAGGGCAGGCTGATGGGCAGCTTGAGGCCGTCGAGCACGTGCGGGCACGGGCAGTCCCGTTCCGCGGGCAGGCCTTCGATGGTCTTCATGAGCACGTCCCGCAGCCGTCCGACGTTCTCCGAGAACACCCGGAATACCTCGGACTGCGTGACGCCCTCGCCCTCCTCGACCCCAGCGTCGATATCGGTGACCAGGGCAATGGCCGTATAGCAGAGCGCGAGCTCGCGGGCCAGAACGGCCTCGGGGTGACCGGTCATCCCGATCAGCGTCCAGCCCTGAGCGGCATACCAGCGCGACTCGGCCCGGGTGGAGAACCGCGGGCCCTCGATGATCACGAGCGTCCCGGACGGCACCGGCGCCCAGCCCACGGCCTGGGCGGCGGCTACCGCGCAGCTCCGGCCGGCCGGGCAGTACGGGTCGGCGAACTGGACGTGCACCGCCTCGCCCTCGTCGTAGAACGTCTGCGCCCGGCCGGAGGTCCGGTCCACGAGCTGGTCCGGGATGGCCAGCGTGCCGGGTCCGTAGGAGGTGGTCAGCGAGCCCACGGCGCTGGGCGCGAGTACCTGCCGGACGCCGATGGATCTCAGGGCCCACAGGTTCGCGCGGTATGGGATGCGGTGCGGCGGGAACCGGTGATCACGCCCATGCCGCGGGACGAACGCCACCCGGCGCCCGGCCACCTCACCGATCACCAGCGGGTCGCTGGGCGGGCCGAAAGGCGTCTCGACCGATACCTCGTCGGCGGACTCCAGGAACTGGTACAGCCCGGTGCCGCCGATGACGCCGATGCTGGCCAGGTCGGCCACGGCGGGTCAGGCGACCTTCGAGCCCGATGAGGACGAGGACGAAGACGAAGAACCAGATGACGAGCCGCTGCCGACCGTCTCCCCGGACTTCTTGTCGCTCTTGCCTGACTTGTCCGCGGACGAGTCCGCGCTCGAGGCGCCGTCGGACTTCTTGGCGTCGGAGCCGTTCGACGAAGCCTTGGCGGCCTCGGAATCCTTCTGCGCGGCGCGGCTGTCGGTCCGGTAAAAGCCGGAGCCTTTGAACACAATGCCGACCGGGGAGTACACCTTCCGCAGCCTGCCGCCGCAGGACGCGCAGACCGTCAGCGGGTCATCGGTGAACTTCTGCACCACCTCGACCCGATCGGCGCAATCGGTGCAGGCGTACTGGTACGTCGGCACGGTACCTCCCTCTGCGGCGTTGGCACTCGCCGCCCGCAACTGCTAAATGGTAGCAACAGCTAGCGCAGCCTGATGATTCCTTGTCGCGGCCGGGCCGCCATGCGCACCCGCTGGTCAAGAGGGCCGGCCGGAACCTCGTCCAGCAGCTCGTCGTCGTAGATCAGGGCCACGGTGGGCACGGCCGGGCCGACCCGGGCCAGCGCCCGGTCGTAGCTCCCGCCGCCCCGGCCCAGCCTGCGGCCATCGCGGTCCACCGCGAGCGCGGGCACGATCACCAGGTCAGCGCTGGTCACCGCGCTCACGCCCCGCGACGGCTCGGTCGGCTGGAGCAGCCCGTGCGGCCCCGGGGCCAGCGAGTCCGGCCCCTCGTACGACGCCCAGTCCAGGTCGTAGTCCGGCAACAGCAGCGGGAGCAGGACATAGGTGCCGCGCTTCCAGAGCGCGTAGACCAGGCCGCGGGTGTCCGGCTCGGTGCCGACCGACATGTAGGCGGCCACCGTCCCCGCCATCTGGATTTCCGGGAGCGAGAGCACCGCATCCCGCAGCGAGCGGCCCGAGGCGGCCCGTTGCGGATCTCCTGTTCGCGAACGCCGTGCTGCCAGCTGACGACGCAGCGCAACCTTGCGGGACCGCAGCGCGACCTCATCATGGTCGGTGCGGTCCACGGCTACCTCCCGGATGCGGCTAGGGTTTCAGCATGGCCCACGCCAACGATGAAATCACCAAGGCCGTCATCCCGGCCGCGGGCCTGGGCACCCGGTTCCTGCCCGCAACCAAGGCGACGCCCAAGGAGATGCTGCCGGTCGTCGACACGCCCGCGATCCAGTACGTAGTCGAGGAGGCGGTGTCCGCCGGGCTGCGTGACGTGCTGATGATCACTGGCCGCGGCAAGGGCTCGATCGAGAACTACTTCGACCGCAACCGGGAACTCGAGGACGCGCTGGAGGCCAAGGGCGATGAGGAGGGGCTGGCCCTGATCCGCGCCTCCAGTGAGCTCGCGGGCATGTACTACGTCCGCCAGGGCGAACCGCGGGGGCTGGGCCACGCCGTGCTGTGCGCCGCCGAGCACGTCGGTGACGTGCCGTTCGCGGTGCTGCTGGGCGATGACCTGATCGACCGCCGCGACCCGCTGCTGCGCCGGATGATCGAGGTCAGGAAGCAGTACGGCGGGAGCATCGTGGCGCTGATGGAGGTCGAGCCCGACCAGGTGTCGGCGTACGGGGTGGTAGCGATGAAGCCCACCGACACCGACGACGTGGTCTCAGTGACCGACATGGTGGAAAAGCCGTCCCCGGAAGATGCGCCGTCCAACTGGATCATCATCGGGCGCTACGTCTGCGACCCGGCGATCTTCGGGGTGCTGCGGAAGACTCCCCCGGGCCGCGGCGGCGAGATCCAGCTCACCGACGCGCTGCGGACCCTGGCCGTGGACGACCGCGGGGCCGGCGCCGGGGGCGGCGTGCACGGCGTGCTGTTCCGCGGCCGCCGCTACGACACCGGCAACAAGCTGGACTACCTGCGCACCCAGATCCAGTTCGCCTGCGACCGCCCAGACATCGGCCCGGAGTTCGTGCCGTGGCTCCGCGGATACCTGGACCGCCTGCCGTGACGATCGCCGAGCACACCGGGCAGTCCGCAATGCAGTCCGTGGACGGCTACCTGTCGGACGTGCTGGCGGCGATCCGCCCGCTGGCGCCGCGTGAGCTCGGCCTGGACGAGGCCGACGGCGGGGTGCTCACCGAGGACGTCACCGCAGGCCAGGCGCTACCGCCATTCGATAACTCGGGCATGGACGGGTACGCGGTCGTGGCCGCCGACGTTGCCGCGGCCACGCCGGAGCGGCCGGTGACGCTGCCGGTCCGCGGCGAGGTGGCGGCGGGCGACACCGGCCGGCATGAGGTGGCACCCGGGACGTGCATCAAGATCATGACCGGCGCGCTGCTGCCGGCCGGCGCGGACGCGGTCGTGCCGGTCGAGTGGACCGACGGCGGCGCGGCAGGCGGGCAGGTCAGCATCGCCCGGCCCGCGGAACCCGGGAACGCGATCCGGCGGGCCGGCGGCGACGCGGTGGCGGGCGATGTCCTGCTGACGGCGGGCACGCGGCTAGGACCGGTGCAGCTTGGCTTGCTCGCGGCCGCGGGCCACGGCACGGTCACCGTCCGGCCCCGGCCGCGGATCACCGTGATCTCCACGGGGAACGAGCTCGCCGAGCCCGGGCAGCCGGTCAGCCCCGGCCAGATCTGGGAGTCCAACAGCCGCATGCTGGCCGCGGCCGCGCGGCAGGCCGGCTACCCGGCCCGCCGCCACCCGGTCGTGCCGGACCGCAAGGCCGCGGTCCTGGCCGCGCTGGAAGGCGCGCTGGCCGACGCCGACCTGCTAGTAACGACGGGCGGTGTGAGCATGGGCGGCGAGCACGATGTGGTCAAGGCGGCCCTGCACGACCTCGGCACGGTCAGCTTCCGCAAGGTCGCCATGCAGCCCGGGATGCCGCAGGGCTTCGGCGTCGTGGGAACCGCCGGCACGCCGATCTTCACCTTGCCCGGGAACCCGGTCAGCGCCTATGTCTCCTTCCAGCTGTTCGTCCGGCCTGCGGCCAGCGTTTTGCAAGACCTTCCTCCGCAACGGCTCGCCTCGGGGCGGGCCACTCTCGCCGGGCCGGTCCGGTCGCCGCGACACCGCAGGTCGTTCCTGCGCGGGATCCTCGACCGGGCCGCGGGGACGGTCGCCCCGGTCACCGGGCAGGCCTCGCACCAGCTGGCCTCGCTAGCCCGGGCCAACGCGCTGATCGTGGTGACCGAGTCGGTGACCGAGCTGCCCGAGGGCTCCGACGTCGAGGTGCTGATGCTGCCGTGACTAGCCCCGGAGGGCCCGGCCTCACCCACATCGACGCCGCCGGGCGGGCGCACATGGTCGACGTGTCCGGCAAGGAGGTGACCGCCCGCGCCGCCACCGCGTCCGGGCGGGTACTGCTCTCCCCCGCCGCCGTGGCCGCACTGCGCGAGGGCACTGTCCCCAAGGGTGACGCGCTGGCCGTGGCGCGGATCGCCGGGATCCAGGGCGCCAAGCGCACCCCCGACCTGATCCCGCTCTGTCACCCGATCGGGCTGCACTCGGTCGCCGTTGAGCTCGAGGTAACCGACGACGGCGTGCGGATCACCGCCACGGCGCGGACCGCCGACCGTACCGGCGTGGAGATGGAGGCGCTGACCGCGGTCTCGGTGGGCGCGCTGGCGCTGATCGACATGATCAAGGCGGTCGACCCGGCCGCGGTGATCAGCGACATCCGGGTCGAAGAGAAGACCGGCGGCAAGACCGGGACCTGGCGCAGGCCATGATCAAGGCCCTGGCCATCACGGTGTCCAACCGGGCGGCCGCCGGGGTCTACGCCGACCGATCCGGGCCGGTGCTGGTGGACCTGCTGCGCTCGGCCGGCTGCGAGGTGGACGGCCCGCAGGTGGTGGCGGACGGCGACCCGGTGGAGGCGGCGTTGCGGGACGCGCTCCGGGCCGGGTACGACGTGGTGGTCACCACCGGTGGAACGGGCCTGACGCCGACCGATCTCACGCCCGAGATGACCAGGAAGGTGCTCGACCGTGAGGTTCCCGGCATCGCCGACGCGATCCGGCAGGAAGGAGCGGCGGCCGGCGTTCCCGCCTCCGTGCTCTCCCGCGGCCTGGCGGGCCTGGCCGGGCAGACGCTGATCGTGAACCTGCCCGGCTCGACCGGAGGCGTCAGGGACGGGATGACGGTGCTGTCCCGCGTGCTCGCGCACGCCGTTGACCAGGCACGGGGCGGCGACCACGCGCGGCCCGGCTGAAGCCCGTTGCATCCGGCCGGCCGGGTGGCGGCGTAGCCCGTACGTATTCGTTTGTTCACCGAATGGCGCACTAGGGCCGAGCCAAGGAATGATGGTGTCGTGGGACGCATGCGAGGCTGGCCGGTTACCCTCACCGAGCCCGACCTTCTCGAGTTGCCCGTCGGCCTGCGCCCGGTACGGGTGAAGGACGCCGCGACGTGGCGCGAGACGAGGGTGCGGAACGCCGCATGGCTGCGGGCCTGGGAGCCGACCAACCCGGAGACGCCGCTGTACCGGTCCAGCCTCGGCCCGTATGTCTCCATGGCGCGCACGATGCGCCGGGAGGCCCGCCAGGGCCTGACCGTGCCCTGGGTCATAACCTACGGCGGGCAGTTCGCCGGGCAGCTCACCGTTGGCAGCATCGTGTGGGGATCGGCCAGGTCCGCGCAGGTGGGTTACTGGATCGACGAGGCCTGCGCGGGCCGGGGAATCACCCCGACGGCTCTGGCCATGGCCATGGACCATTGCTTCTTCGTGATCGGGCTGCACCGGGTCGAGGCGACCATCCGGCCGGAGAACCATGCCAGCCGACGGGTGGTGGAGAAACTCGGGTTCCGCGAGGAAGGCCTGCGCCGCCGGAGCCTGCACATCGACGGGGCGTGGCGCGATCATCTCTGCTACGCGCTCACGGTGGAGGACGCCGCGGGCGGCCTGATGGCCCGCTGGCGCCGCTCCGCCTCCCAGTCCCGGACCGGATAACGGCCAGCGCGCACGAGCCGGGCGGACGGGCCGGGCGCGCCCCGGGACGCGTTGGCCCGCGATCTTACGACACACCGGGCCAAGTGCTCGTCAAAGCAGGGCATGACCTTTACCGTGCGTGACGTGAGCACGCCCGCTGCCTCATCATGCCCGCGTCAGGGAATCCGGCCGCCGGGCCTGGCCGTGAGCTCCGGGGCAAGCCGTTGAGCAGCGCCATTCTCTACCTGGCCATCGTCGCCATCTGGGCGTGCGTACTCGTTCCCCGGTGGCTGCACCGGTCCCACGAGACTCCATCAGAGCAGGAACTAGCCTCCGAGCAGGAAGAGGCCGCGGATCACGCCGACGCCGACGGCCCCGAGGAACTGGCCACCGCGAGCGAGCCGGGCGCGGGCGCCCCGGAGTACGCCACGCTGCGTGAGCAGGTGGTCGAGGTAACGACGTACGTGGAGTGGGAGGCCCCGGCCACGCCGGCCCGCCTGGCCAAGACCGCTGCACCCGCGCGAAGCAGCCAGGAGCAGCAGCCAGAACGGACAGGCCGGGCGCGTCCGGGCCGCCGCCCAGCGGCCGGCCGCGCCCACGTCCTGCGGGCGCGGCGACGGATGCTGACCATACTGGTCACGCTGGCCGTGGCGGTCGCCGCAGCTACCCTGGTCGGCCTGATCCGCTGGTGGGCCGTCATCCCGCCCGCCGGATTGCTGGGCCTGTACCTGCTGCTGCTGCACGAGGCGGCGAGTTCTGACGCCGAGAACGACCGCCGGAGGGCCGAGGCCCATGCCCGCGCCGCACTGGCGGCCCGGGAGCGCGCCGCGCTGGCGGCCCGGGAGCGCGCCCGCCAGGCCCGCGAGATCTTGGTGCAGCCGACCGCGGAGATCATCGACATCTCGGCGCGGGCCACCCAGGGCCGTGACCAGCCCTACGACCAGTACGCCGACGCCGAGGTCCGCGCGGTCGGCGACTAGCCAACCCCAGCCTGCGGCTCGCGCCGCTCAACGCGCCCGCCCTGCCCTGGCCCGCCGCGCGGCACCCCCGGGCGGCACGCCTCAGGGGTCACCCGGAGCGAAGAGGTCTCCGCGTTTGCTACGCTGACTGGCGGTCTTGGGGCTGTAGCGCAGTCCGGTAGCGCACCTCGTTCGCATCGAGGGGGTCAGGGGTTCAAATCCCCTCAGCTCCACCCAGTTATTGCAGATCAGGGCCCTGTTCGATTTTCCGAGGGCTTGATGTGGGAGCCATTGTGGGAGCCAAGTTGTAGGCTTCCCGTATGGCTGAGGTATTGGCTGAGGTATGGCTGAGGCCGTATGGCTGAGGCGAAGCGCCGCGGCTACGGCGAAGACGGCATCTACTTCGATCATCGCGGTGACTGCCGTGATGGCGTCCATCACAAGACCTGCGCGGGGCGCTGGCGCGGGGTGGTCTCGCTCGGCTTCGACGCGAACGGGAAGCGGATCCGCAGGAAGGTCAGCGGCCAGACCAAGGCCGAGGTCAAGGACAAGCTCAAGACGCTGCACTCGGAACTGGACGCAGGGATCCGGACCACCGCGGCCTATACGGTTGAGAAGGCTGTGACCGACTGGCTCGACGAAGGCCTCCCCGGGCGGGCCGCCAAGACGGTCGAGGTCAACCGCGACTCGCTGCGGCCGCTGCTCGCCGTGATCGGCACGATTCCGCTGCGGGATCTGACCGTGCAGGACGTGCGGACCGCGCTGGCGAAGATGGCGGCCACACACGCTACGCGGACGCTGCAGAAGGCGCATAACTGCCTGACGCGGGCGCTGCGGCACGCGGAGGGGCAGGACCTTGTCCGGCGGAACGTCTCGGCGCTGGTGGACACTCCGCGCGGGCGGGAAGGACGGCCGTCGCAGTCGCTGACGCTGGCTCAGGCGGCCGCCTTGCTGCAGGCGGCGGAGGACTCGAGACTGCACGCGTACATAGTCCTGTGCCTGCTAACGGGTGTCCGGTCCGAGGAGGCCCGGGCGCTGACGTGGGAACGCGTGGACCTGGAAGCCGGGACCGTCTCGGTCTGGCGATCTGTCCGCGCTCACGGCGACACCAAGACCGAGCGCTCGCGCCGGACGCTGAAGCTTCCTGAGATTGCCGTCGAGGCGCTGCGCGCGCAGAGGCGGCGCCAGGCTGACGAGCGCGCGAGGGCCGGGGAGCTGTGGCAGAAGCACGGCCTGGTGTTTACCACCACCGTGGGGACGCCGTATGAGTCGCATAACCTGCGCCGGGACTTCCGCAGGGTCACCAGGGCGGCCGGAATCGGAGCGCAGTGGGTGCCGAAGGAGCTGCGGACGTCGTTCGTCAGCATGATGAGTTACCAGGGCGTGCCGGTCGAGGAGATCGCGCGCCTGGCCGGGCACGCCAGTTCGCGGACTACCGAAGTCATTTACCGGCGCGAGCTACGCCCGGTGATCACGACTGGGGCTGAGGTGATGGACCAGATCTTCCGGTCTAAGCAACCGCGAGCGCAACAGGCGGGCTAGGAAGAGCAAGCGGGTTAGGCTTGCACCAGTGCGTCGCTCATCGTAAGGAGGCGGGATGACCACCAATAGCGCTGGCTATGCGGGAGAGTCGCCGGAAACCCGCCCCGAGTCCATCGATGAGCAGGTGGAGCGCAAGGGCATCCGGCCCGTTGAGTCGGTGGAGGACATGGCGCAGGACGGCGTTTTCGAGTCGGATGAGGAACTGGAACAGTTCCTCGCGCACGTCTACGCCGCCCGTCACGGCGACCTTGCCTGACCGGGCCGATGCGCTACGTCGTCCTCGATACGGACGTGGCGTCGCGGGCGATCAAGGGGCAGCTCGTTGACCCGCTGGCCGCGAGGCTGACCGGCATGGCCTGGTGCGTGACGTTCGTGACCGTTGGCGAGCTGTGGCAGTGGGCGACCACGCGGAGCTGGGGACCGCGGACCCGTGAGGAGCTGGAGCAATGGCTCGGCCGCGTGGTGGTGCTGAACTCAGATGACGCAACCTCGCGAGCCTGGGGCAGGATCTCGGCGGCGGCCCGGCGCCGGGGACGTCCGCGGCCGGCCAACGATAGCTGGATTGCGGCATGCTGCCTGGCGCGCCAGTTCCCCCTGGCGACCCTTAACGTCAAGGACTTCGAGGACTTCGCCGAGCATGACGGCCTGCGCCTCATCACACCGTAAGGTCCTCACGGGCGGCACCCCGGACGCGCTGGCGCTGGCCGTTAATCCGTTGCCTCCTGGTCGGCGTCGCGGTCGATGACCTGCTGGAGGATCTGCGCGGACGGCCGGATTTCCGGCTTGGGAGGCAGCAAGATCGCGTCCCTGCCTGGCCCGGCCCAGGCGGGGAACGCCTGTCCCAGGTCGCCGTGGTCGGGATCCTCAGCCGGAATCGTCAAGCTCTGCCGGTCCGCGAGGCGGTCGGCGAACGTCCGGCGCGCGGCGGCCAGGCCCTTGATCCACTGGCTCATTTCGTGGGGGTGCTCTCCTGCGCTGAGAGCGAGCTCGTCGTTTTGGGCTTGGGAAGCGGGCTCGGGCTCGGCCGACCGCAGCGGCGCGAACCGCTGGCCGGGGTGGCGGCGGCGTAGTTCGGCATCGGCGGCGATGGCCAGGTGCCGTTGCTGGCGGGTGGCGGCGTCCCAGTCGGCGCGGTCGGCCATGGTGGCGGCGAACACGGCCTCCCGCTGCCGGTAGGCCTCGTGCAGCGCCTGGTAGCTGTCCGCCAGCTCCTCTTTACGGACGGCTTTGACGTAGTCGCCGCGGCGCCGAGCGGCGCGGGCCTCACCGTCGGCACGGCAGCCGGCCAGCCGGGCCTGCCATGCGCCGAGGCGGACCTGACGCAGCTCATCGCCGACCCACTGGGGTGCCCAGGCGGTTTCGGTCGGGTAGGTGTCGCGCAGGTGCAGCAGCAACCCGTCCGGCATGCCGCGCACATCGGGCCCGTCGATGGGGCCGACGGCGGCGGAGGCCTCGTGCCAGGCCGCGCGCAGGTCTGGGGCAGCCGTGGCCGGCTCGGAACCGATCGGGTCGGCGGAGTGGTCAAAGCCCGATAGCTCTCGCCAGGCGCCGATCGAGGCCGCGCGGTGCTGCCAGTCCAGCCGGTCCAGCGGGTGCCCAGGTACCGGCCCAAGGGCGGTCACCGCCCAGTTAGGCGCATGCTCGGCGGCGTGCTCGCCGATCCGGTCCTTGCGCGCGTCCATCATCATCGCGAGCTGCGTGACGTATTCGCGGCGTTCGGGGTCGGTAATGCCGCGGACCTGCGAGGACCACGGGCCGGCTGGGGGCGGGACCAGGGAATTGACCCGGTTCCGGAGGCGCGCGTCGATAACGCTGGCCACATCGCGGGCCCCGGCCAGGTCCCGTTCGCCGATCGCTTCAGCCAGAAGCTGCCGGGCGTCCAACCCGGCCAGTTCGGCGGCGTGCAGGGTCCGCCACAGCCATCGGGCCTGGTGGCCCAGTTCGGCGCGGTGGCCAGCCGGCAAGGCAGTCATCAGCAGGTCCTTGTACCGCTGCTCACGGGCATGGGCGGTCTCGGCTGACCAGATCGCGTACAGGATGGCCAAGTGGTCGGCGTCAGCGAGGGCCTGATTGCGGGTCTGGGTGGCCGATAGCTGTTGGCCGTCGCGGTCCAGCACCCCGGCCAGCACGGCGAGTGCCTCCCCAATCCCGGTAGCGGAAACAAGCTGACCGCCGTGTGCGGCAGTGAGGCGGTCGTAGCGGGCTAGCTCGGGGGCCGGGCGCAGGCCGGGGGTTGGGTCGGCGCGCTTCGGGGACGCGGTGAACACGTACGCAGTGTTGACATCGGTGCCGCGGGTCAGCGCGACGTAGGCGTGCTGGCGGTCTTCGGTGCCGGTGATCACTGCTAGGCCGGTGTGTACCGTACGTCCTTGGGCAGCGTGATCAGTGACCGCATAGCCCAGTTCGGCATTTTCGTGATCGGCGAGCAGAAATCGACGGTTCGTCCAGCGCCGCTGGCCGGTACGCGCGTCCGGGTCCAGGGCGCGGCGGACGACCAGCCCGTCACGGGTGACGGCGTCGATGCGCAACAGGTCGCCGTTGGCCAGGGTCCGCCCGGACTCGCCGGCCTCGATCGCGTGGTCGTTGCGGGTGCATACGATCAGGTCGCCGGGGCTGGCACAGGCGCCGTCCGCGATGCGGACCGCAGGGCCACCTCGGACGACGCCGAGGCCGATCAATTCGTCACGGATGCGGCGGGACAGTTCGCGGCGCAGCGCGTGGTCGGCGGCCATCAGCAGCGTGTCGGTGCCGCTTGCGGTGAGGGCGACGTAGGCGTCCGCGGCGGTGTCGATCATCTGCTCCGGGTCCCCGCCGAGGATGCGGCCGTGCTGGTCGTAGTCGGCCAGGACGGTGGGGTCGCCGTCACGCAGCCGCAGGCTGGCGTCTTGTTCCCACCGATTACGGAACCGGACCGGTGCGGCGAGCCGGGCGTAGCCGAGGGCGCCCGTGAGCAGGGACATGCCGCCGCCGTTCTCCACCGCCTGTAGCTGGCTGGTGTCCCCGGCCAGGACGATCTTGGCGCCGCGGGCCTCTGCGTAGGCAATCAGGTCGGCCAAGTCGGGGCCCGACAGCACCGAGGCCTCATCGACCAGCAGGAGGGTACCCGGGGAGATGGGGACAGGGCCACGAGCGCCGCGCCGACTAGGCAGGTGCCCCAGGAACTGTGCGGCGTTGTACGAGACCGGGACCCCGGCGGCCAGGGTGTTACGGGCGGACTGAGATGCGGTGATGCCAATCACCCGTCCCAGCCCGGCGGCGGCCCAGGCACGTGCGGCCTCGGCCAGCACCCGAGTCTTGCCGGACCCGGCGGGAGCGTTGATCACCGAGGCACGCTTGCCGTCAGTCAGGGCCGACCACGCGGCGGCGGCCTGATCCTCGCGCAGCCCGGAGCTCGGGCGCTCATCCTGCGCGGCGTGTGCGCGGCCGTGTAGCACGTCATCCAGTCGCGCAGGGTCGGCGCCAAGCGCGCGCGTGGCCTGCGCGGGGACCAGGCGCGGCGCGCCGCCGGCGCTGGCCTGGGTGAGCATGCGCTCGTCCATGGCCAGCTGGGCCCGGGTGGCATACCGTGGGCCGCCGTGCCGCTGGTAGACGCTGCGCCCGTCGGCACGCAGAAGGCTGCGCGGCAGCTGTACGGCTTCCGGCGCCTCCAGGCATACCACTGGATCGAACTCCGAACCGAGCGCCCGGTCGGCCAGGTCCTCGAGCAGCGCGGCGGCCGCGGCCGGGTCCATTCCGGACCTGGGCAGGACCCGGCCCAGGTACTTGATCACATCGGCGCGCGTCCAGCTGCTCTTTTCCTGCTGCGCCAGCGCGATCGCCTTCTGCGCCGCGCGGGCCAGCTCGAGCTCGCCGCGATCTATAATGGGCGAGCCCTGGCCGCGCGGATGCGTGCCGACGCGGCCGTCGCCGCCGTGCCACACCGATGGCGCTATGGACGCCAGCGAGACGCCCAGGGTGCGCGCCAGCTTGTCCGCCCACCCCGCATGCAACCGCGCGAAGTCCAGCGTGCCTTCCTTCGCCGCGCGTGTCGTGAAGTTGGACGCCTGCGCGAGCTGCGCCAGCTCGCGCTGCGACGGCTTGCGACCATATGTCTGCTCGAATTGCGCCGCGCGCGTACGCAGGTCTGCGGTGATGGACTGACGGCGGGAGGAGAACAGGCGCATCATCTGGCCGCTAATGCCCTTGATCTCATAGCCATGGCCGTCATCGCGCGCTACCCATTCCAGGCCGAACCGGCGGGTGAGCGCTTCCTCCAGATGCTGGGAGACGATCGCGGCGACCGCGCCGACATGCGCGTTGTAGCCCAGCGAGTCCGGTGCCCGCCATTTCCCGTCAATGAGCGTCCTGGCCACGTGGGCGATCTGGGTGTGGACGTGCAGCTGCATGTCGCCGTCGCGGGAGGTGTGCTGCAGCCACTGCGCCACTGTCAGGTCCGCCTCGTGCCACTGGCCGGTCTCCCGGCCATGCACCCGCGTGTTATGCGAGCCGGTGCGGGTGTAACCGGCCTCCCGCTGGAAGTAATCGAACCCGGCCCGGACCGCCTGCCAGATCATCGCGTCGACCTCGGCGACCAAGCTCGACCAGTACCGGTCCCCCGCCGCGTCACCATCCTGGCGGGCCAGGCGGGCGTTCTCGCCCAGAGAGGCATGGAAGATCGAGATCGACTTGGACAGCGACATCGTCAGATCGAAGAACAGCGGGCTTTGGCGGGCCTGGCGGGTGGCTTGGATCCGCAGTTCGTGTCGGCGTTCGGCGGTGGCGTGCGGCTCGGCGGCCAGCAGCCGGGCGTACAGGTCGGCGGCTTTGCGGCCGCTGCCCAGCGGCCTGCCCAGCGCGGTGCCGCCCGGGGTTTTGCGCTCGCCGAACAGCAGATCATATGGCTTGCGCTCGATCGTCTGGCCTGGCTCGAAACCCAAGGCCTTCGCCCCTGGGCCCCACCAGCGGCCGGGCGGCTCACCGCCGATTTCGCTGGCCTGAATGTAATAGCTGGCCGCGTCTTTCGTGGGACCGCGGTCGACCTGCTTCCAGATGTAATCCAGGTCGTAACCCTTGCTCAGCGTAGCCACGACCGCCACTACGCCTCGCGCCTCTGAGACGTCCAGCTGGCAGGACTGACCATGATCATCGGATGGTGCATGGGTGTGGAGCCTGTGCTGAGCCTGTACTAATCACGGCTCAAGGGTGGCAAAACGGCGGATCAAGATCAGAAACAATAAGGGCGCTAAGCGGACATAACAGATATTCGGTACAGGCGAAGATGGCGAAGGTGGGACGAGTTCGAGTTCATGCAGGCACTGCGTCGCGTACGTAAAGCCCGGGCGTGGGGCACAGTACCGAGTGCCGTTCACTGCCGAGGTTCTCGGGCCGGGGCTGCCGTTCGCCAGCGCGCGCCGTGGCCCAGTCGGCCCATGCCTCCCACCAGCTGCCTTGATGTCTCTCGGCACCAGCCAGCCATTGCTCGGGGTCGGCGCCTGGGGTGCTTCCGGTCCAGTAGTGCGCCTTGGGGTTGCCGGGTGGGTTCACCAGGCTGGCGATGTGGCCGGAGTGGCTGAGCACAAAAGTGGACGGACCGCCGAGCAGTTGCGTGGTCTGGTAGCAGCCCTTCCACGGCGTCAGGTGATCGGCGACGGCCCCGGTGACGAAGGTCGGCACGGCGATGTGCTGCAGATGCAGCGGCGTTCCCAGCACGCTGAGCCGTCCGGGCCGGGTCAGGAGGTTGTCCCGGAAGATGTCCAGGAACTGGCCGTGCAGCGCGCCGGGCAGGTTGGTACCGTCGGCGTTCCAGGCCAAGATGTCGAAGGCCGGCGGCTGCTGGCCCATCAGGTAGTTGTTCACCCAGTAGTTGAACACCAGGTCATCTGGGCGCAACCAGGTGAACGCGCTACCCATCTGCCGGCTGGTGATAATGCCCTTGCGCCGGGACCGGCGGCCGGCGAACGCGATCAGGCCACGCCCGGAGAAGGCGGTGATCGGGGCGCGCAGCCCGAAGTCCAGCAGGGTGACGGCATACGACATGCTGTGCACCCGGTCGTCGCCGGTAGCGGCCAGGTGGTTCAGCACGGTGGTGGCGATGATGCCGCCGGCGCAAAAGCCGATCAGGTTGACATCGACGCTGCCGGTGATCTCCCGCACGGTGTCAATGGCCGCCAGCACGGTCTGTGCATAGGTGTCCAGGTCCCAGCTGCCCTGCTCTGGAGTGGGGTTCCGCCAGCTGACCATGAAGGCCTGCAGGCCGCGGCCGACGGCGTACTCGACGAAACTGCGCCCGGACCGCAGGTCCAGGAAATAGAACCGGCCGATGGGCGGCGGGACGACCAGGACCGGGCGGGCGAACACGGTATCTGTGGCCGGGGCGTACTGCAGGACCTCCGCGACCGCGTCCCGGGCGACCACGGCGCCGGGGGTCACTGCCAGGTCCCGGCCTACCTCGAACGCGCCCGGCTCGATCATCGAGGGCATCCCGCCGTTGTGGCGCACGTCATGGACGAAGTTGCGGGCCCCGCGGACGATGCTCATGCCGCCAGTGTCGAACGCGCGCTTGATGGCGGCCGGATTCGTGCCCAGGAAGTTGGTCGGCGCGGCCGCGCTGGTTACGATGCTGGCCGCAAACCGGGCCTGCTCAGCCCGGGTACCGCTGCCGCCGTCGTCCATCGCGGCGATGATCCTGTCCAGCGCGCCGGCGGACGCGAGGTAGCTTTGCTGGATCATCCGGAATACCGGGTTCGACATCCACGCCGGATCGGTGAAACGCCGGTCGCCCCTGGCCGGGGCCACGTCGGACAAGCCCCACGCGATGCGAGTAAGTTCCACGCCCAGCCAACTGGCTTCCCGGGCCACGGTTGTGCCCTGGCTCAAGGCGGCGGCTAGTCCGCTGACTGCATCCCGGAGCGATGGCATACCGACGGCCTCGCCGCCGTTAACCGATTCGAGCGCTTCTCCGGCCGTCAGCTTGGCGTCCGTACTGGTCATGATCACTCCTCGTTTGCGGTCGCAGGCTGTTCAGCCGCGTGGGCGTCCTCGGGCCGGACCGAGCGGGCGAGGAGCTGGGCCACGTCGACCACCTCGAGGGTGTCCTTGGCCTCGCCCGAGCCCTTCTTGGCGCTGATCGCGTCGCCGAGCATAACCAGGCAGTACGGGCAGGCGGTGGAGATGGTGTCCGGGGACAGAGCCAGGGCTTCCTCTATGCGCTCGGTGTTGATCCGCTTGCCGATCCGCTCCTCCATCCACATCCGCGCCCCGCCGGCCCCGCAGCAGAACCCGCGGTTCTTGCACCGGTGCATCTCGGCGGCCTCGATGCCGGGAACGTTCTCCATGATCCGCCTGGGCGGGCTGAATACCTTGTTGTGCCGGCCAAGGAAACACGGGTCGTGGTAGGTGACCTTCTCCTCGATGCGCCCGGCCGGGGTCAGCCGTCCCTGCTCGACCAGCCGGGCAAGCAGCTGGGTGTGGTGGATGACCTCGTAGTTGCCGCCGAGCTGCGGGTACTCGTTGGCGATGGTGTTGAAGCAGTGCGGGCAGGACGCCACGATAGTGCGCGCCCCCGCCTCGTTCAGCGTCTCGATGTTCTGCTGGGCCAGCATGGAGAACACGAACTCATTCCCGATCCGGCGGGCCGGATCCCCGGTGCAGGTCTCTGCCGGGCCCAGCACCGCGAACTTCACCCCCGCGGTGTGCAGCAGCGTGGCGATGGCCTTGGTGGTCTTGCGGGCCCGGTCCTCCAGCGCCCCAGCGCAGCCCACCCAGAACAGGTACTCGATCCCGTCGGGGATCTTGCCGCCGACCACGGGCACATCAAAGTCCAGCTCGCCGATCCACTCTGCCCGCCGGGCCTCGCCCATCCCCCACGGGTCGCCCTTGTTCTCCAGGTTCTTCAGCATGCCCGCGGCCTCGATCGGGAACGCCGACTCGATCAGCACCTGGTAGCGCCGTATCCCGTCGATGTGGTCAATGTGCTCGATGTCCACCGGGCACTCCTCCACGCACGCCCCGCAGTTCGTGCACGACCAGATCACGTCCGGGTCGATCACCCCGCCGTCCTTGCCCACCAGCGGCCGCTCCGCCGCTGCTTTGGCCGCGTCGGGCAGCTTGTCCCGTTCGGCGTCGGAGGCAGCCAGCAGCCAGGGGGCCTTGGCGAAGGCGTGGTCGCGCAGGTCCAAGATGACCTGCTTTGGCGACAGCGGCTTGCCGGTGGCCCAGGCGGGACACTGCGACTGGCACCGCCCGCACTCGGTGCAGGTCGCCAGGTCCAGCAGGCCCTTCCAGGACAAATCCTCGATCTTGCCCAGCCCGAACACGTCCGTGTCCGGGTCGGCTTCCTCAAAATCCAGCACCTTGCCGCCCGACCGCATCGGTTCCAGGCCGCGCAGCGCGTTCGGCCGCCGGGAGAACAGCACGTTCACCGGGGCCAGGAAGATATGCAGGTGCTTGGAGTACACCACGACGACCAGGAATACCAGCACGACCCCGACCTGGCAGAGAATGAACGTCGCTTCGAGCACGCTGTTCACCCCGTAGCCGAGCGGGGCCAGCCAGTGCCCGACGATCTGCGACGCGAACGCGCCGTGCGGGTACGGAAACACCCCGGTGTTAATCTGCGCCCCCCGGTACAACAGCAGGGTAACGATGACCAGGAAGATCATGCCCAGCACCAGCCACGCCGCCCGGGTATGCGAGCCGAAGAACCGGGACCCGCGGCCCTCGCGATGCGGGTCGGCGCGCAGCCTGATGACGGTGAACGTGATGATGCCGGCCAGCACCCCGACCGCGAACAGGTCCTCGACGAAACCGATGAACGCCCAGTGCCCGAGCCAGGGCAAGGAGAACGTCCGGCTGAACAGGGCCCCGTACGATTCGATGATCGTCAGTAGCAAGATGGTGAAGCCCCAGAACGTCAGGGCGTGGGCCACCCCCGGCACCGTCCACTTCAGCAGCTTGCGCTGCCCGAGCACCTCGGTGGCCTCGGTGGTGACGTCCCAGCCCGGATGCTTCCGCACGGCCTCGATGCGGTCAGGCGCGGGCTGCCCGGCCCGCGCCAGGCGGCCCAGCCACCACAGACGACGTCCGGCGATCACGAACGCGGCCACGAGCAGGACCAGGCCGACGGTCATCCGCACAGCCACGGGCAGCCTCCTTTACAGGCCAGGGCCGACCTTCATGGCCGGTTCCCGGCGGCCAGGTGAAGCTGGAGTTGGGTTCTGCGGCCACTCGTCATAACCAACGCAGCCTGGGAACGACAGGACCGTTGCTCGTCTGCGACCGTCCTGCCGCGTTTTCGGATTCCATGCGGAGATACCGGCATACGGCCTCGGCGCGATTGGCGGCTCCGAGCTTGCGGAGAATGTGCTTGACGTGCGACTTGACCGTGCCTTCCGAAATGATCAACCGCGCGGCGATGCCGGCGTTGGTCTCGCCGGTTGCCATGAGCCGCAGGACCTCGATCTCGCGTCGAGTCAACGCTGAGTTGGCAGGCGAGTAGTCGGCCACGAACATCGCAGCGGCGCTCCGTGCCTCCGGCACGTTGTCCCGGCCGGTCCGGGCGACCTCCACCTCCGCGTCGACTAGTTCGTCGGTCACCTTGGTGATGTCGATGGTCATCCGACCGACCGTTGCGCGGAGGGCGTGGAGCCGTTCGGACAGCACAGTGCGCTGAAACGCGCATCCGACACCCTGAGCGAACATCCAGAGCACATCGCGGCAAAACTCGTCCACGTGCCGCCGCCGCATGTAGCAGTCGGCGTGCAGGAACCCGATCACCCGTCCTTCAGGCATGATCGGCGCCGCGACGTAGGAACGAGCCCGCGTCTCTGCGACCAGCGTCGGATGCACTCTCGGATCGGTTTGCGCGTCGGGGACGAGGAGGGGGCCTCGCCGACGGACCATCTCCGTCTCGAGAATCATGTGGTTGAGCAGCTGGGGCTCGTCGCGGCCCACCCGCAGGATCTCCCGCGCCCACTCGGGGTCACCCTCGACATAGACAGCCTCCGGAACCCACAGGGACCCGTGGACCCGCGAGATCATGGCCCGGTCGAAGCCGACACGGCATGCCTCTTCGGGAACTCGGTCGATCAGCCGCGAGACAGAGGTGATCCCATGGAGCCGCCCGAGGGCGTCCTGCACGCTCGCGAAGGCCGCAATGCGCTGGGCGAGCCTGGTCTCGCGAAGCCGCCCTTGCGTTTCCTTGAGCTCCAGGAGAAGGTCGACCGTCTCGGCGCTGCCCCACGCAAGGGGGGCGTCCAGCCGATCCTCCCTGAGAGCCTCGGTGACACGCTGCGACGCGGCGGTCAAGGCAGCCTCCGCGGACGGAAAGTCGACGATGGCCAGGACCCGCGGATTGCCGTGTGGTCCACACAGGTCGCTCACGCGGTCGAGCACCGCCAGGACATCACGCATGGTGGCGCTGGGAATCCCAGGGCCATGACCGAGCCACGGCTGCTCGCCATCCCAGGTGCGTGCGGTCTCCGATGGCGGCGTGGCGGCTTTCCCGATCGTGTCTGCTTGTTCGGACTGCCCGATGCTCGTCGACGCGGTGTCACGAGCCACCCTGGAGCTGCCCGCCCGGGCCATCAGCTGGCAGCCGTCGTCCGCGGGCCGGGCGCCGGCTTTTGTGGGGGAATGCGCGATCATCGCGGACAACCAGCTAGCGGTTTACATCGCCCCAAGCTTCTCTTTGATATCCGCGCGCAAGACGTGCTTCTGGACCTTGCCGGTAGCTGTCATGGGCAGGGCTGACACGACCTCGAGGCGCTCCGGCAGCTTCTGCGTCGCGACCTTCTGCGCACGGAGATAGTCCGTGATGTCGTGGAGCGTCAGCGCCGCCGACGGGTCGGCCAGGACGACGAACGCGCATGCCTTCTCGCCCAGCCGCTCGTCCGGCATGCCCACCACGGCCACTTCTGCGATGCCCGGGTGCCGTACCAGGTGGTCCTCGATCTCGCGCGCACTGATGTTCATCCCGCCCCGGATGATGATGTCCTTAAGACGTCCCGTCACCCGCACGTACCCGTCCTCGTCCATCCGGCCAAGGTCTCCGGACCGTGAGAGACCCTCGGGCGTGAACAGCGCGGCCGTCTGCTCGTCGTCGTGGAAGTACTCGATCATGTGGCTGGGCCCCCGGTAGGCGATGTCGCCTTCCTCGCCGCGCGGCACCTCGAAACCGTCCTCGCCGAGGATCTTCACTTCGGCACCTTCGACGGCCGAACCGTCCGAGGTGACCGCCCGGTCGGCACGGTCGTCCACCTTGCACATGGTGGTGACGAGGTTCTCCGAGCGGCCGTAGAGGCTGAGGGTCCGGCAGCCAGGGAAGATCTCATGGGAGCGCTCTACGACGGCCCTGGGGATCGGCGACCCCGCGCAGACCCAGAGCCGCAGGCTGCTGGCGTCGTGCTGGGCAGGGTCGTACGCCGCCATCAGCATCTGCAGGAACGGCGTCGCGGTCACGGCAGCGGTGCAATGGTGCTGCTGGATCCGGCGCAGCCCCTCCTCCGGGTTCCACGCTTCCATCAGGTAGGACTTCGCGCCCGCCACCAGGGGGATCATCACGCTGGTTACCAGGCCCGTCGTGTGGGATATAGGCGAAGGTCCGAACTGCACGTCCTGCTCGGTGTATCCCAGGCCCTTGATGATCGCGTTCGCGCTCGCGCGATAGGTGTTGAAGGTGTGGAAGCACCCCTTCGGCCTGGAGGTCGTGCCCGAGGTGTACACGATGAGGAAGCCGTCGTCGGGCGACGAGTCGGGGCCAGCCTCCTCTTCGAGGGCCGCCAGATCCCCGTCGGCTACCAGGCCGTCCAGTGACGGGGTCTCGGACTCCTCCACCCCTGCGGGGGTACGAGCGACGTACACGGTGCGCAGGTCCGGAGCTTCGGCGCGCAACTTCTGGAACATCTCCAGGTGTCCGAACCCGCGGAACTCGTGGCAGGTCACCGCGGCCACCGCGCCGGAGTGCTGCAGCACGTAGGCGACCTCGTCCTCGCGGTAGATCGGCATGATGGGGACCATGATCGCGCCGATCCTGGACAGTGCCGCGGCGATGACGGGGAATTCTGTCCAGTTGGGAAGCTGCACAGCGACCCGGTCTCCGCGACGTACACCCCGCCGCTTAAGCCCGACGGCGAGTCGCGCGGCCTTGTCACGGAAGCCGGCGTACGTCAGCGATGTGGTGCTGTCGAACACGAAGGTCTGGTCACCACGGCGAGCGGCCTGCTCCGCGACCAGAGCGTTGAAGCTGGTCGGCTGCCAGTAACCCGCGGCATAGAACGCGGCGATCCGCTCGTCGCTGTACCGGTCACGGACGGTCTTGATCGGTGCGTTCATGGGGACCTCTCCTCGCGTGTGCGAACCCACCCCTGAATGCTAGAATGGTATGACCTTTTTTGGCAAGAGGCTGCGTCCAGAACATTCCTTCTCCGTGAAGGTCCCTGCGTCGCCGCGGCCCGGCCCGCCGCGCGCCACCTCCCTTGGCAGCTTCGGCCAGCTAGGCACGTAGGTCCGTTAGGCGTTCGAGCGCGGCGCAGCCGGTGCGCGGTATCAAGGAGCTGATAGATTAGGTAAGACCAAATCAAGGATGTGAGCGAGATGCCGCGGCCACTGGTGTCGAAGAGCGGGCCGAGCCGGCCGCCAGTCCGGCTGACGCCGATGCCTGTTCCCAAGGCCTCTGAGGTCCTCGCGGATGACCTGCGCGAGCGGATCCTCCTAGGCGAGTTTCCCGAGGGCACCGCGCTGCCCACCGAGCGCGACCTCGTCGTGCAGACCCAGATGAGCCGGGCGACGGTTCGGGAGGCGCTGCGCATCCTCGAGGTCCAGGGCTTGATTCGCATCAGGACCGGCCGGGCAGGCGGTGCCTTCGTGCAGAGACCGGACGATGAGTCGGTGGCCGATTCCGTCGCCCTGGTCATCCGTGGCCGGCGCATCCGGATGGCTTCCTTGCTCGAGACGCGCGAGGCGATCGAGCCCGCCTGCGCGCAGCTGGCGGCAAGGTACCGCACCGACGCCGATCTTCAGCGGCTCGACAAGGCCAACGAGGCCATCTCCGTCGACGGACCACTCGCGGATTTTCTTCAGGCCAACGTGAACTGGCACGTCGCAGTCGCCATTGCGAGCCACAACGAACTGCTGACCGGGTTCATGCTGGCGCTGTCGCGAGCCATCTATTCCTCCACCGACACCGAGGGTTTCATAGACAGTGATGTCCGGCAGACGACGATCCGGGCCCACTGGGGCATCACCGAAGCCATCCGCGCGCAGGACCCGGACACTGCGCTGCGCCGGATGAGCAAGCACGTCCACGCGTACGCCGAGGCCGTGCAGGAAGTGGAGGAACGCGCCGCGATCGAGGTTGCAACTGGCTGAGCCCTCGTCCGGGACTTACCCGGACGGGCCGCGCTATCGCAGACGCGGAACGCGACATCCGCACCGCAGAAGTCACTTCGGGGCGGCAGCGGCCTCCTTCCCGAGCACTTCGCGTGTTTCGGCCACGGCGTCGATAGCGGCTTCATCGCTGGAGGCAAACGGGATGAAGTTGACCGTGGTGGCGCCGGCTTCAATGAATGGCGCGATGAACTCGGCGACCTGCGTGGGAGTGCCGTACGGGATGTAGCGCTCGAACTTCTCGAAGGGAGTGCGGTAGAGACCCTCCATTGCCGGAGCGACCCGGTCTCGGGCCTGCGCCCGGTCAGCGCCGAAGCCACACCAGAAGGTCATGCCGTGGCGCCACTCGACGTCGGACCGGCCGACGGCCGCGCCGTGCTGCTCAACGAGGTCGATCGCTTCGGCGCACCGGTCGGCGGTAGTCCAGATGCCAAGCCAGCCGTCGCCGAGCCTGCCTGCCCGCCGCAACGCGGCCTCGGACCGTCCGCCGACGACCAGCGGCACCGGCTCGGCCGGGAGGGGGCGAAGACGCGCCTGGTCCAGCTGGAAGAACTCGCCGTCATGGGTGACGCTCTCGCCGGCCAGCAGCCGTCGCACGATATACAGCGCCTCGTCCATACGCCGGCCCCGGGTCCGCGGGTCGACCCCGCAGGCGAGAACTTCGCGTCGGTCATCGCCCCCGATGCCGAGCCCGAGCGAGAGCCGGCCGGGAGCGAACTGGGCCACGGTAAGGATCTGCCGCGCTACTAGCACGGGGTGGCGCAGAACCATGAGGTAGACGGCAAGGTAGACGCCGAGTTCATCGGTGGCGGTGGCGACCGAGGCGGCGTCGGTGAGCCCGTCGTTGCCGACACCGTCTTGGAACATGACGTGATCGCCGACCATGACGTGGTCCATGCCCGCCTGGTGCATCCGGTCGAGCAGGAGAGTTCGGTGCGCCTTGAGAGCGGACCCGACTATGGGGGGTCGGCCGACCCAGGTGTGAGGCATCAAATTCACGCCGAACCGCGCGGCGCCGGGGGCGCGGATGCTCACGTTCGCGGTGTTCAGCTCTTCCATCGCGCTAGTCCTTGCGCACAGGGTCACCCTGGCTCAAGAACGAGTCCCTGCGCTCGACGATCTGCGGGTCACCCATGATCGAGTAACCGTACAGGCACTCGATGCGAAGCTGGTCGTCAAGAGGTCGGCCGACTACCTCGAGAATCGTTTCCTTCGCCGACTCCACCGCGATCCGCGGGTTACGCAGGATCTTGGCCGCCATGTCCTCCACCGTCGCCATCAAGTCCTCGCGCGGCACGACACGGTTGACCAGATGGCATTCCTTCGCGCGCTGGGCCGAAATGGGTTCGCCCATCAGTTCCAGCTCCATGGCGATGCCGACGCCGCAGGTGTTGACCAGCCGCACGATCCCGCCGTCGGCAAAGTGCATGCCCCGGCGCATGTGGTAGAAGCCGAACTCGGCGTCATCGCTTGCCACCCGGATGTCGCACGCCAGCGCCAGCTCGATCCCGCCGCCCATCACCTTGCCGTGCAAAGCGGCGATGATCGGCTTGTTGGTGCGATGCAGCCCGCGGGTGATCCCGCCAGCGAAACCTCTGTTGAGCATCTTACGGCCCAGATCGGGCCCACCGCCGGTCCAGCCGTCGACGTGGGTATGCAGATCGGCGCCCGCGCAGAACGCCTTCTCGCCGTTTCCTGACAAGATTGCCAGCCGGACATCGGGGTCCTCCCGGAACAGCGTCCACGCCTGGAACAACTGCTCCTCGACGTCGTTGTCGATGGCATTGAGCTTTTCCGGACGATTCAGCGCGATATAAGCAATCTCGCCACGTTTCTCGTACAGTACCTTCGATTCAGCTGAGGTCATTTGACACTCCAGATCGCAGCCATTTTACTCACCCTTGGTACGGTTGTTCTTGTTTAGGTCCCAGGGTGTGATCCGAAATCAATGGGGAGTCCCGAACTTGTCGCGCAGAGCGAACTTCTGAACCTTTCCGACGGCCGTAACGGGTAGTTCGGACAGGAACTCGATTCGCTCGGGAACCTTCCAGATGGCCAGCTTGCTCTCGTTGGTCAGGTAGTCCCGCATTTCCTTGAGCGTGATTTCTGCGGGACCCCTCGGCACGATGACGGCGCAGACTCGTTCACCGACGGCGGGATCGGGCACGCCGATCACAGCCACATTCGCGATCTTGGGATGGGCCAGCAGGGCCTCTTCCACCTGTCGCGCGCTGATGTTGAACCCACCGCGGATGATGATGTCTTTTAGCCGTCCGGTAACCCGAAGGTAGCCGTCCTCGTCGAGTCGGCCCAGATCGCCGGTACGCCACCAGCCCTCGCTGTCGGTGGCAGCGGCCGTGAGCTCGGGCCTGCGCCAGTATTCCAGCATCCGGCCGGGGCCGCGGTAGCGAATCTCGCCGTCCTCCCCCGGGCCGACCGGCTTATCATCGTCGCCGACGATCCGGATCTCGACGCCAGGAACAGGCCGTCCGTCGGATGAGGCGACCCGCTCCACGGGATCTTCCGGGAGGCAGACGGTCGCCATCATCGTTTCGCTCGATCCGTATGCGCTGACGACACGGCAGCCGGAGAACTTCTCCGCCGCCTCTTCGACGAGAGCCGCCGGAATGGGCGCACCCGCGGACAGCCAGAAGCGCAGTCGTGATACGTCGTGAACGCTCGGATCATAGGCGTCCAGCATCATGCGGAGGAACGGGGCGGGGCTCGCCGTACCGGTGCAGCCGTGGTCGTCCACGCGAAGCAGGGCGGTCTGCGGGTCGAAGACGTCCAGCAAGTGCACCGATGCTCCGGCCATGGTCGGGGCCATGACTCCTAGCGTCAAGCCGAGGGCATGGGTCACCGGCGAGGGCATGAACATGACGTCCGACCGGGTCATGCCGAGGGCTTGCACAGCTTGCTTCGGCAGAAACGAACAGGTGTTCCACGTGTGCAGGCAGCCCTTTGGCTGAGACTCAGTGCCGGAGCTGTAGAGGATCAGGTGACGGTCGTCAGCCGTGGGCGGGGGGGGCAGCACGCTGGCGTCGGGCTGCGTGGTGAGCAGCTCATCGAGGGACTTCGCACCGTCCGTCGGTTCACCACGTACGACCACCCGAAACAGGGGGCTGTTAGCGGTCTCGGCTACCTCGCGGGCCATCGCGGCGTGGTTGAAGCGGCGGAACTCGCCGCAGGTGATGAGGCCGACCGCGCCCGCGTTCTCGACAATGAAGCCGACCTCGCCTGCCCGGTAGACGACGACGATGGGGATCATGACCGCGCCAAGGCGCGAGCACGCCGCATAGACCAGGAAGTACTCGCTCCAGTTCGGCAGCTGGACAGCCACCCGGTCACCGGGCCTGACCCCCAGCGTCGCGAATGCGGTGGCCAGGCGGTTCGCTTGGTCGCGAAACTCGCCGTAGCTCAGTTCCCGGGTGCCGTCCGAGACGTACGGATGGTCCGGGTCGGCATCGGCCCATTTGTCGATCAAGGTGACGAATGTGTCGTCCCCCCAGTAGCCGGCCGCACGATACTCATCCGATTGGCTCGGTTGCTGCTCTGTTGCGTTCATGCCGGTCTCCTGGCGTGACGGCCTTTCAATCGCTGATCCGAGGGACGCATCGCCTCTCGCGGGTCGGTGCACCTCACCCCAGCAGCACTGTTCGCTTATGCTATAATGGTTAGACCATTAAAATCAATAGAGCCGGGGGTGCGAACGGGGCGCCCAGTCCGGAGGGCTGGACTACTGGCCGGTGTCGTGGACCAGGACGACCTTGACCGCCTGCCCGCCGTGCTGCAGGGCGACCCCGTCGTTGATCTTGGAAAACGGCACCGTGGTGATCAGCTGGTCGAACGGGAACTTGCCGGCCTCGTAAAGCTCGATGAGCTGAGGGATGAAGACGTCCGGGTCGCTGTCGCCCTCGACGATGGCCTTGACCGTGAGCCCGAGCACCAGGCTTTGGATCAGCGACAGAGACAGCACCGCACCGGGGTCGGAGGGTACGCCCACCATGCCCAAGGTCCCCTGGTTGCCGAGGCACTGGAGCGCTTCGGCGAGTACCGCGGCGTGGCCGGTGGTGTCGAGGGCGAAGTTGACGCCCTGGGGCAACAGGCCACGGACCTGCTCGGAGACAGGACCGGCGACGGGATCGATGGTGTGCGTGGCACCCAACCGGACGGCGATGTCCCGCCGTGCCGCGACGGGCTCCACCACGATGATGCGACCGCAGCCCTGGACCACGCCGCCGAGCACGGCCGACAGGCCCACGGATCCGGCGCCGAGGATCAGCACCGAGGATCCGGCCGGTGCGGCGAAACTGCGCATTATGGCGCCCGCGCCGGTCTGTATGCCGCAGCCGAGCGGAGCGACCAGGTGCGGCGGGATATCGGAGCTCACCTTGACCACGTTCCGCTCGCCGGTGATCGCATGCGTGGCGAACGAGGACTGGCCGAAAAAGCTGCTGCCAACGGATCCTTGCGCATTGTTCAGGGGCGATGAGCCGTCGCTGGTACGCACGCCGGCGTAATTCAGTTCCATGAACCGGTGGCAGTACGCCGGCACGCCGGATGCGCACGCCGGGCAGGAGCCGCAGCTGGCGAAACTCACGCCCACGCGGTCGCCCGGCGCGACCTTCGTCACGCCCTCGCCGACCTCGACGACGACGCCGGCTCCCTCGTGCCCGAGCACGCCCGGTAGCGGGAAGGGCAAGGCGCCGTCCCGCGTGGCCAGGTCGGTGTGACAGATGCCAACGGCGCTGATCTGCACCAGAACCTCACCCGGCCTCGGCGCGTCGAGCTGGACCTTCTCCAGGCCGAAGTCGCCGCCGACTTCTCGCAGAACCGCTGCCGTAACTTCCATCAGAAATTCTCCTTCGGTGCAGGCCCGCATTGTGCCGGGTCTACACCTCGCTCAGCGTTTATATACGGCACATGGGCATCCTGACGAATGCGAATCAGCGCTATGGCGAAAACCTAATAGCGAGTGTTTTGTCGCGCATCACCCCGTGGGGAGATTCCCCTCTCCCTCTAGGGAGACAAGACCTTGCCGGCGCTCAGGGCAAGCGCCGCTGCTCCAAGGCATGCCGAGGCCCGCAAGCCCCAGGGTTCACGGACGCGCCTGCGAACTGACCGGCCCGGACGGGCTGGTCCAAGCACCATACCTGCCGCGCAAGACGTTCGGTGACGGCAATGACGCCGCCTCCAAGGGTGTTCGCGTGGGAGCCTTATCAGCAGCAGAATTAACCGGCAGGATCTCGGACGGACCCAAAACTCGTGTCCCGTATCCCCCTTTCGGGCGATGAATGCACTCCTCCGGTGACTGTCTTCGGATTCGTCTGTGCTGAGAAACTCGGTGATGTGGGAAGCACGCCGAAATTCGAAGTACAAGAACTCGAGACCGATCTTCTGGTCGCCAGGCACGACGTCCTCGCCGAGGGCGTCGTCGCGCTGAGCCTCGAGGACCCCACCGGGCGGCCGCTCCCAGTATGGACCCCGGGTGCTCACGTCGACCTGGTACTCAATACGTCCCTGGTACGCCAGTACTCGCTGTGCGGAAGCCCGGCGGACACGGATACCTGGCGCATCGCCGTCCTGCGCGATCCGCAGAGCCGCGGGGGCTCGGGTTTCGTCCACGACAAGCTTCAGGCGGGCTCCTCGGTGCGCGTCCGTGGCCCGCGAAATCACTTTCCCTTGGTGAGCGCGCCGCGCTACCAGTTCATCGCCGGCGGGATCGGGATCACGCCTGTACTGCCGATGATCGAGGCAGCCGAGGCCGCGGGCGCCCAGTGGCACTTGGCCTACGGCGGACGCAAGCGAGCCTCGATGATCTTTGTCGAGGACCTGTCGGCCTTCGGCGAGCGCGTCACGATCTGGCCGCAGGACGAGCGGGGCCTGCTTGACCTGCAGGGCATCCTGGGCACTGCGCGCGAAAATACTCTGGTCTACTGCTGCGGGCCCGAGGCCCTGCTGAGCGCGGTCGAAGGCGCCTGTGCATCCTGGCCGGCCGGTGCGCTGCACGTGGAGCGATTCGCCGCCAAGCCCGGGGCGGACCAGCCCGCGTCGGGAGCCCTGGAGACCTTCGAGGTGGTCTGCCAGCGCTCGGGTATCACGGTGACCGTCCCGCCCGACAGGTCGGTGTTCGAGGTGCTCGAGGACGTCGGGGTCGGCGTGCTGGGTTCCTGCATGGAGGGAATCTGTGGCACGTGCGAAACAGCGGTCATCGAAGGGATGCCCGACCATCGCGACTCGGTGCTGGGCGACGAGGAGCAGGCGCGCAACGACGCCATGATGCTATGTGTCTCGCGGTCGCTCTCGAATCGATTGGTGCTCGACCTATGAACACGAACTACCCTCTGGACTGCTGGTACGTCGCCGCCACCAGCGACGAGGTCGGATCCGGCGTCCTGGGCCGCAAGCTGCTGGACCGCCCGGTGGTCTTGTACCGGCTGGCCTCGGGCGAGGTCGTCGCGCTCGAGGACCGCTGCGCTCACCGCGCCTACCCCCTGTCCAGGGGCCGCCTGGAAAGCGACCTGCTGGTGTGTGGCTATCACGGCCTGCGATATGACGCGGCCGGCGCGTGCGTGGGCGTGCCCTCGCAGCCGAACGTGCCATACGGGGTGTTCGTGCGCGCATACGCGGTCCGCGAAGAACCGCCATTCGTCTGGATCTGGCTCGGCCAGCCGGGCCGATCGAGCCTGCACTCGCCGCCCAAGCTGCCATGGCTGTCCGGCGAGGGGTGGTCCTCGTCCGGTGAGATGGTGTGCCTAGCGGCCAACTACATGCTCGTACACGAGCACTACCTCGATCTCACGCACATCCCGGAGGTGCACCCGGAGGAGACACCCCCCGGGCTCGAGGAGCTGCCGGCGCTCGATCACGTGTCCGTGTCGGAGATGTCGGTCACCTACACCCGGACCCTGCCACCCGCGGAACTGGCCGACTGGGAAGCCGAGGCGACCGGCCTGCCGCGGGATCGGGAGTACAAGCGCCGCCATCACGGCACGTTCATCTCGCC
>Ga0306920_100001489_pt1 | contig 29188 bp, 21 predicted proteins | sample flu12Cox44000170_FD_204666 | JGI IMG/M metagenome (GOLD analysis project Ga0306920, IMG submission 204666) | Lab enrichment of tropical soil microbial communities from Luquillo Experimental Forest, Puerto Rico - flux4day.12C.oxic.44.000.170 (v2)... | ecosystem: Environmental > Terrestrial >... | reverse complement strand
AACTCCAGAACAGAGTGCGGTGATCGCCACGGCGGGTGGGAACGAGCGTCATGTATTCACGCATGGCGAGGAAGGAAATGATGGCGAAGAGAATCAGTGATCCGACGCGGCCGACCAAGATCGCCGTGGTGAAGATGGCGCACATCTTCCACCAGGCGCGGATGCGCGCGTTCAAGTTGTCAATGGTGGTGCGGCTAGTGCCGGGCTTCTGCCGGTTGCGAAGGATGTTGCCGATGACGCTGGAAATAACCAGGAGCGAGAGGACGCCGCCAAAGAGCCAGACCAGTTTCGGATCGCGGAGAGCTTCAAACATCAGGCGGGTCCAATCCGGCGAAGGCTGCTGACGGCTTCGCGGGCGCGTTCGAGAAAAATGTCTTTTTCCTCGCCGGACACCACTTGAATGGGCTTGCCAAAAGTGAGCAGGCTGAGCATGGGAACTGGAAGAAACTCTCCTTTGGGCAGAATGCGATTGAGATTTTCGAGGTAAGCCGGAACAAGCTCGACGTCGGGGCGTCGAAGGGCGAGGTGGTAGAGACCGGAACGAAACGAAGCGATTTTTTCGCCGGTGCCACGGGTACCTTCGGGGAAAAGGATCAAAGAATTCCTCTCGCCGAGGGCCGCGGCCATATCTTCAATCAAATGACGGCCGACAAAGTGGGCTTCGTCGGAATTTTTCGCTTTCCCGGGAGAGCCACGCTCGAGCAAGACTGCGTGAAAGACATTTTCCGCGAGATAGCGGCGAAGGCGAGTCTCTTCCCAATAATCTTTGGCAGCGACGGGGCGCGTGACGGCGCGAATTTCCGAGGGTAGCGCGGACCACAACACCACAAAGTCGAGATGGCTTGTGTGGTTCGCAAAATAGATGCGCTGGCGATCGTCGGGTTCGCAGCCGGCCCATTGTACTTGCACGCCGCTGATGCCGCGAGCGATCGCGGCGAGCAGGCTGGCAATCGGGTGAATGCGCTCGCTCATCAGGAAGCGGAGCCTCGCAATTCCTTCAACGCGCCGCGTGCACGGTTGATGATGGTGAAAACCAAAAGCGCGAGCATCAGCCAGAGAACGTAAGGGACAAACGGAACGATAGGCAAATTCATGCCCAGAAGCAATCCCAGCGCGCCAAAAACAAAGGCCCGATCGCTTTTCCCCATGGGGCCGTCATAACGGCGCGACACGCCGATTTGCACCCCGATGACGCCGGTCATCTCGCTGATCACCGCGAGAACCACAATCAAGACCACCAGACGCGAGTCGAATCCGGCAACGAGAGCGAGAGGCAGATACAGGGCGGAATCGGAAAGCACGTCTCCGAGCTCGTTGAGGATCGCGCCAAGGGATGTTTTCTGGTTGTGCTCGCGCGCGAGCATGCCATCGATGGCGTTCAAGGCCATGCGAACGAAAAGCACAAGCGGAAGGAGAAGAAGTGAACGTGGAGCGCGGCAATAGAAAATGACAGCGCCCGTCGAAAACGAGAGAAGGAGGGCGGCGAGCGTCAGCTGATTTGCGGTGACGCCCCGACGAGCCAGCCCGTTGGTGATGGGCCGGAGGAGGTTCTGAAACCTGGGTTTCAGGTCGTAAATACTGGACATGGTGCTGAACTCATCCTACAGGGAACGGTTCAGCCAAAGAGCATGCGGCCCCCATAAAATGCGTAAGAAGCAATCCACAGAACGGCATGGAATTTGACAAGCCGGGAAAGAGCCTGCGGCGCTTCTTTACCCAGGATGCGACGATTCCAAAACCAGCCCAGACAAGCTGGGAGCGAACGCCGCGAGCCGGCGGAGACGCCAGAAGCAATTCGAGTTGGCCGCTCGACCTTCCGAATCATCGTTTCACGGGATTCGCTAGGGTCACCAGCGAATCTCGAAGTGGATGTCGTGTCCGCTGGCGTACTTCTGAAGAAGACTGGCCATGCGTTGGCAGGAGGCTTCGAGGCCTTCCGCACCGCCGAAGGAAATGAGGATAGCCGCAACGCGCGTGGTTGCCGAGGTGACCATGGTGCGCTCGGAATCGCTCGTAGGACTGCCATACGGTCCAGCTTCATCAGCGAATACCGGCAGTCCCTCAAGGTTCAGGTCGTATTTGCCGATGCCCTTGTAGGTTTCGCGCGAGCGGCCGGCGCGAAAGACGATGTCGCCTTTCACGTTGGTGAGATCGTAGAGGCCGATGGGCAGGCGGCTTTCCACGGAGACGAGGTTAATGATGTCCACCACGGCGTTGATTTGGGGAAAGCTTTTGGCGGCGATCAGACGCCGCAACAGAGCTTCAGCGGATCCCCGATAACGGGCCGGATCCTTGCCGAGGGCCTTGTAACCCGCGCGGGTCGCAAGGATGCGAGGAGATTCCAGCGCGAGGCGAGGGTCCGGGAGATGCAGGAGCTCCATTTCGCGCAACTTCATCTCGTCGAGTAATGGTGCGGGCGTCTCGCCGGCACGCACCGTGGCAGTAAGGAATCCAAGCGCGGTGCGGGGACACTTGGCCTTAAGACCGGGATCGATCGTGAGGGTCGGCATGAGCCATAAGAATAACCGAGGGGAAAGGCGTCCGCGCAAGAAACAGAAAAGGAGGAGCGCTGCCGCGGACAATGGATGCCATCGGGACCGCAGCCTGAGAAGCGCCCGCCGAGGATCCTCAGCGAAGGGCAGGCTTTGCGCGGCAGGCGAGGCAGACGTAAGAGAAGTTTCGAGTGACCTTGCCCCACTCGATGCGGCACGCGGTGCATAACTCGAGAGACTGGAATTCACACTGAGCGCAAATTTCGTCGGAGGGGAGGGGCAGTTCTCTCGCGTACTCGCCCAGGGAAACCTTTGAGGCGCAGCGGGCGCAGCGAATCGATGGGATTTCGGCGGAAGCCCCGGGCAAGATGGCCATTTTCTTGTCGAGCAGGTCGAGAACGCGTTTTGCAATGTGCTCGGCGGTGAGGCCAAAGTGCTGCATCAGTTCCGAGGGATGGCCGGAGATTCCGAAACGGTCCGCAACACCGATCATTTCAAGCTGGAGAGGAAGGCGGAAGTTCTTGCGGTTTCGCAGGATGGCGCCGGCGACGATATTTCCAAAACCGCCGACCTGGTGTTCTTCCGCGGTGACGACGACGCGGGTGTCCTCGGCCGCCTCGACGAGGGTTGCCACGTCGAGCGGCTTAAGGGTGTGAACATTCACGACGCGTGCCTCAATCGCATACTCTTGCTTCAAAATCCAAGCCGCGCGCATGGCCTCCGGCACCATCGGCCCGCAGGCAATGATGGCGGCAGACTCTCGTTCATTTTTGTAGCGAGGGCCGGGAATGGTTTCGAACGCATCGAGAAATTTGGCTTGCTCGCCGCGATAGCGCACAACGTTTGCGACTCCAAAATCATAGGGGGTGCTCGGCCGGGTCACGACGGGTGTGGCTTCACGGGCAAACCGCAGGTAGCAGGGGCCAAGCAAGGAGAGCACGGAGTGTTCGGTGGCCTTCTGCGTCTCGATCGAGTCGCACGGCACGACCACGTTCATGTTCGGCAAAACGGTGGTGAGGGCAAACTCTTCGAGAGCCTGATGCGTAGCGCCATCGGGGCCGACGGAGATTCCGCCGTGAGCCCCGGCGATCTTGACGTTGAGATTGGAGTAGCAGATGGTGGTGCGGATCTGGTCCCAGGCCCGTCCGGCGGCGAAGACGCCATAGGTACCGGTGACCGGGATGAAACCTTCGCGGGCCAAGCCGGCGGCGACACTCATCATGTTTTGCTCGGCGATGCCGACGCTGAACACGCGGTTGTTGCGTTCCGGGTGCCTGGCTTCGAAATCCGTGATGCGAATGGAGCCTGAGATGTCGGCGTGAAGGGTAACGACGCGCGGATCCTCTCCGGCGCGCTCGAGGCCCCGGCCGAAGCCCATGCGCGTCGGGTCCATTTGGACTTTCATCGAGTCCGTGGAATTCCACCAATAATCACGAGCGAACCGTGGAATGGCGGCTTTGGTGTTGCGGGTAATTTCAGCGGCGGTTGTCGCCGCTCGCTCGAGCAGCGCGTCGACGCGAGCGCGAGGAAAGCCGGGGTTAAGCAGTTCGGGAAGGGCCTTTTCGAACTGTTCTTTGTTCGGTGCGACGCCATGCCAGCCGGCTTCGTTTTCCATGAACGAAACGCCTTTGCCTTTAATGGTGCGCGCAAGGATGACGGTAGGCCGGCCGGATGTTTCGCGGGCGCGCCGGAAGGCTTCGAGAATCTGGGCCATGTCGTTGCCGTCGATCTCAATCGCATTCCAGCCGAATGCGGAATATCTTTCAGCGAGTGGCTGAACATTCATCACGTCTTTGACCCAGCCATCGATCTGCAGGCGGTTGACGTCTACGATGGCGCAGAGATTGTCGAGCTGGTAATGGCCAGCAGCCATCGCCGCTTCCCAGACGCTGCCTTCCTGCTGTTCGCCATCGCCCATAATTACGTAGATGCGATAGAGGGAACCGCGCAGCCTGGCGGCAAGCGCATTGCCGACCGCCGCGCCGAGGCCCTGTCCGAGGGAACCACTGGAAACTTCGACGCCGGGAAGTTTCAGACAGTTGGGATGCCCTTCGAAGCCGGAACCGAGTTGGCGGAGAAAAACCACGTCATCGAGCGGGAAATACCCGGCTCTTCCGAGCGCGACGTAAAGCGCCGGAGCCTTGTGCCCAGCGGACCAGAAGACGCGGTCGCGCTCCGGCCAAGCGGGATTCGAAGGATCCTGGTTGAGCACGTTAAGGTAGAGAGCCGCAGCGATATCCATGATCGACAGGGTGCCGCCGGGATGCCCGGAACCTGCGGCGAAAATGCTGACCATATTCATGGCGCGCATTTCCGCGGCGGCGGCCTTCAATTCAGGAAGCGAAAAGCGGGGGCCGCGCGGAGTGACAATGGAATTCATAGAAGAAGCTCCTTCGGTGGGCGCTGAGCGAGATGACCCAACCATTGCGGGGATTCGCCCCCTCGAGCCCGAAGGATGCGGGCACCGGCTGCGTCCACGCGAGACACCGCCCCGAGCGCCGTCCGTATAAGATCAACCGTATGAACGGGTTCAGCAGGCCTGGCCCCGGGTTCGTGCTCGAGAACGCAAAATCGCCCAATCCACTTTAAAGGGAATCAAGCACGAGCCGGGCCAGAGGCTGCGCGGAAGAAGCTAGGCGGCTACGGGCTTGAGTCGCGCCGTGAAATGACGCAAAAACGGGGCCTGGTGAACCAGTTCGAAGCCACGAATTTTGTCGCGGCGACGCCAGACATCGAGGATGACTTCAACGACGTATTCCATGTGGCTCTGGGTATACACGCGGCGGGGAATGGCCAGGCGAACCAGGTCCATGGTGGCGTGCTCGCCAAACATGAGCGAGCCGATCTCGACCGAGCGGATCCCGCCTTCGAGGTAAAGTTCCACCGCGAGTGCTACGCCCGGGAATTGCGACACCGGAACGTGCGGGAGAAAGGCGCGGGCATCGAGATAAATCGCATGACCGCCCGGCGGCTGGACGATCGGAACGCCTTCGCTAGAGATGTGATTGCCGAGGAAGGCCGTCGATGCGATGCGGTATTTCAGGTACTCCTCTTCGAGTGCTTCATTCAAACCTACGGCGATGGCATCCAGATCACGCCCTGCGAGCCCGCCATACGTTGGAAACCCTTCGGTGAGGATCAGCAGGTCTTTCTCCTGCTGGGCGAGGATGTCGTCGTTGGTGCAAAGGAAACCGCCGATGTTGGCAAGGCCGTCTTTCTTCGCGGACATGGTGCAGCCATCGGCATAAGAAAACATTTCGCGGGCGATCTCGCGCGGAGTCTTGTCGGCGAAACCCGCTTCACGAGATTTTATGAAGTAAGCGTTTTCAGCGAAGCGGCAGGCATCGATGTACAAGGGAATACCATGTTTCTTGCAGACTTGCTTTACTTCACGGATGTTGGCCATGGACACGGGTTGGCCGCCGCCGGAGTTGTTGGTGATCGTGAGCATCACGAGTGGAACTTTTTTTGCGCCCTCACGGTCAATCAACTCTTTAAGGCGAACGGTATCCATGTTTCCTTTGAAGGCATAAAAGTGTGCGGGCTCTTTGGCTTCGGGCGTGGGCAAGTCGACCGCCTGGGCGCCAACGAATTCGCAATTGGCGCGGGTGGTGTCGAAGTGCGTGTTGTTTGGGACAATGTCGCCTTTCTTGCAAGTGACATTAAAAAGGATGCGCTCTGCCGCACGGCCCTGGTGCGTGGGAATCACGTGGCGAAATCCAAAAATGGCCTGTACCGAATCGCGGAAGCGCGCGAAGCTCGGTGAACCGGCGTAGGATTCGTCGCCGCGCATCATGGCGGCCCATTGTTCGGTGGACATGGCGGCGGTCCCGGAATCGGTGAGGAGGTCAATGAGAATTTCTTCAGAATTCACGAGAAAGAGATTGTAGCCGGCGGTTTCGATGAGCTTTTGGCGCTCTTCGCGGTTGGTGTGGCGAATGGGCTCGACACTTTTGATGCGGAAGGGCTCGATAATCGTTCGGATGGACATGAGGTTCGGGCTCCTGGCTCACAGTAGCACAGCTCGGCGCGCGGGTTTGGCCTCGCAGTTCTTCGATCGAGTACACCTCGAGCTCAGCGCGGAGCAGGGACAGGCTCTTGAGGCGTGCTACTTCGGGTGGCGGGCAGGGATAACCCAAACCTTAGAATGCCATCTTCCATCCTGCTCCATCTCATGGTGAACAAGTCGAGAATATAGTTCTGGCGAACGAGCCAGGGCTTTTCCTGCCCTTGTTTTGGCAGCTTTGCGGCAGACCTTGCGATATAGCCGGAGGTGAGATTGAGCAAAGGCCGGGCCTGCATCGAAGCGGGATCGCATACAGGCTTGCAAGTCCGATAGCCGTGCCGGCCCATGTGATTCAGCAGGCGGCAGACGAAGATCGATGTCAAATCCGCGCGAAGCGTCCATGACGCATTGGTGTAGCCCATGCAGAAGGCGAAGTTAGGGATGTTGCTGAGCATCGCTCCTTTGTAAACGAACATGCGACCCGGATCGACAGGAGTGCCATCGACGGCGACATCCACCCCGCCGAGGGCGAGCATTTGCAAACCAGTGGCCGCAACGACGATGTCGGCTTCGAGTGGCTCGCCTGATTCGAGACGCAAGCCGTGTTCGGTGAAGGTGTTGATGAAACCGGTGACCACGGAAACGGATCCCTCGCTGATGGACCTGAACAGGTCGGAGTCGGGCACGATACAGAGGCGCTGGTCCCAAGGCTGGTAACGGGGGTTGAAGTGCGTGTCGATCGCGTAGTTGCGAGGGAGGGTTTTCGCGGCGCCCTGGCGAAGCAAACGACGCGCAATTTCGGGCGCGCGCCGGCAGATTTGATAGATTCCTATGCTGATCCATATGTTCTTCCAACGCGCGATGCGGTACGCAGCGTTGTCCGGCAGAAAGCGGCGCAACAGGTTTGCGAGGGGATCTTCGGTGGGCAAACTCAGGATGTAGGACGGCGAGCGTTGCAGCATGGTGACGTGCGCGGCCATACGCGAGATGGCGGGAACCATCGTGACGGCGGTGGCGCCGCTGCCGATGACCACGACTCGTTTGCCGGCATAATCAAGGTCTTCCGGCCAATGCTGCGGATGCACGAATCGTCCGCGGAACCGCTCGGAGCCCGGAAAAGCCGGTTCGTGTCCGGCTTCATAGCGATAGTAACCGGTGCAGCCATACAAGAAGTCGCAGGTGCACTGGACGGTCTCGCCGTTTCGAAGAGTCCTAATCTCAAGCAACCAGCGCGTGTCCTCCGACGACCAGGAGGCCGAAAGTACTCGATGTTGGAAACGGATGTGACGGTCGATGCCGAATCCGCGCGCGGTCTCGCGGAGATATTCGAGGATCGCCTGCCCATCGGCAATCACCTTCGTTCCTTTCCACGGCCGGAAGGGGTAGGCGAAGGTGAACATGTCAGAGTCGGAGCGGATGCCCGGGAAGCGGAACAGATCCCAGGTTCCACCGGTCTCAGCCCGAGCCTCGAAGATAACGTATCGCTTGCGGGGGCACCGAGTTTGCAAACGGTAGCCGGCCCCGATGCCGGAAAGACCGGCACCGATGATTACAACATCGAAGTGGTCTCGGAGCATAAACCGCCAATCTGATTCCAACCGCCGACGTTGATTGTGTCACGAATGAGCGGCAAGGTTCTTAATTTTAGGCTAAGTGCGGCCAGGGCTCAGGCCGCACCGCAGTATCAGTCGTGGCCGTGGGCCGGCTCGGGCGATGCCTCTGAATCCTCGAAATCGTCGGGGGTTTCAAGCAGACCGGCGCGAGACAACTCGCGGTAATACGCCGGGCGCGTGTGGCGATAGTGGTCGGCAGAAATTTTTCCATCGAGCCAGGCGGTGTCCATCGGATAGACCAGCGGATCGAAGATCACCAGGTAGAAATGCCAGATCAGAATGGAGAAGGTGGCCAGGAGCGCTTCGTACCAGTGAACAGCCGTTGCGGCGTCGGTCACCCATTTGGGGAAATGGCGCAGTGAGAAATTGTCGAACCAGAGAAGAAAACCTGAAAGCCCCATGACGATGGTGCCCCACAGGAAGGCCCAGTATTCCATTTTCTCGGCGTAATTGAATTTGGCAAACCGCGGCTCTTGCCGGGTGAGGCCGAGATTATAGCGGAAAACGTCCAACATGTCGGTGGCGTCCTTGACGGCCGGGATCATCGCCGAGAGGAACGAGCGGTCCCGCTTCCGGAGGGCCAGATGGACAAAATGGTAGAGCGTGACAAGAAGCATGACGACAGCCGCGGTGCGGTGCAGGCCGCCGCGGACTCCAACGCCGGCTTCCCACAGGAGCAAAGGCTTGGCCCACCAACTGTCCGGATATTTCAGGGCGAAACCGGTAACGACGAGTGTCGGAAAACTCGCCATGATGCCCCAGTGCGCGATGCGGAACCAAAGGTTCATCCGCAAGACAACTTCGCCGGACTCATGGCGGGGGCGGCGGCGAATCAGTTTGCTGAGGAGGTCGAGCAGGTTGTGCAGCAGCATGAAGCCGAGCGTTGCCGGGATGAGGACCCAATACGTCCACCGGATCCACTTCACCACGGGGTGATTCGGTCCCGCTTCGGTGCGCACGTGAATGGGACCGATGGCGTAATCGGCTCGATCCGCTCCCTGGTGGCAGCGCCCACAGGTTTTGCTGAGGTTCGCGGTGTTTACCGTCGAACGGGGGTCGGCGGACTTGAAGATATTGTGGACGCCGTGACAGGACGCACAATTCGCAACCGTGATTTTCCCCCCTTTCAGCGCCATGCCATGGTAGCTGTCGGCATAAGAGGGGAGGCGGTCCGCAGGAAGGTCGTAAAGCTGCAGCATCCGGGCGCTGCCGTGGCACCGCCCACAGGTCTCGGCGGACACATTGGCGGCATAGACCGGCGAGGCCGGATTCGTCGGACCGAGAATTAAGTGCTCGCCGTGACAATCCACACAAGCGGGAGCATCTCTCACGCCAGCCTGCAACGCGACGCCATGAACACTTTCCTTATAGGTTGCGGCGATTTCCTTGTGACAGGTCGCGCAGGTTTCCGAAACCCTCCAATGATTCACGTGAGAGCGTTCGTCCCGTGCGGGATAGATGTCGTGGTTGCCGTGGCAGTCGTTGCAGTTCGCCGCCTTCTCGCTGCCAGCCGCGACGGCGCGGCCGTGTACGCTCTGCTCGTAAGATTCAACGGGATGCGCGACCGGGATGTGATGGCGCGCGAGGAAACTTGGATCGCTATGGCACTTCGCACAGGTGGTGGCAAGCCTGCGGTCCGCCACCCTCGAATCCGGGTCGCAAGCGGCTTTCACGTTGTGGATGTCGCCATGGCACGAGGCACAATTCGGCGCATCCAGATCGCCTTTTTTGACAGCCTGCCCGTGGATGCTTTCCGTAAACTCTTTGACTTCCTGGGCGTGGCACTCGACGCACTTCGCCGGCAGGAGTTTCTCCGCCCTGGTGAGTTCGTGCACGCCGCCGTGACACGAGGCGCATGCGGTTTCACCGAGAACCGCGTGAACGCTCGTGGGGAAAGACTTGGCCTCGTCCTGGTGGCAAGTAGCGCACTCGACTCCGGCGATTTTTGCCGGATGCGGAAAGTCCTTGATATCGGTATGGCAATCGCGACAACCGAGAATGGCGTGAGCACTGCATGCATGCTTCGCGGGGTTTACAGAAATATCCTTTCCCTTGTTGGACTTCATTCCCGCGGTGTCATGGCACGCCAGACACCCTTCATCTTGCTTCTGATGGGAACGGCTTGGGTTTGCGGCAGCGCGAGTGGGAGCGAGCACCCACGCCAGCGAGAGGAGCACCGCGCATAGCGTCGCCATGTAGCAGTGCCTCTCTGCTTGTTTGGAGCTCATAAGGCGCTACCTCCGGGCCCGTCTGGGCCCACGAATTTTGTTTACGGCAGTCCGAGATCCTTGAGGACCTTCGGGTTTTCCTCCTGTACCGCCAAAAGGTTGTGGCAGGCGGTGCAATCGTTGGAAATCGTCTGGCCGTCGGCGCTGGTGTGCGAACCGTCGTGACAGCGGAAACAGCCAGGAAAATCGTTGTGGCCGAGGTTGTTCGGATGAACGCCCCAGGTGACCTTCATCTCCGGGAAAATATTGCGGAGATAGATGGCAGCAACAGCGTCCGCCGCCTGCTCGACGAGGGCGCGCTTGGTGTTGTAGACGTCGGGATAAGTGGAGCGGTAATAGCTGGTGATGCCCTCAACGATGCGCGCTTTCGCGGTATCGCGATCGGGATAATCCGCCTTGAGGAGCTCCACAGCTTTCTTGCGGATGTAGGGCAGCTCCGTGCTGATGGCGCCACGGGATATGCGAAGATCGACGGCATTTTCGGGCAATTCAAAGGCGTGCGTAGGGCGGTTGTGGCAGTCGATACAATCCATCGAGCGGTTTTCGCCTTTTGCCAATTGCTCTTTCGTCGCCTTGATGTCGGAAGAGACGTACTCGATGGTTTTGCCCTGATCATCGGTGTAATAAACCACGGGAATGACCTGGCGCCGATCGTCAATCGAGATGTAGCGAATGCGCGAACCCACGTCCAAATGACGGCCGTGAATGCCCTCAGAGCCCTGGCGCGTGCCGCCACCAATTTTCAGGATGAGAGCGGTCGTCAGGGGGGTGTTTTTCTCGTCGTCCTTGTAATTGGTCTTGACCAGGAATTTGTCGCCGGAAAAGCGCTGCGGCCAGTGGCACTGCTCACAAGTGTCGCGTGCGGGACGGAGGTACTTGACCGGGGAGGGTATTGGCTGGGAATAGGTCTTAAAGGTTACGGCAAAGACCTGGCGCAACCCCGACAGTTTGGAGCGAACAAACCATCCAGCCCCCGGGCCGATGTGGCATTGCACACATTCGACGCGGGAGTGGGGAGAATTCTGGTAAGCGCTGTATTCCGGCGCCATAACCGTGTGGCAAGTCAGCCCGCAGAAGGTGGTGGAGTCCATGTAGCTGACGCCCCGGTAAGAGGCGAAACCGAAAATCAAGATATTCAAAACGGTCGCGGCAGCGATGAAGAGAAGGCCGTTGCGCACCATGGGCGTGCCGAGCTCAATTGCCGGATAAAACGCAGGCAGTTCACCGGCTGCGCGCAGCTTGCGGCGCCGCAACAGGATTCCTATCGGGATGAGAATCAAACCCAAGAGAAAAAGAGCGGGAAGAATCAGAAAAAGCAAAATGCCAACGTAGGGATGCGGGGGGCCCGGGAGCACGAAATCGTAAATCCAGAAGCCGATCAGAGTGATGGCGCTGCTGGTGGTCAGAACGACACCGATCAGGCTGATGGTGTTCTGACCGAGGTAGTAAATCAGGCGGACCCAATCTCGGATGGTAGATTGCGGACTCATCGGCTATGTGCCTCGCTTCCCTTCCTGGAGTCTCGGACGCAAAGCGCTATTTCAGGAAAAAGCCCCGGCGAAGGATCCGCCGGGGCTCCATGACGAACTGGTTGTCGTGTGCCCGCAAGCAGGCGCACCGGCGAACGAACGGTCCCGGCTACTTCAAGGTAGCCAGATAAGCGGCGAGATCCTTCACCTCCGCTGGCGTCAGGTTCTTCACGGCGCTGTGCTTCGGCGAGGTCGTGATCTGCTTCTGGATGTCATCGGCGGCTTTGCCCTTGACTGCGGGCGCCTTCATTGCCGGCTTGCCTTCAGCGTTCTGGCCGTGGCACGAAGCGCACTTGGCTTTGTAAGTTTTCTCGCCTGCAGCCGCATCCTGAGCACGCGTGATGGAGCCGAACAAACAGAGCGACGCGAGCAAGGCTAATCCTGACTTGTTCATCACTTCCTCCTTGGTTGTTCATTTCAAGAGGTGCGCAGGAGCGGGCGCCCTCCCCTTACTTTTTGAACGAGCGAATGTAGGCGATCATGTCCTTGACTTGATCCGTCGTCATGGACTTGTAGGGCGGCATCTTCGGCGGCTTACCATTGGTGATGATCGCGCTTAGATCCGCGTCGCTCATGTTCTGGACATCGGGCGAAGCGAAATCTTTGGTTTTCAGCGCTTCCTTACCCTTGCCGTCTGGGCCATGGCAACTGGCGCACTTGGCCTTGTAGGTTGCCTCGGCGGCGGCAATGTCCGCCTTCGCCGGGGAGCTGAGCAGGCAAATACCCGCCAGCAAAGCCGCGCCCGCCGTGATCGCTCCAAGCGTTTTAATGGTTCGCATATTGCTCTCCCTCAGGTGATTTCGGCTCGAAAGTTCTTCTCGAGCCGTCGTTCGAAAAAGCCGTTCCTACCGATGGCGGAATCAGCTGAGATTGGAAAATCGGCGGTCCACTACAGCGGTTCTGATTCGCCGTGCTTAGCGACCACATGATACCCGCAATAGGCCGATGGCGCACCCTCTCCATTGAGGTCCACCGCGGGCCGGCTGACGAGGCCCAGCACGGCGGCGGAATCACGGTACAGAGTCATTGGTTGGGCGCTTCCCTTGACTCGTAAGAGTCGGAGCCGTGGCTCAATGAAGCTTCCTGACCAGGGGAGCGGGCCGCAAAACAAATTTGAGCGATGCCCAAACCTCGAGAATGTCAGGGGGAAGATCGAAAGGATAATTCATCATCGCAGTCGGCGCGGAAACTGTCAACAAAAAGCAGGGGAAATTGATGAGATTTTCAACAAAACGAAAACGTTGGGGGCGATTTTAGGTCCCACGCATCTCAGCTAAGAGATGGAACAAACGTTCGCGGCTGGCCTCTTCTTTTCTTTTTCCATAAGGCTGGCCTATAATTCCGAGCGCGTTGCCCCGCCCATCACGATCTTGAGTGTAGAGCTGATTCCCGAAGGAGCGAATCGATGAAAAAGATTTGGACCTCGCTACTAGCCACGCTCTTCTTCGTGTCCAACTTGAAAGCCGCCGACAACAAGACCGAAGTGGATCGCGTGGAAAATTCCGGCAAGGTACTCACGGAAATATTGAGCGTTCCAGAAGATATTCCCCAGGACCTTCTCGACAAGGCTTCCTGTGTGGTGGTGCTGCCCTCGGTCGTAAAAGCTGCGTTTGTTGTGGGGGCCAATTATGGCCGGGGAGTGATGACCTGCCGTAGCGGCGAAAAATTCAACGGAAAATGGGGCTCGCCGACGATGATGGCACTCGAAGGGGGAAGCTTCGGTTTGCAGATCGGAGGCCAGGCGACCGACTTTGTGCTGTTGTTGATGAACGACCGCAGCGCAGAAGGAGTCCTCAACAGCAAGGTGAAGCTGGGTGCCGATGCGTCGGCCGCCGCGGGTCCCAAAGGGCGCGACACCTCCGCGGCCACGGATGCAACGATGAGAGCGGAGATTCTGAGTTACTCGCGGGCGCGCGGCGCATTTGCCGGGGTTTCGCTCGAAGGATCGACGCTGCGTCCGGACAACAGTGCCAACAAGAAGCTCTACGGCAAGGATATGCCAGCCGGCGATATCGTGCTCAAAGACAAGGTTCCGCCTCCGCCGAGCGCCAAAGAGCTACTGGAGACACTGGGGAAGAAATCTCCCCATCGGAAGTCCTAAGGTGTGGTTCGATTCCGCCGACCACACTCGGACGTGTGACCGAGCAACCCCGCCGCGCATCACATGAATCGACAAAGGAAACTGCCTGGCCCTTCCCTCCCGGTCGCAAGGCAATGACCTGTCTGAATGGGGAAGTATAGGTGTCGCAGGCTTTTTGAGCAGCCATCGGCGAATGGAAGTGCTCAGCGAGCGTCGCTGGATGCCAATCGTAGACCGGGTCCCGATGCTCTCGCCTACGCAATACCGCCGCTGCCTATGAGGGATTTCCGAAGATTCGACCAAAACTCAGAAGCATTGAACAAGGAAACCGAAGTGGTTTCGGGTGTGTGCTGAAAGTTATCGAGCCCAGCCGAGCGGGGAAGAAGACGAGGAGCAAGAAGGATGGCACTGTCGAACGGCAAACAGAGCAAAACGATCTCGAGCAAGAACGACGTACCGGCTCAATCATGGCGCATGCAATTGGCCAGCGAGTTGTTTGAAGGCAGGTACAAGCCAGGGCAACGAGTCGAGCTTCGGGAAATTGGGACGAAGTACAAAGTCGACGACGAGGCGCTGCTGGAAGCGTTTGCCGAATTTCAGGCGCTCGGAATGGTGAAATTGTCGGGAAACTTTTCCGCGACCATTCATTCCCCCAACCCGAAAGAGATGCAGGAGGCGTACGAGCTGCGCGCGGCAGTGGAAGAAATCGCCGGCAGAACCGCAGCGCTGGCGCTGAAAGGCAACAGCGCCGGCCTCGAAAAGGAATTGGAGGCCATGCGCGCCGCCGTTGCCAGGGGCGACCTCGACGCCTACGTGGAGCACGACGTAAAGTTTCACAAGAGCATCCTGAAGGCCTCGGCAAACGAGGTGCTTTTGCGGGTGTGGGAAACGCTGTTGTTCGACCTGCGGATCCGCGCGGCGATCGGGAAGGTGTCAAAGGACCTCTCCGAAGTGGTGGAATCGCACCAGCCAATTGTCGACGCTCTCGCCAAAGGCCGAGGAAGGGAAGCCGGGCTGCTGTTGCGCAACCATGTGGAGACGTTTTTGGAGTTTCTCAAGAAATCCGAATCGGACTCGGGACTCCACAAGGCGATTCGCAAGGATTTGGAGGGTGCAAAGGACGTTCAACAGGCATTCTTTCCCCCTCAGAGCTTCTCGATTCCCTGCCTTTCGTGTGAGACCTTCTACCAGCCGGCCCGCGGCATTGGCGGTGACTATTATGACTTCCTGTCGTTGCCCGAAGGACGCTGGGGCATCGCGATCGGAGATGTGTCAGGAAAAGGAATCGGTGCGGCGCTGCTCATGGCCAGCCTACAGGCGTCGTTGAGGGCGCAGGCGTTGCACACCCATTTGGAACTGTCAACCCTGATCGGGGACGTCAACCGGCTGGTGTACGAGTCTTCCCCGACGCAGTATTTCGCCTCGCTCTTCTATGCAGAGTATGAGCCGGCCACGCGGGTCTTGAATTATGTCAATGCCGGCCATAATCCGCCGATTGTTGTTCGGCCCGGGAAAGAGTGTGCCCTGTTCCAGTTGGCGGCCGAAGGCATGCCCGTGGGAATTTTTGCGGAGGCCCGATTTGAAACATCAAGGTTTCAGCTCAGGATCGGCGACATCCTGGTGGCCTATACAGATGGAATCACCGAGGCGGCGAACGCGGCCGGCGAGCAGTGGGGGCTCGAAAGGCTGGAGCGTTTGTTGCGTTCCTGCGGGGGGATGACTTCGGGAGAAATCGTGACCAGAGTTCTGGAGGCGGTTTCGGACTTCGCCGAGGGCGAGCCGCAGCGCGACGATGTGACGCTGGTCGTGATGAACGTGCAAGAAGGCTGCGACGTTTAAGACCGCCCGAGTACCAAGATGGTTGATTGACCACCGGGGAACCTGACCGGACCCTGTTCCGGCGTACCAGTACAATGGTACGGCAGGCCCATTCCCGGACCTCATGACTGACTGGTAGTTATCGGGCTCGTGTCCCTGAAGCCGAGCTGGGCCCGCGCTCCGAGCGAAACGATCTCGAGCCTCCTGAAGCGGGGCCGGGAGAGCCTACAGCTACGGTCGAAACTCCTCCTCTCATTCGCTGCACTGACAGCCGGTCTGACCTGCGGAACGCTGCTCGTGGTGCGACGGAACGCGGAGGCTCAGGCGCAGCAGCAGGTCGAGCAGGGCGCGCGCGACGCAACCCTGGCTTTTCAAGTGTCGCAGCGACAGCAGGAGCTGGCGCTCAGCCGCAAAGCAGACCTACTCGCGTCGCTCGCGTTCATGAGGAACGGAGACGCTACCGCGATCGAGGACGCGGGCAACGACCCATGGCAGTCCGAGGACTGCAACCTGTTCGTGCTGGCAGACAAGAATGCCAGGATCGTGGCCGTGCACTCGAGCGGTCCCGCCTTCCCCGAGGCCGCCGCACAAAAGATGCTGTGGCGCTCGCTCGGCCGGAGAGAACGCGCGGGATGGTGGTCGAGCGGGAAGAATCTGTACCAAGTGATCCTGGAGCCGTTCTATGAGGACGCGTGGAAGAAGGAGAATCTGCAAGGTTATGTAGTGGTGGGGCGGCAGATCGATGGGCAAGCCGCGCGCGATCTGGGAAAGATGGTGTCGAGCGACGTCATCTTCCGGTATGGGGATGAGAGCATCGTCAGCACCCTCTCTCCATTGAAGGAGATGGAGTTCGAAAAGCGGATTCATAGTCACCCCGCTGCCACACAGTTCCACCTGGGGAGCGAGCAATATTACGCGAACGCTGTTGAGTTGACGCCAGGAATGTCTCCGGGCGCGACATTGATTGTTCTGAAGTCCTACAACGAGGTAGCGGCGTACCTCGAAAGGCTCAATCACCTGCTTTTCGGGCTTGGCTTGGTGACGATATTCGCGGGCGGAGCGCTGATTTACGTCATAGCGGATACCATCACGAGGCCTATTGGGTCACTCGTACAAGGAGTGCAAGCGCTCGAGCGAGGTGATTTCCGCTATCCGCTGAAGGCGGCGGGACACGATGAGGTGTCGCGGTTGACGAGGGCGTTCGGGGAAATGCGCACCACGCTAGAACGGAACGAAGCGCAGAGGAAACAGCTCGAAGAACAGCTGCGCCAGGCCCAAAAGATGGAAGCGCTCGGGCGGCTAGCCGGCGGCGTGGCCCACGATTTTAACAACCTGCTGACCGTGATCAGGGGTCACAGTGAGCTAATGCTCGATCGCCTGCAACCAGGCGAAGCTCTTTACAGTCACTCTCAACAGATTCAGAAAACGGCCGACCGCGCCGCTTCCTTGACTCGGCAGTTGCTGGCTTTCAGCCGGAGGCAGGCGCTTCAGGGCAAGGTCGTGGACATCAATGTGCTGATCGCCGATATGGGGAAGCTCCTGAGACGTTTGGTCCGGGAGGACATCGAGTTGAGCTTGCGACTCAGTGATTCGCCGGGGTTGTTAAAGGCCGATCCAGGGCAGCTAGAACAGGCGCTTTTGAATTTGACGGTCAACGCCGGGGACGCGATGCCGGTCGGGGGCAAGTTGATCATCGAGACGCAGAACGTTGTCGTGAATAAAGAACAGACGGTGACGCGTCCGTCACTCGAGCCCGGCCATTACGTGTTGGTGAGTGTCACCGACACGGGACACGGAATGGACGCGGCCACAATCGCGCGGATTTTCGAGCCTTTTTTCACCACCAAGGAGCCAGGCAAAGGAACGGGGCTCGGACTCGCGATGGTTTATGGAGTGGTGAAGCAGAGCGGGGGCTTCATCTGGGTGGAATCGGAGCCGGGGAAGGGGTCCCGTTTCGAACTCTATCTGCCAAGGACCGAGGAGCGCACGGAGGACGAGTTCAGTGAGACGGCAAAAGAAAGTAGAGCATCGAATGGGCACCGGAAGATCGTGCTCGTTGTGGAAGACGAGAAGGAAGTTCGAGAACTGGCGTGCGAATTCCTGACGGCCGCCGGATACAGCGTTCTGACAGCCCAGGATGGAAAAGAGGCACTGGACACGGCGGTGCGGCTCGGCGGATCGATTCAGGTGCTGCTGACGGATATCGTGATGCCAAATATGCGGGGCTCAGAACTCGGTGCGCGGTTAAAGAGCCTGCTGCCGAATTTGAAGGTCATCTACATGACCGGCTACCTGGAGCAGCGCGAAGATGATCATGGATTTCTGGAAGATGCGTTTTTCCTGCAAAAGCCTTTTTCGCGCGAAACGGTCGTGCGTCAGGTGGGACAAGCCTTGCGATCCGAGCGAGCCACAAAGCCAGGGGTTCACTCCTACAAATAGCCTCTCGATCTCCGTTGATTAAAAAACGAAACGTTGCCCGACATGTATCGCGGAGGGCCACGATCGAATCGGTGACTGCCGGGGCGCGGATTGACCGTGTTGACCGCGGTGCAATAGGCTTGCTGCTTGAGGCGAATCCATGCTCGGTGAGTTGCTTGGCCACTACCGCATCGTGTCGAAGGTCGGAGAAGGCGGGATGGGTGTGGTTTATCGCGCGCGCGACGAGGTGCTCGAGCGGGACATTGCCATTAAAGTGCTGTCGTCACGCACCGTCCGAGAAAAGTCTGCCAAAGAATTTCTCCTCGAAGAAGCTCGAGCCGCTTCTGCCCTGAGCCATCCCAACATTTGCACGATTCACCAGGTTGGTGAAGCCGGCGGCGAACTCTACATCGTAATGGAGTTGATTGAAGGCGAGCCGCTGAGCCGGCTGATCGCGAAGGGGAGTTTGCCGGTGGAGTCGGTACTGCGCTATGGGGTGCAGGTCGCACGGGCGCTGACGCATTCGCATGGCCGCAACATCGTTCATCGGGACCTAAAAAGTTCCAATGTAATGGTGACGCCGGAAGGCCTCGTCAAGGTTCTTGATTTCGGTCTGGCAAGGCGTTTACGCAGCGGGATTTTCGATGCATCGGCGCGAACGATCGACTCACTGGGAAGCGGGAGCGAGACGCTCGTTGAGAGCACGGGCGGCGTGACTGGCACGCTTCCTTACATGTCGCCGGAAGTGCTGCGGGGCGAGGAAGCGGACCACCGCAGCGACATCTGGGGGCTGGGTGTGGTCCTGTACGAAGCATCCTCGGGCCAGCTGCCTTTTCGCGGACGGACCGCATTTGAGACCAGTTCGGCGATCTTGCGCGAGCTGGCGGCACCCCTGCCTTCGTGGATACCAGCTGGTCTGTGGGCCATCGTGCAACGGTGCCTGTCGAAAGAGCCGCAACAGCGCTATCAACGCGCCAGCGAGGTGCAGGCCGCGCTCGAAGCGGTGCAGTCCGCGTCGGTTGCGGCTGCGGGCAGTTCGAGTGGAGCGAGAGGGCCACTGACGATTGTGCACCGGGGAATTCGACACCTTGGCGTAAAGGACGGCGATGTGCTTCTGCTTGTGGGTACCATGAAGGGAGCCTTCGTGCTGCGGGCGCACTCAGAACGCTCCCGCTGGGAGGTGGCAGGGCCGTACTTCCACGGCCAAGCGATCTATTCGCTGGCTTATGACGAGCGCGGGGAGAAGCACCGGTTGTGGGCGTCGACGTCTACGTTCTGGGGAACATTTTTGCGTTCGAGTGATGATTTCGGAAAGACGTGGACAAATCCGCCGGAAGCCAATGTGAAGTTTCCGCAAGATTGCGGAACCTCGCTGAAGAATATCTGGCAAATCTGTCTGGGCCGTCCGACCGAGCCGGAGACTATGTATTGCGGCGTCGAACCCGCGGCTCTCTTCGAGTCGCACGACGGGGGCGAGACCTGGTCGCTCGTCCGCGGGCTATTCAACCATCCGCACCGTCCGCGCTGGATGCCGGGAAATGGCGGGCTCGCGCTCCATACGATTCTTCTGGACCCGGCGAAGACCGAGCGGATGTACGTGGCGATTTCGGCCGGCGGAGTGTACCGGACCGAAGACCGGGGAAGCACGTGGGAGCCGCGTAACCGGGGCATTCGCGTCGAGTTTCAGCCGGAAAAGTATCCTGAGTTCGGGCAATGCGTCCACAAGATGGTGCTTCACGCCGCGCGGCCCGAGCGACTCTTCCTGCAGAATCATGGGGGCTTGTACCGCTCGGGCGATTGCGGCGATTCCTGGCAGAGCATTTCGAATGGCGTTCCGAGCGATTTCGGTTTTGCCATGCTGATGCATCCAAGGGATCCCGACTGTGTTTATATCCTTCCGATTGAGTCAGGTGAGTTCCGGTGTACGCCCGACGGCAGGTTGCGCGTCTATCGCACACGAAACAGCGGCTGCTCCTGGGAGCCGCTGACGCGTGGTTTGCCGCAAAAAGGAGCGTATGAAACCGTTCTTCGCGATGCCTTGGCGACGGACGCGCTCGATCCCGCGGGAATTTATTTTGGAACCCGCAGCGGCGAGCTGTTCGGTTCAACCGATGAAGGCAAGAACTGGAAGATGATTCTGAGTGGCTTGCCGCCCGTAGTTTGCGTGAAAGCAGTTGTCCTCGGCGAGCCCCGGCCGGCGCGAAAGAGTGGACGGGGGCAAGATGCGCAAAAGGGTCCGGCATCAGCGCAAGCAAAGCGATCCGCCGATCGAAAAAAGCCGAAACGAGGCAAACGCTAGCAGTGCCCATTACGTTCCACATCCCGGGTCCGCTGCGAGTCTATTGCGGAGGATCGCAGCGCATTGAAATCAAGTCCTCCCCTCGAACATTGGGTGAAGCTTTCGAAGCACTTTACCGAGAATGTCCAGCGGTCCGCGACCGCTTGGTGACCGAGACAGGGCAACTTCGCGAGCACATCAACATTTTCGTAGGCACTGAGAATATCCGTTTCACAGGCGAATTCGCGACTCCACTTCTTCCGGGCGCGGAGATTTCCATTCTGCCCGCGGTGAGCGGCGGCTGAGGGTGACCCCGGATTCAGTGGAAGTCATGCGACTCGATTGGGGCGTCGACGAGCTTAAATGGCTCGATATTCCCGGCCTTCAGGGAAACCACGCCATCCTGGTTTTGCAAAACGCCTCGTATAAGCAGAAAGGAATGATGTACAACGACGCCATGATCTTTCTCGAAAAGCTGGGGCGTGATGATCACATTGGCAATGCCCGTTTCATCTTCGAGGCTTAAGAAAACAAATCCTTTGGCGGTACCCGGCCGCTGGCGGGTAATCACGGCGCCTGCAACGGACACGAGTTTGCCGTCAGGTAATTGTTTTAATTGAGAAGCAGCCAAAATTCCCTGCTGTTCGAGCTGTGAACGATATTGAGCCAGCGGATGAGGCCCGACGGTCAACCCTGTTCCATGAAAATCGGCGAAGAGGCGTTCTTTCGGGGTCATCGGATTCAGCGGAGATGGTTCGCAAGATTCGATCTCAACCAGATCGGCGTTTGCCGATGCGAGCAGAGGGCCCGGGTCACGGCTGGCGCGCTCTACTTGCCACAAAGCGTCTCGCCGATGAAATCCCTTTTTCTTCGAAATGAAGTTTAAGGCTCCAACCGAAGCGAGAACGCGGAGTTCGTCAACCCGAATCTTGGGCACCCGCCGTTTTAAATCGTCAATGGAAATAAAAGGACGCTCCTTCCGCTTTTCGACGAGCTCAGCGGCCACTTCCTGCCGCAGATCTTTTACGTAGCGAAGGCCCACGCGAACCCGGAAGCCACCGGCACTGCCTTCGAGAGTGCAGTGCCACTCGGAGTGCATAACGTCGATCGCTCTGAACTTCAACCCGTGCCGCTGCGCATCCTTAATTAAGGTTGCGGGCTGATAGAAGCCCATGGGCTGGTTGTTCAACATGGCGGCGGTAAACGCCGGCAAATAATGACATTTCAGAAAGGCGCTGGCATAGGCGATCAAGGCAAAACTTGCGGCGTGTGATTCGGGAAAGCCATAGAGCGCGAAAGAAGTGATGGATTGAACGATTCTATTTTGGGTTTCGCCCGTGATTCCCTTTGCTTCCATGCCGCGGCGCAGCTTGACTTCCACTTCCTTCATGCGCGCCTCGGAACGCTTGAAACCAAAAGCCCGTCGAAGCTCTTCGGCTTCTCCACCGGGAAATCCCGCGGCGATCATGGCAATGCGGAGCAGCTGTTCCTGGAAAAGCGGGACGCCCAGCGTTCGCCGAAGCGTGGATTCGAGGAGCGGATGCAACGTCTCCACTGGTTCGCGGCCCAAGCGGCGGTTCAAGTAGGGATGGACCATTTTCCCGACGATCGGGCCGGGACGGATGATGGCTACCTGAACCACAATGTCATAGAAGCATTTTGGCCGCAGACGGGGAAGACATGACATCTGCGCACGGCTTTCCACCTGGAATAATCCGACGGTATCGGCCTGCTGCAGCGCGGAATAAACAGCCGAATCATTCGCGGGAAGGTGCCCCAAGTCGATTTCTTCCCGTTGGTGGCGGCGAATGAGCTGAATCGTTTCTTCGAGGACAGCCATCATCCCAAGGCCCAGAAGATCGATCTTGATAATGCCCATATCCGCGCAATCTTCCTTGTCCCATTGCACGACCACGCGTCCGGGCATCGTTGCCGGTTCCAGGGGAACGACGGAATCCAGTTGCCCCTGACAGACAACCATTCCGCCCGAGTGCTGACCTAAATGACGCGGGAGGTCCTGAACTTTCTGGCAAAGTTCAAAAAACTTCAAAATCCGGTGCTGCTTAAGATCCAGGCCGGCATCCTTTCCAATTTCGCGGGCGGCCGATTTGCCGCGATAGGTGATGACATTGGCGCACATGGCGGCGCCAAGCTTTCCGTAGCGTTCGTAGACATACTGAATTGCGCGCTCGCGCTGATCGCCGCTGGGAAGATCGAGGTCAATGTCAGGCCACTCACCCCTCTCTTCGGAGAGAAAACGTTCGAATAGCAGTTCCATGCCGACAGGATCGACAGCGGTAATTCCGAGCGCGTAGCATACGGCGCTGTTGGCCGCAGAACCGCGTCCTTGGACCAGGATATTGTTTTCGCGGCAAAAACGGACGATGTCCCAGACGATAAGGAAGTATCCCTCCAGGTTGAGTTTTCCGATGAGGGTAAGTTCCCGCTGGATCTGTGCCGCCGCTTTTTCGTTTCCAGATCCGTAGCGCTGCAGCATGCCTTCCAGTGTGCGGGCGCGGAGAAAATCAATCTGCGACTGGCCATCGGGTGTCGGATAGATGGGGAACTGATAACCCAGGTCGCACATCGTGAAGGAGAGACGTGACGCGAGCTCGCTCGTGTTCGCAATGGCTTCGGGCAGATCGGCGAAAAGAGCTTCCATCTGCGCGGGGGACTTGAGGTAGCGTTCCGAATTGCAAGAAAGAAGTCTGCCGGCGTTGGCCAGAACGCGATGATGGCGCAGGCAGGTAAAGACGTCCAGAATTTCCCTTTGGTCAGGCAGCGCGTGGCAAGAACCGTTCGTGGCAAGCAGGGGGAGATGCAGAACCCGCGCAAGATCCGCGGCAACCTGATTGCGGCGCTCTTCTTCGCGCCTAAAGTGGCGTTGCAGTTCGACGTAGACACTGCCTTTGCCGAAAATCGAGCAAAAGTCGCAGAGGAGTGCCGTTGCTTGTTTTATTCCGCTCTGACGAAGTGCATGGTCGAGTAATCCTTCGTCACCACCGGTGAGGCAGATCAGCCCGCGACTGTATTGCCTTACTTCACCGAGATGTACGGCTCCCTTCCCTTTTTCAGAGCGCAATTTCATGCGGGTCAACAGGCGGCAAAGATTTTGATAACCTTCGCGGGAAGCTACCAGCAGCGAAAGGCGGCCTCCCTCCACACAACTGATTTCAGCGCCAATATGTGCCTTGCGTTCCAGCTTTTTCATGGCCAAATAAAAACGGGGAGAGCCGTACAGGCCGTCGCGATCGAGCAGCGCCATCGAAGACATATCGTGTGCGGCGCAAGCTCCTGCTAACTCTTCCGGAGAAGAAGCCCCTTCCAGAAAACTGAAAGCCGACCGGGCATGGAGTTCCACGTACATCAGTCGTAGCTCCCACGCACAAACCATTTTTTCTGCAGTGAATCAAAGACGATGCGATAAACAACGCGAGCCGGCGTTCTGCCAGGAAGGTCCAATTCGAGGTCCCAGGCATCTTCCTGCCAGTTAGGTTCTTCCCACCATTCTCCGGAGGCGCGCCAGGGCCCGGAAGCCTGAAGGACTTTTAAGCTTTTTCCTTGAAACAGAATTCCTACCGGACGCCCACCTTGAAACGTAACATTCGCCGGCAGAGGTGGCCGGGCAAAGCGGAAACTCATTTTCGAATCTGCAGCTTCTTCCGGGACAGAAAGGTTGAAGGAAGATGCTGGAGAAGGCGCGGCAAATTTTTGCATGCGAAATGCATCCGGATGGTGCGAGTCCAGCAGCTCGGGTGATCCGACGTTGCCTTCTCCGACAACAGCGGCAATGCGGGCGAGCGTGAGCTCCAACTTGTCTGGGTCGGGAACAGCCGGAAGAAATAAGCCTCCCTGTAAGGCAGTGGGGCGATCTGGTTCAGCAAGCATGCGAAGCTTCTGAATAGGTGCTTTGGGAGGATTGGCCTGAAGACGCAGCCGAAGGAGTTTCAAAAGAAGTTTGGCGTCTTCGACCGGCCTCGGCAGGACTAACGAGCAATGAAACGTTTCGGGGAGTTTGTTTGTGCGCAGAAAGTCCCGGGAGGGATCGAACGCGTTTTCAAAACCAGGCACCAAATCGAGCTGCAACTGAATGGCGCGAACGGCCAGCGCCCGGGTGGAAAGGCGCGCACACAATTGATCGAGGAGCCTGCCGAGTAAAAAGGAGAGCGGCTCAAGCTCTTCGACGGCTTCATCGAGCTCCAAAGATTCTTCGAAGAGATGCGTTTGCTCCGTGATCGCAAGAGAACGGTTGCCTTGGCCGCTGGCGATTCCTTGCAAACGCACGCCCTCCTGCCCGACACACTCCGACAGAGACAGGACCGGCAACGACGCGAGGGACCCACAGGTTGTTACACCCCATTGACGGAATACCTCAGCCAGGTCCTCATCCGGGGAGAGCAAAGCGACCGGCAGGGCCTTGAGAGAGGCAGTTTCCTGACCATCCGGGACAATCGTTGGGCCAGCGCGCGCGCACGCTAGCAAGCGCGCCGTTTCCACATTTGCGGAAATGGCTACATGGACGTCGAGTCCAAGCACGGAACAACGGGTCTTAATTTGCTGCGCGATGTTTTCGTAAGAGCGGAAGAGAGTGGTAAGGCCTGCGAGATCGATCAGCACCGTGTCGATGGCCGTGTCTTCCACACGCGGGGAAACGGACCACGCCGCGTCAAGCAGCGCGGCATGTGCAGCCTCTTCCAGTTCCTTGCGACGCGGCCTTATCTCCACACCCTGAAATTCCGCTGCGGCAGTTTTGGTCAGACCCGGGGTTACGCCGAGCCGCCTGGCCAAGCGATTCACGGCAGTCACACGGAAAATTGGCGCCGAGCCATCGACCAGAACAAGCGGGCGGCTTCTTATTCCAGGCTCGGAACGTCCGACGGCTTGTAGAGAGAAATCGGGAACGAAAATGGCACCAAACGGCATAGCGGTTCGCGAAGAGTCCGCTGGGGTGACGAAGCAGCTCAGCCAGAGTCCCGCATCCTTTCTTCTTGCTGCACCTTCGGCCGCGGCAAGAGCATCGTTTGAACCGGCACCTCTTTCATGTCACAGCGATCCGCAGCATGCATCTGGAAATGCACTGAAGCCTCGAAGGAATGATCAGCCGTTGCCGGCTGATCGATGAAGCGCGGTTTCTTGTAACGCAGAACCGAGCGCACAATTTCAGCGGAATGAACGCTTCCGTTTAACAAACAAGCGGGTGTGTGAAAAGCGGGAGGCTCGGCTTTTCGGGTTCTGAGCGACCACTGGCTCGCTTCGCGTTCCAGGCGCAGGACGAGCGAAGCGCATGTCTTTGCGTTGGACTCCCGAGAAAGCACCAGTAGAACCGTGGGTGTGTCTTCCACCGCCCGCCGCAGACGAAACCAGACGTTCAAGGGTACTTGACGCACGAAACGGACCGGAGCGTCGGCGATGTCCAACGCAACCAAACCAAAGCCGCCTCCGTGCAACAGCAAGTCCAGGCAACGAAACGCTTGCTCGAGCCCATGACACCGCGCCCAAAGGAGTCGCGGAAGGTACACACCCGATGCTGCGGAGCTGTGCGGGTCAAAAGCGTCTTGTGCATCGACGAGGGCACAAACTTCTGACCGGGTCCGAGAGGCCAGGGTGGAATGAAGGAGAGACGTTTTCCCGGCACAGGGAGGACCATAAATTTCGGTAAGCCCCCCGCGTGGCAAACCTCCAAGAAATTCATCCAAAGCGGCAATGCCGGTAGGGACGACCGGCGGGGGGGCGGCCTCGCGCAAACGGAAGGGAGAAGGGATGCGTCCAGCGAGAGTGGACTCGATATGAAGACGCAAAGAAGCGGTGGATGAACGCATGGCAAAGAGGGCGAGGAGGGGAGTATATTCGCTTTTTGTTCGCCACGATGATTATATCGACCTGGCAGGCCGGCTGTCAAGCCAACGGGCGAGTCCCGCACCGTGGCTGCTCCAGTAAATACCGTATGTTGAATCCGTCTTTGTTCTGTTGAGATAGCTCAAGGTCATCAAGTGTGTAGTTGCCAGCCTTGCCACAAAGACGGGAGGGTCGTTTATGAGGGGAAAAACAATAATCGGCATCGTTTTGATTGTGCTTGGGGCGCTGGCTCTCACCTATCAAGGCTTCACCTACACCACAGAGAAGAAGGAAGTGGACATCGGATCCCTACAGGTTAACAAGAAAGAGCACCATGAGGTCGACTTCCCTCCTCTTCTCGGTGCCCTTGCGCTTGTCGGCGGAGTCGCCGTTTTGCTGGTGAACCGTCGCACAAAGTAACGAAACAGCCCCTCGGAGCTGGCGGCAACGACCTCGGCATGCTGCCCGGTTGCCCGGTTGCCTTGCCGCCTTTGGCCCTCAGCGGCCTTTGCGGTAAACTGTGGACTCCCCGGTAGACCTCTACTTGTTCGACAATCTACTGCCAACTGAGGTCGCCGACCTTTCATGGATATCTCCAACACACAAAATGCAGCGCCGTCTGCTCTCGATTGGGCTCATCCGCTGGTGCGCGAATGGTTTCTGACCCGACTGGGAATGCCCACCGAACCGCAGGAACAGGGATGGCCGCACATCCTCCGCGGAACCACCACATTGATCTCCGCTCCCACCGGATCGGGCAAGACGCTGGCCGCATTTCTTGCTTGTATTGACCGCATGGTTCGCAAGGCTCTTACGGGTGCACTGCGAGAGCAGACGGAAGTCCTGTATGTTTCACCGTTGAAAGCCCTGGGCAACGATATCAAGACCAACCTGGAGGTTCCTCTCGGGGAAATCCAGCAGTTGGCCGGAGCGCGCGGGCTTCTGATGCCGGAAATCCGCGCCGCCGTGCGCACCGGCGACACCCTGATGCATGAGCGCCGCGAAATGTTGCGGCGGCCTCCTCACATTCTGGTTACGACGCCAGAGTCGCTGTACATTTTGCTTACGGCGGCGAAAAGCCGGGAGATGCTGCGGTCGGTAGACACGGTGATCGTAGACGAGATCCATGCGGTTGCCGACGATAAGCGCGGTGCGCATCTGGCCCTTTCCCTCGAGCGTTTGGAAGCGCTCACCGAACGCCCGCCGCTTCGCATTGGCCTATCGGCCACCCAGAAACCCATTGAGCTGATAGCGCGTTTTCTGTCCGGCAGCGGACGGCCCGATCCCCTGATTGTGCAGATCGGGCACCAGCGCGAAGTGGACATCGGCGTGGAGGTTCCCGGCAGCGAACTGGGGCCTGTGGCTACCCACGAAATGTGGGATGAAATCTACGACCGCATCGCCGAACTGGTGCGCCAACACCGATCGACGCTCGTGTTTGTGAACACGCGTCGGCTCGCAGAACGGGTGGCTCACCATTTGGCAGAGCGGTTGGGCGACGAAGCTGTTGCCACGCACCACGGCAGTCTTTCCCGCAAATTACGTCTCGCGGCAGAAAAGAAATTGAAGGCCGGGGAAATCCAAGTGCTGGTGGCGACGGCTTCACTGGAACTCGGGATCGATATCGGGGCAGTGGAACTTGTTTGCCAGATTGGGTCCACGCGATCCATCTCCGTGGCATGGCAGCGCATTGGAAGAGCCGGCCATTGGCACGGAGCGATTCCGAAAGGACGCATCTTCGCGAGCACCCGCGACGAATTGGTCGAAAGCGCGGCCCTGGTTCTCGCCATGCGCCAAGGTCATCTGGACCGCATTGCCATTCCGGAAGCACCGCTCGATGTACTGGCCCAACAAGTGGTGGCCATGTGTGCCTGCGAGGATTGGAAAGAGGAGGAGCTGTTCGGGCTCGTGCGGCGTGCTTATCCTTACCGCGCCCTCGAAAGGAGCGAGTTTGATTCCATCGTCGAAATGCTCTCCGAAGGGATTAACGCCCGACGCGGCCGCTATGGCGCGTATCTTCTCCGCGACCGGGTGCAAGGACGGCTTCATGGGAGGCGCGGGAGCCGTCTTGCGGCAATTACAAGCGGGGGCGCCATCCCGGATAACGCGCTGTACGCTGTGATCGCAGAGCCCGAAGGAACGTTGGTCGGCACCGTCGATGAGGACTTTGCGGTGGAGAGCCTGAGCGGCGACATCATGCTGCTGGGCAACAGTTCCTGGCGCATTCGGCGCGTGCAAGCGGGACGTGTTCTGGTCGAGGACGCGCACGGTGCGGCGCCTAATGTTCCTTTCTGGCGTGGCGAAGCCCCCGCCCGCACGCCGGAACTATCCGAGCAGGTAGCAGAGGTGCGTGAAAGAGTCAGCTGCCTGACGAGCGCAGTGAGGCCTGATTCTGACCTGCATAGTTCGGCAGAAGTTCTTGCCGCGTCCGAATGGTTGCAAAAAGAGTGTGGGCTTGACCGATCCGGCGCCGAACAGGTTGTAGAGCACATCATCGCGGGGCGCGCGGTTCTCGGAGCAGTCCCTACGCAAGCAACGGTAATCGCGGAGCGGTTTTTCGATGAGAGCGGCGGCATGCAATTGGTGATTCATGCGCCGTTCGGAGGGCGGATCAACAAGGCCTGGGGATTGGCGCTGCGGAAGCGGTTTTGCCGTTCGTTCAACCTGGAATTGCAGGCGGCGGCGACCGACGATGGGATCAATATTTCTTTGGCTGAGCAGCATAGCTTTCCGCTAGCCGATGTGTTCCGTTTCCTGCACCCTGCTTCCGTGAGGGAGGTCCTGGAGCAGGCGGTTCTGGCTTCTCCGATTTTTACCGCACGCTGGCGATGGGATGCCTCGCGGGCGCTAATCCTGCAACGGTTTCAGGGAGGAAAGAAGGTGCCGCCGCC
>Ga0306920_100001488_pt1 | contig 29194 bp, 25 predicted proteins | sample flu12Cox44000170_FD_204666 | JGI IMG/M metagenome (GOLD analysis project Ga0306920, IMG submission 204666) | Lab enrichment of tropical soil microbial communities from Luquillo Experimental Forest, Puerto Rico - flux4day.12C.oxic.44.000.170 (v2)... | ecosystem: Environmental > Terrestrial >... | reverse complement strand
ACGCTCGTCGGATCGCAGTGAGCGACACCTTCGTCTGGAACTACAACAGTCACCCGTCAGAGAGAGGCTCCCTTGAAGCTCGAATCATGGCACAGTAGCGACGACAAGCGCCGTTGGAAGATCGTTCGCACCGACAACTACACCGATGTCCCGGGCGAAATTGTCACCGCCGACGAGACCACTGGTGAATGCAGCCTGCACGTCGGCGGCGAGACCAAGACGCTGAGCTTCGGCCCCGGCGGAATCAGGATCGTCGGGCGGGGACGATGACCGACGACAAGCGGCTATGGCCAAGGTTCAGTCCGGAAATCAATTTCGGACATCTGCTTCAGGCCGCCGTCATTTTGGTGACCATAGGCGGGGGGGCGATCACGAGCTATTTGAGCCTCCGCTCAGATATTCAACAAGTGCGTGCCGATCTCACGGTCAAAGTCAGCGAGCATGAATTGCGCATCGCCACGATCGAGCACGCCATCGAAGACCAACACCGTGAAGGGCACGAATTTCAGGCTGAGATGCGTTCGGCAATTTCTCGCGTGACCGACATACTAAACGATGTGCGGATCCAACTCGGTCGCAGGTTGCAGCCTCATGGCTGATTCGCGCTGGCCGAGCGTGCGCGTTTCCTGCTTGATCGCATGGGCGGCGCTCGTCATCGTGCCGTGAGGCGGCAGGAGCACTTACATGGGCTCGAGGGTGGGGATAGGGGTCGCGGCCTTCGCCGCGCTTCTGGGCGTGGCCGGTTGCGGCAGCACGCGCTCGACAGCGTGCCAATGTCCCAAGCCGGTCGCTTACGACGAGCCGACTTTGAAGAAGATCTCGGAGGCATTACGCGCCCTACCGGCTGACAACGTCCTCCATCAAGCGATGGAGGATTACGAGAACGAGCGCGACGATCTCCGATTCTGCCGCTGAACCCGATACCTGACCCGGTTTCTCAACCGCGGTTCACCCCTGTCGAATTAGCGTCAACAGGTGGCGACCGAGCACCAGACACGCCGCCAGGCATATGATCATCAGCGGAATGTAGTTGAGCTTGCCCGGCCGGTAAGGCCGGCGATCGAGCACGACCGCGACGATGAGCAGGACCGCGCTGGCGCCGAGGGCGACGGTCGTCTCGGTCAGGCCCATGTGTGAGTCAGGATTGAAGCTCCGGCCCGAGCATCAGTCAGGAGACGTAAACCTTCGCTCTGTGACACCGTCGCGCTCGCCAAACGCGCAGCAGCCGGCCTAGACTTCGGCGTCGAAACCGCGTCGAGCCGCCATGTCTGAAGAATTCTACCGCATTAAGCGCCTTCCTCCTTATGTCTTTACCGAGGTCAACGCGCTGAAAGCCAAGGCGCGCGCCGCCGGGCGCGACGTCATCGATCTTGGCATGGGCAATCCTGACGGGCCGACGCCACCCCACATCGTCGCCAAGCTCGTCGAGGCGGTGCAGAACCCGAGAACGCACGGCTATTCGGTATCGCGCGGTATCGCCGGCCTGCGCCGAGCTTGTGCCGCCTATTACGCTCGGCGCTTCCGGGTCGAGCTCGACCCGGAAAAAGAGGTCATCGTCACTCTCGGCTCGAAGGAAGGGCTCGCCAACCTCGCCCAGGCGATCACCGCGCCGGGCGACATCGTCCTCGTCCCGAACCCATGCTACCCGATCCATGCCTTCGGGTTCATAATGGCCGGCGCTTCGGTGCGCCACGTGCCGGTCGGCCCGGAATTCGACTTTCTTGGCGAGCTCAAAAAAGCGGTTCAACACAGCATTCCGGCACCGCTCGCGATCGTCCTCAACTTCCCGGCCAACCCGACTGCGCAGACCGTCGATCTCGATTTCTACGGCGAGATCGTTGCGTTCTGCCGTCGGCACAACATCATCGTGTTGTCCGATCTTGCCTATGCCGAGATCTACTTCGACGACAAGCCTCCCCCCTCGATCCTCGAGGTCCCCAGCGCCCGCGAGATCGCGGTCGAGTTTTCCTCTCTCAGCAAGACCTACTCGATGGCCGGCTGGCGCATCGGTTTCGCCGTCGGCAATGCGCGGCTGATCGCGGCGCTGGCGCGGGTCAAATCCTACCTCGACTATGGCGCCTTTACGCCGATCCAGGTGGCGGCCACCGCGGCATTGAACGGACCGCAAGACTGCATCGCGGAGACCCGCGAACGCTATCGCGCCCGGCGCGATGTGCTGGTCGACGGCTTGCGCCAAGCCGGTTGGCATATCCCCGAACCCGAAGCGACGATGTTCGCCTGGGCGCCGATCCCCTCGGCCTTCCAGGGGATCGGGAGCCTCGCGTTCTCGAAGCTATTGCTCGAGCAGGCCAATGTCGCGGTGTCGCCGGGGATCGCCTTTGGCGAACATGGCGAAGGCTTCGTGCGCATTGCGTTGGTCGAGAACCGACAGCGCCTGCGCCAAGCGACGCGTAACATCCGAGCTTTCCTCTCGGGCCGCAACGACTTCGCCGAACTGCGCCGCAGCGACCGCAACATTACCGCAGCAGCATCGTAAGCTCCTCCCGAGAACCTGAACGCAGGCACGCATTCGATTCGGCCCCGGGATTTGACTTCGTCGCACCCCCTCCCTATGTTTCGGCCCTCTCTAGGAACGTGGGCATGAAAATTGTCAATTCTCTAAAGTCGCTGAAGAAACGCGACAAGAACTGCCGTATCGTGCGGCGTAAGGGGCGCGCCTTCATCATCAATAAGGCCAATCCACGTTATAAAGCGCGCCAGGGCTGAGCCGCGCGTCGCCAAATCGGGCGGAATGCCTTGATGGAAATGCCGGCAGCGGATGACGCCGTCCTGCGCCGCCGCGCGGAGATCGTCGAGACATTGCGGCATATCGTTCCCGGCGAAGGCGTTATCGTTTCTGAAGCCGAGCGCCGAGTCTATGAAAGCGATGGGCTGACCGCCTATCGGCAGCTTCCGATGGTTGTGGTGCTGCCGTCGCGCGTCGATCAGGTAGCCGCGGTGTTGTGCTATTGCCAAGAAAGCGGCATCAAGGTCGTCCCGCGGGGCGCCGGCACCTCGCTTTCCGGCGGCGCGTTGCCGCTCGCCGACGGCGTATTGCTCGGCATGGCAAAGTTCAACCGTATTCTCGACATCGACTACGCCAACCGCTGCGTCGTCGCCCAGCCCGGCGTCACCAATTTGGCTATCAGCCAGGCGGTTGAACATGCCGGCTTTTATTATGCGCCCGATCCTTCCAGCCAGATCGCCTGCACGATCGGCGGCAACGTCGCCGAGAATTCCGGCGGGGTGCATTGCCTCAAATACGGGGTCACCACAAACAACGTCCTCGGCCTCGAGATGGTGCTCATGGATGGCGAGGTGATCCGCCTCGGCGGAAAGCATCTCGATGCCGGGGGTTACGACCTGGTTGGCGTTTTGACGGGGTCCGAAGGGCTGCTCGGGGTCGTCACCGAGGTTACGGTGCGTATCCTGGCAAAGCCGACGACAGCGCGCGTGCTATTGATTGGCTTTGCCACGACCGAGGATGCCGGCAAATGCGTTGCCGTGGTGATCGCCGCCGGCATTATCCCCGGCGGCATGGAGATGATGGACCGCCCGGCGATCCACGCTGCCGAGGCGTTCGTCAACGTCGGATATCCGCTCGACGTCGAGGCATTGCTGATCGTCGAACTCGACGGTCCACCCGCCGAGGTCGACCATCTGACACGCCAAGTCGAGGCGATCGCCCGTGACCACCGAGCCACCGAGATCCGGCTCAGCCGCGACGAGGCCGAGCGGCTCGCCTTCTGGTCCGGTCGCAAGGCCGCCTTCCCTGCTGTCGGGCGGATTTCGCCTGATTACTATTGCATGGACGGCACGATCCCGCGTGGGCGATTGGCCGAGGTTCTGACCCGGATACGGGCGCTTTCGAACCAGCATGGGCTCGCGGTGGCGAACGTGTTCCACGCCGGCGACGGTAATCTTCACCCGCTCGTGCTATATGACGCCAACACACCGGGCGAGATCGAGCGCGCCGAAGCCTTTGGCGCCGACATCCTGAGGCTTTGCGTCGAAGTCGGCGGCGTGCTGACCGGCGAGCACGGGGTGGGGGTCGAGAAGCGTGACCTGATGGGGACGATGTTCGACGAAAGCGATTTGGCACACCAGCAGCGGCTGAAATGCGCGTTCGACCCGGACGGGCTGCTCAATCCGGGCAAGGTGTTTCCGCAATTGCACCGCTGCGCCGAACTCGGCCGCCTCCACGTCCACGCCGGCCGGCTGCCCTTCCCCGATTTGCCACGGTTTTGACGAGGGCTATCGCGCGCGTCCGCAAGCGGGCGATCGAGTGGGGCTGAGCCCATGCGGACAGACTTCACGGGGGAGCAACTCGCCGATCCGGACGTTGCGGCATCCGAGAAGGTGCTGCGGAACTGCACCCATTGCGGGTTTTGCACCGCGACCTGCCCGACCTACGTCCTGCTCGGCGACGAACTCGACAGTCCACGCGGCCGCATCTACTTGATCAAAGACATGCTCGCGAGCGGCGAGCAGGTCACCGCCGATACGGTCAAGCACATCGACCGGTGCCTCTCCTGCCTGTCGTGCATGACAACTTGCCCATCCGGCGTCAACTACATGCACCTCGTCGACCACGCGCGACGCTGGATCGAAGAGAACTACCGTCGGCCGTGGGACGAGCGGGTGCTGCGGATATTTCTCGGCACCGTTCTGTCACGGCCGCTGCTGTTCCGCCTCTCGCTTCGCTGCGCGGCTATCGCCAAGCCGTTTTCGAACTTTCTGCCCGGCCGGCTCGCACCGCTATTTGCGCTGGCGCCCTCCTTGGTTCCGCCTGCCTCGCGAACCGATCGCCCAGGCGTCTTCGTGGCCACAGGCGAGCGGCGAATGCGGGTCGCCTTGTTGCCTGGGTGCGCTCAGAAAGTGCTGGCGCCGGAAATCAACCAGGCGACGATCCGTTTGCTGACCCGCCACGGTTGCGAGGTCGTGGTCGCACGCGGCAGCGGCTGTTGCGGATCGCTTGCTCATCATCTCGGCCGGGAGGCGCCGACGCTCGGGTTCGCGCGCGCCAACATCGATGCGTGGGAGCGCGAGCGCCTCGCCTCCGGGCTTGACGCCATCGTAATCAACGCCTCGGGCTGCGGCACGACCGTCAAGGATTACGGCTTTATGCTGCGCGAAGATGGAGCTTACGCCGAGAAAGCGGCGCGCATCGCATCGCTCGCCCGCGATGTTACCGAGGTGATTGAGACGCTCGGGCTCTCTACGCCGACACTACCCGCTGGCACCTTCAAAAGGCGGGTCGCCTATCATTCCGCCTGCTCGATGCAACACGGGCAGAGCGTTCATGCTGGGCCAAAGGCGCTCCTTGTCGCAGCGGGCTTCGAGCCCGTCGATGTGCCGGAAGGGCATCTTTGCTGCGGCTCGGCCGGAACCTACAACTTATTGCAGCCGCAGATCGCCGCAGCCCTGCGCGACCGCAAACTTGCCAATATCGCCGGTACCAGACCGGATCTCGTCGCGACGGGCAATATCGGCTGCATCACACAGCTTGCCTCTGGTTGCGACGTGCCGATGGCGCACACGGTCGAGCTCCTGGACTGGGCAACCGGCGGGCCGGCCCCCAAAGTGCTGCCGGCTGATCAGGGGGCTCTTCGCCGGGCAATCGCGGGTATCAATAGCGACAGCGATAGCCCCGCGAGGCCGATGAGGGTCGGCTGGATCCAGCTCGCCCCGCCGAGCATCAGACGCTCTCCGGCCGCACCAAGATCGACATAGGCGACTGTCATAGGCAACTGCCCAAGCAGTGATCCGAACGTGTAATCCCCAAGCGACAATCGTGTCAGTCCGAGCGCGTAATTGGCGATACTGTGCGGCATGATCGGGATCAGCCGCAGCACCGCTACGGCGCGCCAGCCGCCGCGTTCGACCTGCCCGACGATGGCCCCGAGACGTCGGAGATCGAGCACGCCCGAATTGATATATCGCGCCACAAGGAATCCCGCCGTCGCCCCGGCGACGCTGCCTGACGCCGCCCAGACAATCCCCCATCCCATACCGAACAGCAGCCCGGCGACGATCGCCAGCAGCGTACGCGGGACGAACAGCAAGCTGGCTGCGGTGTGAGCGGCGATGAACCAAAGCGGGGCTGCCGGGTAGCGGTCGATCGCTGCGGTAATCGTGGTCGGGTCGAGGACCCCCCGCCAGCGCCAGGCGGCTGCCGCCCCAACCGCGAGTAAACCGAGCAGCGCAAGCCTTAGGGTCCGGCGGACCCCGACAGGCGGCAGGTTGAGGGTCGCTAACTGGGTGCCCTTAGCCGTCATCGCGGCGTTGACACCGCAGGAAAGGGCGGGGTGGCGTCCGCGTCTGGCACTGCCTGGTCGACGAGGCGCGGCTGAGTGGCGCGGTGTTGCAGCCACATGACGCCGAACAGATCAATGATCCCGACACCCAAACGGTCAAAAATGCCGTATTTCGATTTCCCCCTGCGGCGCGGCCGATGATTGATCGGTACCGAACGGACCGCCCCCCCCTCGCGCAATACCAGCGCCGGAAGGAATCGGTGCATATGGTCGAAGTAGGGTAGATCCAAAAAGAGAGCGCGCGGGAACAACTTTAGACCACAACCGGTGTCCGGCGTGCGGTCCCCGAGAACCCGGCCACGGACCGCGTTGGCGATGCCCGAGGCCCAGCGTTTCGACGACCTGTCCCGACGCCTCTCCCGGTGGCCGACAATCAACATCGGCGCGTCCGCGGAAGCCTGGCGACCGAGACGCCAAAGTGTGGCGATGTCGGCCGGGTCGTTCTGGCCGTCCCCGTCGAGCGTCGCGATCCAGGCCGCTTGCGCCGCGCGGACGCCTGTGCGTATCGCCGCACTCTGCCCGCAATTTCGCGTGTGACGCAGCAACCGTATTTGCGGAATTTTCGCTGCAAGCCGCGAGATCTCGGCGACAGTCGTATCAGTGCTGCCGTCATCCACATAGAGGATCTCATATTCAACCAGACCGTCGAGAGTAGCGCAGACTTCGCCTACCAGTGCGGCGATATTTTCGGCCTCGTTCTTTACCGGGATGACGACTGAAAGATCCATAAGGTCGATGCCGCGGAGCTCGCGCCGACGGTGCGAGCGGCACGCCGATTCGCTACCGACCAGCCTTCCGTCACTCGGAGATGTAACACCCTTTGATAGCGTGGACAAATCAGTGGTGGCTCGCCTGCTGCTCGCCAAATGCGCGAACCCTAGCCTGAATTCCTCCTGCAAATTCAGGCGAAGCGGCCGCGACAGGAACGCGCGCCTCTCCCTAAAGGCGAATTTTAGCGATCGATCCAGGCGATCCTAAGGATGTTTGTGGCACCGGGGGTTCCAAACGGAACCCCGGCAGTGATGACGACCCGCTGGCCGATCTCCGCGATTCTCTCGCGATGAGCGATGCGCACTGCCTTTTGCACCATGTCAGAAAAACTCTTGACGTCACTGGTGTGCACGCAATGCGCACCCCACAAGACGGCGAGACGGCGCGCGGTGCCGAGGTTCGACGTTAGCACCAGGATCGGAGCTTCGGGTCGCTCACGTGCGGCGCGAAGAGCGGTTGCGCCCGAGGTCGTATAGGATACGATCGCCGCTGCGTCCACCAGACTCGCGACCTGGCAGGCCGCGGCGCTGATCGCGTCCGAAGGCGTGTGTTCATGCTCAATCCTCGTGCCTTCGAGCATCGAGTAATAGAGCGGATCTTCCTGCACCCGACAGGCAATGCGGTTCATCATCGCGACCGATTCGATCGGATAACGTCCCGCAGCGGTCTCGGCAGAGAGCATAACCGCGTCTGCTCCCTCGTAGACCGCGGTCGCGACATCCGATGCCTCCGCCCGCGTCGGCGTCGGCGCTGTGACCATCGATTCCAGCATCTGCGTGGCCACGACAACAGGCTTTCCTGCAACTCGGCAGGCGTGAACCACCTGCTTCTGCACGCTCGGCACATCTTCGGGCGGCATCTCGACGCCGAGATCGCCGCGCGCCACCATCAGCCCATCGGCGAGCTCGATGATCTCGCGGAGGTGTTGGATTGCCGATGGCTTTTCGAGCTTGACCATGACGCCGGCGCGGCCCCCGATCAGTTTGCGGCCCTCGGCGACATCGTCGGGACGCTGGACGAACGAGAACGCGATCCAATCCGCGCCATGCTCGAGGGCAAAGGAGAGATCGGCGCGGTCCTTTTCGGTGATCGCCGATAACGGCAACACGGCATTGGGTACGTTGACTCCCTTGCGATCAGACAACGTGCCGCCGACCAAGCACCGCGTGTCGGCAAAACTGCTGCCGCAGGTCTCGACCTCGAGCCGTACCCTGCCGTCATCGAGGAGAAGCTCAGTCCCCGGCTGAAGCGCTTCGAAGATCTCCGGATGCGGCAAGGGTGCACGCTGTTCGTTGCCGGCCTGCCGATTTAGGTCGAGGTGGAAGCGCGCGCCGGCGGCGAGTTCGATCGGCCCTTCAGCAAAAGTCCCCAGGCGAAGTTTTGGTCCCTGCAGGTCAGCGAGAATGCCGATTGGTCGCCCCGTCGCAGTCTCTACCCGCCGGATCGCCGTAAACCGGGCGTGGTGGTCGTCATGCGTACCATGGCTGAAATTGAGCCGAAAGACGTCGACGCCCGCCTCAAATAGCGCGCGGATCTGATCAGGGCTCGAACTCGAAGGGCCCAGCGTCGCGACAATCTTTGCGCTGCGCTGGCGCCGCATGTGGATCTTCCTGCCCACACTCATGTTAGTCGAGAACAAGGATGGCGCGAAAATCGTTGACGTTGGTTAAGGTGGGACCGGTCACGACGAGATCACCCAGAGCGGCAAAAAATCCATAACAGTCGTTTTCGGCAAGCGCCTCGTGCGCCGAGATGCCGCGGGCAGCAGCACGCGCCAAACTATCCGGATAGATAATCGCTCCCGCATTATCTTCTGTTCCGTCGATGCCATCAGTATCACAGGCCAACGCCGAAATTCCCTCGGCACCATCGAGCGCCACCGCAAGGGCAAGTAGGAACTCCACGTTACGTCCGCCCCGACCCCTTCCGGTAACCGTGACCGTGGTCTCGCCCCCCGACAAAAGCACGGCAGGAGGCGAAACGAGGCAATCTCCGACTCGAAATTTTCCGGCGCGGATCTGAACGGCGATCCCCGCATGGAGCAGCCCGACCTGACGAGCTTCGCCCTCGATCCGGTCGCTGAGCACGATTGGTACGATCTTCCGCTGCGCCGCAACCGTCGCGGCAGACTGGAGCGACCCTTGCGGGCTTGCAACGAGATCAAACTCTGCCCGATCAAAGATCGGGTCGTCGGGCTTCGGCGTCTCCTCCGCCTCCGTCGAGAGATAGGACGCTACGGCGCTCGGTGCGACGATGCGGTACTTCTCGAGCACAGCACGGGCGTCGGCGAAGGTGGTGGGGTCGGGCACCGTGGGACCAGAGGCGATGACCGATGGGTCATCGCCAGGCACGTCGGAGATCGCCAGGGTGACGATCCGCGCGGGCGCCGCGGCGGCGGCGAGCCTGCCGCCTTTGACCGCGGAAAGATGCTTGCGCACCGCGTTGATCTCCGTGATCGTCGCACCCGAGCGCAGGAGCGCGCGTGTTACCGCCTGCTTGTCGTCTAGGATGAGGCCGGGAGCGGGGAGGGACAGCAGGGCCGAGCCGCCGCCCGACGCTAGAAAGACTAATTGATCCTCCGGTCCCAGACTGCGTGCCAAATCGAGGATTCGCCTCGCCGCTCGTTCACCCGCGACGTCGGGCACAGGATGACCAGCTTCGACAATTTCGACTTGGTCACAGGGTATGGAATGACCGTAGCGAGTGACGACAAGACCCTCGAGCGTCCCTGACCAGGCAGTCTCGAAAGCATGCGCCATTGCAGCCGATGCCTTCCCTGCGCCGACCAACACCGTCCGCCCGCGGACCGGTGCCGGAATTCGCTGTTCGATCGCCTGACGGGGGTCGGCCGCAGCGAGTGCAGCGTCGAACAAAGCCCTTAGGATCGCCCCGGCCGCCGTTCGATCCCGGTTTGTCACGTTGCTATTCCGTCTTGCCAAGCCCGCTGCCATTTCATATCGAGCGCCGTGGAAACGCCAGCGCTCTATCCTCCTGGGCAATGGCTTGTGCGGAGGAGATTTCGCGTGATGTTTTTCGGCCGCCGGAACGTGATGCGTACGGCGCTGACGACGCTGTTGCTTCTAGCAGCGGCGTCGAATCGAGCCGAAGCACCAGAGCCGACCCCCTTCTCGGAGGTCTTCGCTCAGCTCGCAACAAAGCTGGTCGGGGTCGTCGTCAACATTTCGACCACCCAAGCAACCGCATCGTCGGCACCCAAAGGCGGGCCGGAGGCACAGCTCCCAGCCCCGGGAGCACCGCTCGACGAGTTCTTCCGCGACTTTTTCGGCGAGAAGGGAGCGCCTGGTGGCATTAATCCATCGGCACCGCGGGTCGCCTCGCTCGGCTCAGGGTTCATCATCGATCCCTCCGGCCTGATTGTTACCAACAACCACGTGATCACCAACGCCGAGCAGATCACCGTGACGTTATCCGATGACGCGACCCTGCAGGCAGAGGTCATCGGTCGCGACGGAGTGAGCGACCTCGCGCTTCTCAAGATCGAACCAAAGGCACCGCTGACCGCGGCAAACTGGGGAGATTCGGCCAAGACACGGGTAGGGGACTGGGTACTCGCGATTGGCAACCCCTTCGGCCTCGGCGGTACGGTAACGTCAGGCATCATCTCGGCCACGGCTCGGGATATTCACTCCGGGCCTTACGACGATTTTTTGCAGACTGATGCGTCAATCAACCGTGGCAATTCCGGCGGACCGATGTTCAACCTAGCCGGCGAGGTGATCGGCATCAACACGGCCATTTTCTCACCGTCGGGCGGTTCGATCGGGATCGGCTTCGCTATCCCCTCGGCGTTTGCGCGCCCCATTATCGATCAGTTGAAGGCTACCGGCAAAGTTGAGCGCGGCTGGATCGGTGCCCGCATCCAACCGGTAACCGAAGACATTGCCGAGGCGGTCGGGCTCGACAAAGGTCGCGGCGCGATGATCGGAGCAATCGATCCAGCGAGCCCGGCGGCGCAGGCAAAGCTGCAACCTGGAGACGTGATCCTCGCTTTTGACGGCAAGCCAATCGACCGCAGCCGGCAGCTGCCACGCCTCGTTGCCGATACGGCACCGGATACATTAGTCAAGTTGTCGGTGTGGCGGGACGGAAAAGATCAAGATTTCGAGATCAAGGTCGCGGCATTGAACCCGAATCGTCCCGCCCCGCCCCCGCCCGAGCCAGAGAAGCCGAAACCGCCTCCGAGCGTCGATGCGCTTGGGCTAAAGCTCACCAAATTGACCGCCGAACTCCGTAAGCAGTTTTCATTACCCGAAGCGACAAAAGGCGTCGTTATCACTGAGGTCCCACAAAATAGTCCCGGAGCGGCGCAAGGGCTGCGCCCCGGTGATCTCGTCGTGGCCGTCGGTCACGAGGCGGTGGGATCGCTGGAAGAAGTGCAGCAGAAAGTTGCCGCCGCCAAAAAGAACGGACACAAAAACGTCCTCGTGCGGGTCGAGCGCGAGGGCAGCACTCGCTTCATAGCGCTGCCCTTTGAGGCAGGGTGACGAAGCTAAAGCCCAGTTGCTATTCGGCGGCGAGAGCGTGTGGCGGCGCCGAGCGGAAGCGGGCGAGGAGTGTTTCCTCGCGCGCTTTAACCTGCGCGAGATTTGCCTCCTTGACATGGCCAAAGCCGCGAATCTCGGCCGGCAAACTGGCCAGTTCGACAGCGACCTCGTGATTGCCCGGTGACAAGCGGGCGAGGATTTCGTCAATTAGCGCCTCATACTCGCTGATCAGTCGACGTTCGAGTTGCCGCTCTTCGCTGCGACCGAATATGTCAAAAGGCGTGCCGCGAAGGCGGCGCAGCCGCGCCAAGACGCGGAAAACTGAGAGCATCCACGGTCCAAAGCTCCGTTTGCGCAGGTGTCCGGTCTCCGGGTCTCGATCACCGAGCAACGGTGGCGCCAAGTGAAAATTGAGTTTGTAGGGGCCTTCAATTCGATCGGCAATTCGCCGTAGGAAGTCGGTGTCCGTATAGAGCCGAGCAACTTCGTATTCATCCTTGTAAGCCATGAGTTTGAAGAGTGAGCGGGCGACCGACTGGGTCAGTCCGGTCTCGCCCGGGAGGCATACGGCCTCGGCCTCGCGGACGCGCTCCACCCGCGCGGCATAACGCGCGGCATAGGCAGCGTTTTGATAATCCGTCAGGAAGGCGGCTCGACGGCTGACTACCTGATCGAGAGTCTCCGATAGGCGATGGCTCGGCGGCACAGCAGCGGGCTGAATTGCCCGAATTCGAACGAACTCCAGGTCGACTGCGGTGCGCCGTCCCCAGAGAAAAGCATCAAGGTTGAATTCCACTGCGACGCCGTTCAGTGCGATGGCGCGCTCGATGGCTTCGGCCGAGAGTGGCACCAATCCGCGCTGGTAGGCAAAACCCAGCATAAAGAGGTTACTCGCGATCGAATCGCCAAGCAGAGCGGTGGCGAGACGGGTCGCATTCAGAAATTCGACGTTATCATCGCCGGCCGCTTCGGCAATGCTCCGCTGCATCTCGCGGCTGGGAAAACTCAGATCGGGGTTCCGGGTGAAATCGCCGGTAATCGTCTCGTGGCTGTTGACGATTGCACGGCTTAGACCAAGCTCCAACTTTGACAAGGCTTCGTGGCTCGCCGAGACGACGAGATCGCAGCCAAGGAGCAGATTCGCGCCACCGGCGGCAATGCGCACAGCGTGGATCTCATCAGGCTTTCGAGCGATGCGGACATGGCTGTAGACCGCTCCGCCCTTTTGGGCGAGACCGGTCATGTCGAGCACAGTACAGCCCTTTTGTTCGAGGTGGGCTGCCATCCCGAGCAGCGCTCCGATGGTCACGACACCAGTTCCGCCGACACCGGTGACGAGGATGCCGTAGGGCGCGTCGAGCGCGGGACGGGCGGGTTCGGGAAGCGCTGGTAGCTCGGTCTTGCCGAGACCGCGGGCTTTGTGCTTCTTGAGCTCGCCACCGTGCACAGTCACGAAGCTCGGACAAAAACCGTTAATACAGGAATAGTCCTTGTTGCAACTCGACTGATCGATCGCGCGCTTACGCCCGAACTCGGTTTCAATCGGCACCACGGAAAGGCAATTCGAAGTTCTCGAACAATCCCCGCAGCCCTCGCAGACAAGGTCATTGATAAAAACGCGTTTGGCGGGATCAGGGAAACGGCCGCGCTTACGACGTCGCCGCTTCTCGGCAGCGCAGGTCTGGTCGTAGACGATCGCAGTCACTCCTGGGATCTCGCGCAATTCGCGCTGAACCGCATCGAGATCGTCGCGGGAGCGCACCGTCGCTCCAGGAGCGAAATTCGCGCTCGGGGGGTATTTATCGGGCTCATCCGTTACGACAATGATGCGCCCCACCCCTTCGGCGGCGAGTTGCCGGGTCAGTACCGGCACGGTCAAGCCTCCGTCGATCGGTTGGCCGCCGGTCATCGCGACAGCATCGTTGAAAAGCAACTTGTAGGTAATGTTCACGTTGGCGGCGACTGCCGCGCGGATCGCCAGCACGCCCGAATGGGTGTAGGTGCCGTCGCCGAGATTGGCAAAGACGTGCCGGGTTTCAGTGAACGGTGCCTGACCAATCCATGGCGCGCCCTCACCACCCATCTGGGTAAAGGTGGCGGTCGATCGATCCATGAACTGGGCCAAGTAATGGCAACCGATTCCAGCGAGCGCTCGACTGCCCTCCGGCACCTTGGTCGAAGTGTTGTGCGGGCAGCCGGAGCAAAAATAGGGCGTGCGGTAAAATGGGACGACGTTGGCGCCAAGTTGGCGTTCCTTGGCTTCGAGAAAGGCAATACGTTCGGCAATACGTGGCGATGTGTGGAAACGCGCGATGCGCTCTGCGATGACCCTTGCAATCTGGGCTGGCGTCAACTCACCGTTCGACGGCAGGATCCAGTTTCGGTTCTCGTCGAATTTCCCGATAACACGCGGGCGCACGTCTTCGCGCCAATTATAGAGTTGCTCTTTGAACTGGTTCTCGATGACTGCGCGCTTTTCTTCGACTACAAGGATCTCTTCGAGTCCCTCGGCGAAGTGCCGAATGCCCTCGCGCTCGAGCGGCCAGGTCATCGCCACCTTGTAGAGGCGCATGCCAATGTCGGCGGCATAGGCCTCGTCGATGCCGAGATAGTCGAGTGCTTGGCGCACGTCGAGGTATGATTTGCCGGTCGTGACGATGCCGAGGCGCGGCCGCGGGCTGTCGATAACGATCCGGTCGAGCTGGTTTGCGCGGGCAAAGGCAAGGGCGGCGTAGAGCTTGTACTTATGGAGCCGATATTCCTGCTCAAGCGGCTGATCGGGCCAGCGGATATTGAGCCCGCCCGCCGGCATCTCGAAGTCGCCGGGCTGTAGGATGTCGATCCGCTCGGGACCGATCTCGACCGAGGCCGAGCTGTCGACAGTCTCCGCGATCGTCTTGAAAGCAATCCAACAGCCAGAATAGCGGGACATTGCCCAGCCGTACAGGCCGAGATCGAGCAATTCCTGCACCCCCGACGGGTTCAATACAGGAATGCCGGCGTCCATGAAGGCATATTCGGACTGGTGCGGCAAAGTTGAGGATTTGCAGGTGTGATCGTCGCCTGCGAGCAGCAGAACCCCGCCGTGCGGAGCCGAACCTGCCGCGTTACCGTGCTTGAGCGCGTCGCCGCTACGGTCGACACCGGGCCCCTTGGCGTACCACAAGGCAAATACGCCATCGTATCTAGAACCGGGAAAGAGATTGATCTGCTGGCTTCCCCAAACCGCCGTCGCGCCGAGTTCCTCGTTTATCGCCGGTTGGAAGCGGATGTGGCTTTTCTCGAGAAAGCGGCGCGCACCCCAGAGCGCCTGGTCGAATCCACCTAAAGGCGAACCGCGATACCCCGAAATAAAGCAGCCGGTGTTCAGCCCCGCGGCCATGTCGCGCTGCCGCTGTATCATCGGTAGGCGCACAAGCGCCTGGGTGCCTGTGAGGTAAATCCGCCCCCTGTCGAGAACGTACTTGTCGTCAAGCGTGACCACTGTCACCGCCATCGCGACCTCCCCAACTCGTCGCCGCATTTTGAGAGAAGTGGTGTTTCCCTGATGGTTGCTCAACATTCGAACGCAATTGGGTCGGGAAAAGCCAAGCCGTGATCGCCAACCGCGAAGCCGACCGGATCTGGTTCTAATCCTCGTTGCCGCGGGGGTGCACAGGGAGTAATGCTTGGTCGCGCATTCAGTTTCCAATTTCTCGGCCGCTGATATGGTTGCACTCGCCCTTCGACGTAAGGCTATCGACAAATCCCTGCTAACCGCACTGCGCCAACTCCTCGGTGATCGCCTCTCCACCTCAACGGCAGTTTGCGACCAGCACGGCAGAGACGAATCGTACCATGCACCGCATTCCCCTGACGCGGTCGCCTTCGCTCGTAGCACCGAGGAAGTCTCAGCGATCGTAAGGCTCTGCTCCAGTCACAAGGCACCCGTCATCGCCTTTGGCGCAGGTACTTCGCTCGAGGGTCATGTCGCTGCGCTGGCGGGTGGCGTCTGCATTGATCTGTCACAGATGAACCGAATTTTGCGCATTAACGCCGAGGATCTTGACGCCGTTGTCGAGGCCGGGGTCACAAGAAAGCAGCTGAACGAGCATTTGCGCGATACCGGGCTGTTTTTTCCGATCGATCCAGGGGCCGATGCGTCGCTTGGCGGCATGGCCGCGACCCGCGCCTCGGGGACCAACGCGGTGCGCTACGGTACCATGCGCGAAAACGTACTCGCGCTGACCGTGGTACTGGCCGACGGGCGCGTCATCCGGACCGCGCGTCGCGCTCGCAAATCGGCAGCGGGATACGATCTGACCCGCCTTTTCGTCGGCTCGGAAGGTACGCTCGGCATCATTACCGAGGTGACGGTCAGACTTTACGGCATCCCGGAGGCGATTTCAGCCGCTGTTTGCGATTTCCCCACGATCGAGGACGCCGTTAATAGTGTAATTCTCACTATCCAAAACGGCATTCCCGTCGCTCGAATCGAATTGCTCGACGAATCGCAGATAACCGCGATCAACAAGTATTCGAAGCTCAACCACAAAGTGGCTCCCACTCTTTTCTTCGAGTTCCACGGCACGACAGCCGGGGTAGGCGAGCAGGCCGAAGCGGTAAAAGCAATCGCCGATGAATACGGTGGCAAAGATTTTCGGTGGGCAACAACCTCCGAGGAGCGCGCGAAGCTCTGGCAAGCGCGGCACGACGCTTACTACGCCGCATTAGCGCTGCGCCCGGGTTCGAAGGGCTGGGCCACCGATGTCTGCGTACCGATCTCAAGGCTCGCCGAATGCATCAGCGAGACCAAGCGGGATCTCGGAGGTTCACCGATCCCGTCGGCCCTGGTTGGTCACGTCGGCGATGGGAACTTTCATCTCGTGTTCATGATCGATCCGCAGCGGCCGGAAGAGATCGCCGAAGCGGGGCGACTCAACGATCGAATGGTGGCACGCGCGCTCGCGATGGAGGGGACGAGCACCGGGGAACACGGGGTTGGATATGGCAAGATGGATTTCCTGGTCAGTGAGCATGGCGAGGCGGTCAGCGTAATGCGGGCGATCAAGAAGGCGCTCGACCCGGACAACATCATGAACCCCGGGAAAATTCTGCGAATGTGAACTCCCCCTGTCGAATACTAACCCGCTCTTTAAAAACGGGGGCGATATTCGCAGTTAGCCCCCTCGTGGTTGAACACGAGGGGGCTAACCCGTCAGCGTAGACTTAACCGTTATCGCTGCCGAGACTTACGCCGACATATTGTGTGACACCGTGACGGTTCAACAACAGGAGGGCGCTCTTCTTTGGCGACGCGGCGATCTCCTTTAGTTTCTCCACCGCCTCCTGTGGGGTGTTGACAGGCTGCTGGTCGATTGTGACGAGGATATCGCCCTCGCTCAGGCCAACATCGTCGGCGGCGCTCCCGCTGTCGACCCGCGCGACCACCACGCCACGCACATCTTTAGACACATGTAGTTCGCGCCTAAGCTGACTCGTCAATGGGGCGAACTGCATGCCCAGCGCCTCTGCCTTCATCGGTTGTTCCTCGCCCTCCCCACCACTGGTCGAGGCGACTTGCTCGTTGGCGAGCTCTCCGACCTTCGCCTGCAGCTGGATCGTCTGCCCATTGCGCCACACCGTCATTGTCGTACCGGTGTCGGGTGCGGTCCCAGCAACTAACCGCGGGAGATCGCGCAGACGACCAACGTCGTTGCCATTGAACGACAGTATCACGTCTCCTTGCTTGAGGCCGGCTTTTGCGCCAGGGCTGTCCGGAGTGACGACGGCGACGAGGGCGCCCTGCTCGCCGTGCCGGCCAAGGCTCGCAGCGATCGCAGGCGTCACCTCCTGGATCTGCACCCCGAGCCAACCGCGGCTGACCTTACCGTGCTCTTCGAGTTGGGTCACGATCGTCCTGGCAACGTTGGACGGCACAGCGAAGCCGATTCCGACGCTGCCGCCGTTCGGCGAATAGATCGCCGTGTTGATGCCGATCACCTCGCCCTCGAGATTGAAGGTTGGGCCGCCCGAATTCCCGCGATTGATCGGCGCGTCAATTTGTAGGAAGTCATCGAACGGACCGGAGTGGATGTCACGTCCGCGAGCGGAAATGATCCCCGTGGTCACCGTCCCGCCGAGCCCAAACGGGTTGCCGACCGCCATCACCCAGTCGCCGACTTGAGCGGCACTACTGTCCCCGAACTCTACATAGGGTAGCGGCTTATCCGCGGTGATCTTGAGCACCGCTATGTCGGTCTTTGGATCGCGCCCGACGATCTTTGCCGTATATTTGCTGTTGTCCTGTAAGGTCACTTCGACCTTGGTCGCATCACCGACCACGTGGCTATTTGTCACGACGTAACCAGATGGATCGATGATGAAACCGGAACCGAGCGCAATGCGCCTGGTTTGTCCGCCTGGATTCTGGGGAAAGAGATGTCGCTGGCCTCCCGGGTTCTGCTGTTCGAAGAAGCGGCGCAGAAATTCGTCAAACGGAGAGCTCGGAAACCCTGGAGACGGGGCGGATTCCGGATCTTCAGCCATCGCATCCGCATCGGCCTTTTGCGAAACGGATATGTTGACCACGGCCGGCGACACCTTCTTTACGAGCGGTGCAAAGCTCTGCTGTTGGATCAGCGCGACCGGAGAGGTCAACGTCTGCGGCACCCCCGGCGAAACTCTTGAGGGGCTGTCCGCGATCGGTGGATTTTCAGCCCACACGAACGGCGAAAGCGCTAATGTGGCCCCAAGACCGAACCCGATCGCCGCAGCCCGTTTTCTGGTTAGCCACGGGTGGGGTGTACAGTGGTTTCTTAACTCTACCAATTGGTCCTCCTATGAAGCGGGGCTCGCTCAGCTTTGTTGAACGTCGAGCGAGGGTGGATCGACAAACAAATGGTCCAGCAAGGTGACAGGGGGCTTTCACCCGCATTAATTCGCTGTAACTTGCTGCAGGGCGCGACTCTCGGACCCGATACGTCAACCTCGATCGTGCTGCTGACAGGCGTATCGCCGCCTCGATCTGCTCCCTGTCGCCCCGACTTGCGTGTGGCGACGGCTTGCTCCGCAGCAGCGCTGAATCAGGGTGCTGAGGAGTTCAGCTGTGTAACCTCGGATGATCTTAACGTCGAGTCTTCCGACCTGTTGCGGGTTTCGTAGTATCCACCTGAATCATGCAACATCCAGGGATCGCGAAGTCGAGCTCGAGCATGAGCGCATCGCTCCCAGATCGTCCCTTCTAGCTCTCGGTTATAGCCATGGCGCGTTTCTGACCGTGCCATATGAGCCTTACGCATGCGGTCGGTTGGGCGAGAGGGCTAGCGACTCATCGGCTGCGACCGAAACGATCCGCCGCGGCGAGGCTCCGCCTTTCATACAGCAGGACGAGGCGCTTGTCCGATGCCGCGTAATCGAGGAGCGGCGACTGGGTCTCGATCCGGCTGTGCGTCCGCCCGCAGGGGTAATTGTCGCTCGTCAAGCCGCTGCCGACAACCCGCGCTCGAGTACGGTCGAGAGACGGCGGGCGAACGCCGCGGCGTCGGGGAGCTGCTCGCCTTCGATGATTCGGGCTTGGTCGAGAAGAAGCCAGGCAAATTCGGAAAGCTGGTCTGAGGCGCCGGCCTCGCCGACCGTCGCAGCGAGGCGCTCGATCAGCTTATGGTGCGGGTTTAGCTCGAGGATGCGTTTGGATATCGTGTCGAGCTGGCGGTGCTGTTTCAAGAGCCGCTCGAAATGCATGTCCATGTCGCCTTCGTCGGCGATGAGACACACGGCACTGTCGGTCAGACGGTCGGAACTACGGACGTCCTTGACCGCATCGCCGAGCGCTAGCTTGAAGATCGCGATCAGGCTTGCGAGCTTGGCCGGCGGCTCGGATTTCTCGTCCTTGCGATCCTCAGGCGGTGTGATTTTATCGAGGTCCACACCGCCGCGGGTCGCCGATTTGAACGACTTGTCCTTAAAGGACCCGATCGCCGGCACCCAGAACTCGTCGATCGGGTCGGTCATCAGCAGCACCTCGACGCCGCGGGCGCGAAATCCTTCGAGCTGCGGACTCTGCTTGATAACATCGAGGTTGTCGCCGGTGATCGTGTAGATCGCCTCCTGCCCCGGTCTCATCGCCGCGACGTACTCGTCCAGCGAAACGAGCCCGTCACGCACGGTCGAGCGGAACCTGGTCAGCGTGAGCAATTCCTCCCGATGTTCACGATCTTCGTAGAGGCCCTCCTTCAGGACCGCGCCGAAATTATCCCAGAATTTAATGTATTCCTCAGGCAACTCGTTCGCCTTCTTGCCCAGTTCTGTCAATATTCGCTTGGTTAACTGCTGTCGGATACGCGCCACCATCGGGTTCGATTGCAGCATCTCGCGACTGATGTTGAGCGGCAGATCCTCGCTGTCGACGACGCCACGCAGGAAGCGCAGATAGGCGGGCAAGAGATTGGTCCCCTCGTCGGTGATGAATACCCGCCGGACATAGAGCTTAACCCGGCTCTTCCGCTCCGGGTCGAAGAGATCGAACGATTTAGCCGATGGAACGAAGAGAAGGCTTGTGTATTCGAGAACCCCTTCTGCTTTGGCATGCAAGGTCAACCACGGGTCATCGAAGCTGTGGCCGACATGGTGATAGAATTCATTGTATTGCCCTTGGGTGACTTCAGATTTCGGCCGAGTCCATAGAGCCGAGGCAGTGTTGATCGTCTCTTCCTTGCCTGCGTCTTCAAGTACGATTGGCAGTCCGATATGGTCGGAATAGGTATTGACGATCCTACGCAGTCGCGCTGGTTCGAGATATTCGTGCTCACCGTCGCGCAGGTGCACGACGATCGTGGCTCCCCGCGCTGCCTCGGGCAGGGGTTCGATCGTAAACTCGCCCTTACCGTCGGAAATCCAACGCCAACCTTCGTTCTCGCCGGCCTTCCGGCTCTTCACTTCGACCTTTTCGGCCACCATAAACGCCGAGTAGAAACCGACGCCGAACTGGCCGATCAGGCTCATATCCTTTCGCGCATCGCCCGACAGCTGGCTAACAAACGCGGCGGTGCCTGAGCGGGCGATGGTGCCGAGATTTTCGATCAACTCAGCTCGATCCATGCCGATGCCGTTATCGGCCACGGTCAGGGTACGGGCCGATTTGTCGGGGGTCAGTACGACGCGGTAGCTGGTATCGCCTTCGGCCAATACCGGTTCGGTCAAGGCGGCATAGCGCAACCGGTCGCACGCATCCGAGGCATTCGAAATGAGTTCGCGAAGAAAGATCTCCTTTTGGCTGTAGAGCGAGTGCGCAACGATGTCGAGTAGGCGGCTAACTTCCGCCTGGAAGCTTCTGGTTTCGTGGGTCATAGCCTGCCATCGCGGGGTGACGGAAAGGGCGCCGAGGATATGTGGCGGAAAGCCTGGGCGTGCAAGATCAACAGTCGCAGATCGACCGCTAACTCCCCTCCGGCAACGGGCTGAACAGACTATCCGGGGCCGTGGCGCATGCCTCGCCGCCACCGCTCGACGGTCTGCTCGATCTGCGAGCCGTCGCTATCTTTCGACCAGGCTCTCGTAAAAGATGCGGTGGCGCTTTTAGGGCGGCGGCCCTCCGGCAGCTGCGCAAAGCATATCCGCATCGGCATCGCCACACCTTCGCCAACGGCAATCGCCTCGCCGTTGCGCAGCGCCGGCAAGAAGTTCATCAGGCCATGAGAGGCCTCAGGGACGGCGCTCCGCACGATGTCCTGATCCTCATGGCTGGTCATACGGAAGGCGAACATCGTGTTACACTCCGACAGCAGACCCGGCGCCAGATCCGACGGACGCTGACTGACGACGCACAGAGAAACGCCGTATTTGCGGCCCTCCTTGGCGATACGAAACAGCGCCCGCTTTGCCGCCTCGAAGCCAAGCTCCTTGTCGCGTGGTGCGTAACGGTGTGCCTCTTCGCAAATTATCGTGATCGGGACCGGCGTCTCGCTCCATAAGGCAAAGTCGAAGGCGAGCCGGCACAAGACGGAAACCACGACATTCAATACTTCCGAGGGGATGTCGGAGAGGTCGAGGATAGTAATGGGCTTACCATTGACCGGTATTCTAAAGAGCTGTGAAAGAATATCTGACAACTCATCGCGCAGAGTCAGGCGTCCGCCAAATACAAACCCATAGCGAGCATCGTTCTGAAGAGCGAGGATCCGTCCTTTGACCGTCTGATAGGCGACGACGCTGTCGGGGCGGTGGAGGCTTCCCATCGCCGTGTCGAGAAATCGAAGCGCGTCTGACATACGATATGGGGCCGGCGTGTCTACGGTCCCGAACTTATCGAGGCCGACTTTAGCAAAATAAGATTGCTTGGCAGCCAGCACCGCTTCGCCAAGTATTTTTACTTGCTCGGGGTTATGGTCGGCCCCGATTACAATCTCGACTAATTCTTCGAAGTTGAACAGCCAATATGGTAAATATAACCCTCCAATGGGACTAAGAGCGGCCGCCCGTTCTTTAAATGCGTTCGCGTATTCGTTGTGGGGATCGAGCAACATCACGTGGGCGTTCGGATTCCGCTCGATGACAGCATTCAAGATCGTGGCGACAACGCATGATTTACCTGACCCGGTCGTGCCGACGATGCTGAAATGCTTGCCCAACAGTTCATCGGTGAGAATATAGGCTGGTACGATACTGTCCTGATGGATTGTCCCGACCCGAGCTGTGGCGGTGTTGGGACGCGCATAAACCTTCGCGAGATCGATGGCAGAGGCAAGGTAGACGGGCTCGTCCAACGCCGGATACGCCGATACTCCGCGTCGAAAAAAGCCTGTGCCGTCGGCACCCTGGATCTCGCCGACCAGCTCAAGCTCGACGAGCCTCAAATCTTTCTCGGAGGGCTCGAGGCTAGGCAACGGGACTCTCAGGCCGGTGATCATGCCGTAAACGGTCGACACACGGCTGTGTAACTTTACCAAAGTCCCCATCTCGAGCGGCATAGCGGGGTCCGATATACCCGTTGCATCCCGCTTTTCGAGAAGTACGATCGCATGAGAGGGCGTTATGGCAATGACTCGCCCAACCCGCAGATCGATGCATTCAGAAGCCGTGCTGCTCATAGTTTCGTGTCTTCGGTAGAATGCGACGGTGGGCTCGCGGAACCCTAATCGCCGTCGAGGGTCGTGAGGGCCGCGTCATGGCGTTGCGGGTGCCACGCCATGGATTCGCTCGGAAGGCAACCTCAGCGCAACTGTCGTTCCTATGCCGAGATCGCTGCTCAAGGTCAGATTGCCGCCGTGCAACTCGATTAGCGCCCGGGCGATCGGCAGCCCCAGTCCGGTTCCTTCGTTCTCTTTGGTCAAGTGATCTGCTACCTGTTCGAAAGGGCTGAGCACCCGTTCCAAGTGCTCAGGTGGAATTCCGATACCCGTGTCTTTAATCGAGATCACCAATTCTCCCCCGCCGTCCATAGCCGAACTGATCAAAATGCTTCCCTTTGGTTCGGTAAATTTAACGCCATTCGACAATAGATTAAGGATAATCTGCCTGAATTTAGTTTGATCGACACAGATAAGCGTCGATGCCTGAGCCATTTCGCAATCGACGTAGATAGACTTCCTTTGAGCGATCGGCGCTATAGTACGAATCGCCGACTGTACTAACTCGCCAACGGCGACTATCTGTTCATCGAGATCTACCCTTCCCGCCTGTATCCGCGCGAGATCAAGAAGACCATTGATGATATTGAGAAGGAGTATGCCGGCATCATGAATGTATTCGGCGTATTGTGGATAACGCTCTTTCGCCTGAATGGCGTCTAGCTTGATGATCTCCGAAAAGCCGATGATCGCGTTGAGCGGCGTGCGGAGCTCGTGCGCCATGTTAGCGAGGAATCGGGTTTTCGCGAGGTCCGCGGCCTTCGCTTCCAGCATCGCTTCATTTGCGTGCTTGGCGGCGGCGTCCGCCTCCTGCTTAGCGGCAAGCAGCGCGAGCCCGGTATACCTGGCTTCGAGCAAGGTTCCAAGCCGAGAGCAGTAGTTCTCGAGAAACGCCTCTGGCTTCTCTCGATTAGCGTAGACCATTACGCTCGTCCTCTGTCGGGGCATGGCATATTTGGCCGAAGCGGCAAACAATGGGTTAACACGCGTTGCCGGAATCGGAGCACACCTTCATCTCCGCGTCGCCCAGCTCATTTGACCGTCGGTTTGCACTTGCTCTCTCGCCGCCTCGGCCTGATACCTTTGTCCCATGGCCAAGCTCAGCTCCGCCCCGCGGCTAGTCGCGGTTCTCGGGCCGACCAATACCGGCAAGACTCACCTCGCCATCGATCGCATGCTCGGCCACCGCAGCGGCATGATCGGGTTCCCGCTGCGGCTGCTCGCCCGAGAGAATTACGATCGGATCGCCAAGCTCAGAGGATCCCGCTCGGTTGCCCTAATCACCGGCGAGGAGAAAATCCTCCCGCCGAACCCGTCATATTTCGTCTGCACCGTCGAATCGATGCCGCTCGATTGCCAAGTCGATTTCCTAGCAGTGGATGAGATCCAGCTCTGCGCCGATCCCGAACGGGGTCACGTCTTCACCGCGCGTCTTCTCCACGCCCGCGGTCTCGCGGAGACAATGTTCCTCGGTGCCGACACGATCAAGCCCTTGATGCGGCGGCTCATCCGCAATGCAGAATATGTGAGTCGGCCGCGCTTATCGACACTCTCCTATACCGGCCACAAAAAGGTGACGCGGTTACCACCGCGGAGCGCCGTCGTTGCTTTCACGATAGCAGACGTGTTCTCTCTCGCCGAGCTCATCCGCCGTCAGCGAGGCGGAGCAGCAGTCGTTCTCGGTGCGCTCAGCCCGCGGGCGCGCAACGCACAGGTCGGCATGTTCCAAGCCGGCGAAGTTGATTATCTCGTCGCCACCGATGCGATCGGGATGGGGCTTAACATGGATCTCGACCACGTCGGCTTCGCCAGGATCGGCAAATTCGACGGCCGCGGCCCGCGCCCGCTCAATGCTGCCGAGATCGCTCAAATTGCGGGTCGTGCGGGGCGCCACATGAGCGACGGCACCTTCGGCACCACCGCCGAACAAGGACCGCTAAATTCGGAGATCGTTGAGGCGGTCGAGGCGCACCGGTTCGATCCGCTCACACGCTTGAATTGGCGCAACACACGGCTGCGTTTCGAGTCGGTCGCGGCACTGCTGAAGAGCCTCGAAGAGCGCCCGTCGATCCCCGGTCTGGTCCAGACCCGCGAAGCCGACGACCACCGCGCCCTGCAGGCGCTCTCCCGCAGTCAGGAAGTCGTTAAGTTGGCGGTACATCCCGGCGCGGTTCGCCTGCTGTGGGAGGTATGTCAGATCCCCGATTTTCGCAAGGCTATGACAGACAGCCACACTCGGCTACTTGGTCATTGCTTTCACCATTTGGCTGGCCTCGAGCAACGGCTTCCAACAGGTTGGATCGCGGGACAGATGGCAAATCTCGACCGCGTCGACGGCGACATCGACACGCTGATGGCGCGCATCGCGCACATTCGTACCTGGACCTACATCACCCATCGCGGTGACTGGGTCGATAACGCGACAGCGTGGCAGGAGCGCGCCCGCGGTATCGAGGATCGGCTGTCCGATGCACTGCATGACCGCATAACGCAGCGCTTCGTCGATCGGCGGTCGGCCTTGCTGATCCGCCAGCTTGCATCCGAAGCCGAACTGCTGGCCTCGATTTCGGACGCGGGAGAGGTCCGTGTCGAGGGGACCTATGTCGGCCGACTCAACGGATTACATTTCGTGCCCGACGCGGTCGACGGTGCCGAGGCGCGGACGCTGATCGCCGCCGCAAGCCGCGTGCTTCGGAAGGAAGTTGCCGCCCGCATACAGCGCCTCGCGGCGGATGCGGATGAGGCTTTCGCGATCGACCCCAGCGGAATGCTGTGCTGGCGCGGTGGCACCGTCGGGAGATTGGTGGCAGGGGACCGGATGCTCACCCCGCGCGTAGATCCATCAACCGGCGACTTTGTTGAGCGTGAGGCACGCGAAAGGATAAGACAACGTCTGCAGGCTTTTCTGCGCGCTGAGATCGAGCGTCGGTTGGCACCGCTCTTCGCGGCACAAGCCTTGCCGCTCGGCCGTGTCGGGCGGGGGCTCGTCTTTCAGCTCGTAGGCGAACTCGGATGCGTACCGAGAGCCGACGTCTTTCATCAGCTTAGGGCTCTTGAATCGCCAGATCGAATCGCGTTAAGCCGGCTCGGCCTGCGATTCGGCACCGAAAGCGTTTATTTCGAGACGATGCAGCGCACAGATACGGTGCGCTTTCGCGCTCTCTTGTGGGCGGTGCAACAAGGGCGGCCAGGGCCGCCGCTGCTATCCAAACGGTATCTCACCAAGGTGATCGAAATCGATCCGGCGCTACCGGTCTCGTTTTACGCAGCGATAGGCCTGCGCGTGCTCAGCGGGCTCGCGTTGCGTCCAGATCGGTTGGAGCGACTCGCGGCCGCTGCGCGACGTCTCGCCCGCTTCGGCGCTTTCTCGGCGGATGACGAATTAGCGGCAATCTTAGGAGTGGAACGGTCCGCCCTGCGACGACTGCTCGCAGCGCTCGGCTACCGTGCAGTAATTCGCGTTGGCGAGGAGAAATTTAGCGGACCGCGACGCGGCCAACGCGGCCTTATCAAAAGCCGCTATCGGCCGTCGGCGGCGGAAGAGCATCCGTTCGCCAAGTTGCGGGAGTTGAACCTCACTTGATCAGAAGCGGTTCGCCCGGACCAACGAGCCGACGCCTCGATCAGTGGCTGTGGTTCGCCCGCTTCGCCAAAAGCCGCTCGCTCGCCTCCCGCCTTTGCACGGCCGGAGCGATCATCCTCAACGGGGTCGTTGTTAGGAAGGCCAGACACCTCATCCGGATCGGCGATATCATCGTCGTCCCGCAAGGTGTCGTTTCCCGCACAATCCGGGTGAAGGCACTTGGCTCGCGTCGCGGCCCCTCCAGCGAGGCGCAGTTACTTTACGAAGAAGCCGCCGCACCAGCGGGAGTGTTGGCACTCGATCCGCCATGGAGGCCGTTGCTGGCGGATGACTAACTACTTTCCGGCGCAAAAGTGGCTTTTGGGGTGCGGCAGTGAACCACGATAGCGGCGTGCCGAAAGCCCTACCGATCGCCGGGCGGGACGTGGTGATTTTGCGCTGCCGATCGTGGTCAGGTCAGTCGGGGGATTTCGTGCTGCTCGCGTGAGCGATGGTGATGAGGTTGTCGGCGATGACGCCGAGCCCGACCCAGCGCTTGATCCCGTCATCGCCCTCGTATCGACTGCGGGTGAGGCCGTGCCGGCGTTTGATGACGCTGATGCGTCCCTCGCATCCGGTGCGCCATTTCTGGCCGTTGCGGAACCAGCGCTTCTTTTGCTCGCGTTGGCGCGTGGCGCTTTTGGTGGAGCGATTGGGATGCAGACGCGCTTGACGCCTCGGCTTTGTGCCGCCGCCTCGTTCTTCCTCGAGTAGAAGGCGGCATCACCGGCAACCAGGCGCGGTGTCCGCCCCAGTTTGGCTTCGTGGATCTCGATCGCCGGGATCAGCAGGTCGCCGTCGCTCGGCCGCCGATCGTAAACCTCATAGGCGATGATGATCTGATTCTCCGCTTCTTGCAGCTTGACCATTTTGCCGAACTCAGTCGGCTTGCTGGCCTTGCCCTTGCGGATGACTTCGGTCGACGGCTCGAAGATGCTGACGATCTTGCCTTCGGTGTGGGTGTCGCCGGCGACGATCCGGGGGCGCGCCTGGCGCATCACTTGCCCGACGCGCGGCAACATGCGCTCTAGTTGCTGGCGCAAGCCCACTAGCCTCAGCTGTCGGCGGGGATCAGCCGCGCGCTTCACGCCGGCGGCGATCTCGCGCGCGAAGCGCTTGGCCTGGCCGACCACGCGACCCGTGGCGGCGAGCAGCTTGCCGTAGATCGCGCTCAGCGTCGCCCGGTTCTGCTGCCTCGATGCCTTCCTTGAGCTGCTGATAGTTGGCCAACCAGCCTCGCACCTCGGGCACCCGCGCGCGGTGTAGACTGATCTGCCGCGTGCGCCCGCCCGGATAGCTGACGGTGAGCACCGCCAGCCGATGGCCGTCGCCGCGGGCGCAAGTCGCACAGCCGCGGCGATGTCTGAGGATCCTCTCGATGAGCGAGCCGCGCAGAAGCTCGCCGGTGACGGGCAGCTGGTCCAGCAACGCTTGGCGGGCTGCGATGATGCGATGTCGTTTCATTTATACAAATGATACAGAGAGCGGCACACCGCGTCAACATCTTTCTGCCAACAAAATCATTGCGCGCACCGCCCGGCACAGCCGAGGCCGTCGGAAACCTCGTTCGCTCACGCAGTTTTCCGCCGGGTCGCGCTTATCCTACCGCCAGCCGACCCCACCACTTTTGCGCTGGAAAGTAACTAGCCCGCGGGCAAACTTGCGGTCGTGACCCAGGGGGTGGTGTAAGCCTGTCGAGCCAGGCAGCATACTCGACCTGCAAGACAAGGAGCTCGGCGACGGCGTCGCGCCATCACCGGGGCCGCGAACGCCGATCGGCTCGCTGGCGATATCGGATGACTGGCTTGCCGGCATGGACGCCTCGATAGCGCGCTTGTCGCTCGGCGCCGGTCAGCGGCGTTCACTGGCTGGCTTGCGACCGCGTGGCATGGTTGCTGTCCCCTTGTATTCCGTCACGTAACGCAATCGCCGCCGGCTCATCCGACGATCTCGGCAGCGCGCCGCTTGCGCAGGCTGTCGCCTTTAAGTTCGATGCGGTAGGCGTTGTGGACGATGCGATCGAGGATACCGTCGGCCAGCTTGGTGTCGCCGATGATCTCGTACCAGCGCTCGATCGGCAGCTGACCGGTGATCAACAGCAAGCCGGTGTCGTAGCGATCCTCGACGATCTCAAGCAGATCACGGCGCTGCTCCGGGCCGAGCGGCTCGGGTCCCCAATCGTCGAGGATCAGCAGATTGATCCGGGCGAGCCAACGCAACAGCTTGGTATAGCGGCCGTCGTCACGGGCGAGAGCGAGCGCGGCCATCGCCGCGGCACCCGTTAATAGAGCACCGAGAGGTTCTCGCGGCAGGCCTTGTGGCCGAGCGCACAGGCGATCCAGCTCTTGCCGATCCCGGTGGGGCCGGTGACGAGCAGATTGCGGTGTTGGCGGATCCAGTCGCGGGCAGAGAGCCTGAGAAAGAGCGCGGTCGAGCCCGCGCAGGGCGTAGCAATCGATGTCCTCGACGGTGGCGGCGTATCGCAGCCTGGCGCTGAGGGCGCGCGGCCTCAACGGCGTCGAATTCGTGGTGGCCGACGATCACGCGGGGCTCCGGGCCGCGCTGCGCGAGGTTATGGTGGAGGCGGCCTATCAGCGTTGCTATGTGCACTTCTTGCGCAACGCCCTCGACTACGTGCCGCGTCGGGTCGACGACGACTGCTTGCAGGAGTTGCGCTGGCTGTACGATCGGCGGGACCTTGCCGAGGCGCGCCGCGATCTGGCCGCTTGGCTGGCCAAATGGTCAGCCAAGTACGCCAAGCTCACCGGCTGGGTCGAAGAAAATATCGACGAGACGCTGACCTTCTATCGGCTGCCCCGCCAGCATCATAAGCATCTCAAGAGCACCAACATGTTGGAGCGGTTGAACGAGGAG
>Ga0306920_100001485_pt1 | contig 29197 bp, 29 predicted proteins | sample flu12Cox44000170_FD_204666 | JGI IMG/M metagenome (GOLD analysis project Ga0306920, IMG submission 204666) | Lab enrichment of tropical soil microbial communities from Luquillo Experimental Forest, Puerto Rico - flux4day.12C.oxic.44.000.170 (v2)... | ecosystem: Environmental > Terrestrial >... | reverse complement strand
GCTGGGCGAGTTGTCGACGAGCGAGCCATTGGCTGACACCGTGTAGGGCGCCATGCCGCCCGCGCCGGGATTGAGCGGCGGAATGAATCCCAGCGGAATCGTGAAGTTAAGCGGCGAGCTCGAATTCTGCAGCAGGGCGAGCGTCGCGTTGAGCGAGCCCGAGCCCGTCATGATGGCGCCGCTCAGGTTGCCGTCCATCGACTCCGAATTGCCGACCGCGATGACGATCTGCGGATGTGCCGGGGTGGCGACGGTGAGCGGCACCTGCGCGATAGTGGTCGGTGTCACCGGCGCTGCCGCGGAATGGCCGGTGCGGCCGAGAATCACACTGGCCACTATTCCCAGCAGCACGATGGCCGGTTGAACGATCTGAGCGGCTGTCGGGGTTGTCACTGCGGGTCTCCCTGGCAATCCCGTGCCCCTCATCCGCCGCCCAGAAGCACTTCGTGAGCGAGTCTTTCAATTACGGCCCGACGCGTGCTTTTGCACCTCAACCTTGAGGTGGCGCACGCCGCTTTCGCTGAGTGTGTCGGGATCAGTCCACAATTCCCTCTCAGCCAACTGCTTGAGTGTCTGCTCGAGTGTCTCGGCACCGCGTACGACGCGGCGAGGCTTGTCACTCAAACGCTTCGGTTCTGTCGCCGCTGGTGGCGTGATGTTGGGATCGGACGCCGGCTCGACGCGCTGCTGAGCCAGATGAGGAATTGACGAGCCGCCCATAGCGGCTTCGCGTGCGCGCGTCACCTCCAGCTCGTCAACCGGGACCACGGCTGCGTTGGCGAAGTTCGCGCGCACCTGCATGGCCACTTGCTTCGCGGCGACCGGATCCGGGAAGAAACCCATCCGAAGAAAATAGCGGCAGCGGCCCTCGCGGCGACTTTCTATGCCGTAGAGGGTGTGTGTCTTGAAGACAGCGAGCGATGGCACGCGGCTCAGGTCGATCGGCTCTGCCGACCAGTGGAGCTGCACGGCGAAGGAAACCGGTGCGCCCTGAGCCACAGCCTCGCGCAAGGCCTGGCGAGTACCGGTGTCTTCCGGCCGGAGCAACCCTATCGGATCGCCATTCCGCTCGGCAGCATCGCTCTGCCCTGGGAAAGCATCGCGCGTTTCGAGAACCTTCAGGACCTGCGTGTCGGTCAATGATTCATTTTTGGCCGGCGCGATGGTAGCGATCGCGTCGGGATAACGGCCGCGTATGGCCTCTACCCATCTCTCGGCATCGGCAAGCGTCTCGAAGTACCCCATGTGCAGGTACAACCGCTCGCTGCCATCCGGCTGAGGTGCACGGCTCGTGAAGAATGTGTATTGCTTCAGATGCGGTGATTGCGGCGGTCGAATGGACACCGGTGCGGCCAGCCGGCACAGCGTGAGCATGAAGTGACCGGTTCCAGTCTGGGTGCGAGGCAGTGGATTACTGTTCGACGACCCAGCGGGCGCTGTCGATATTGATGTCATGAGCCCTCCCTGAACGAACCCTCGAATCACGGTCGGGAGAGCGCGAGATCTAATGCAGGCGAGCTTGCACGCTCACACCTGGGTGGTGGAGTGGCAACCCCGCTGTCTTAGGCCGTTACGCCCTTAGACCGGTAGCTTTGCGTCCCCGCCTTTCGAACGGGTTTGCCCTTTTCGGCGCCCAGCTCCGTCTCAGGAAGTGTCGCCATTTGGAGTCAGACCCAGACTCGTATAGCGACGCACATCCCAAGATCGTAGGCATAAGCATGGCCTTTTGAGGACCATATGTCTAGTCGTATGGCATCCTCACCCGACTCATGAGTCATCTCCCAAGCGGGCCCGAGCGTCGACGACTGGGCCTGGATGCCCGCATCACCCGTCGCGATTTCGTCAACGGCGTGCTGGTCGGCGCGGGCGCAGCGGTGCTCGGCGCCTCCTCGAACGATGTCGCACAGGCTTCGGGACCCACGCGCCGCACGCCGGGCGAGCCCGCAGCCGGCGCACCGGCCGCAGCGCAAGACACTTTCACAGGTTATGGCGGAGTGGGCGATTACGCGCGCGCCAACGGCAACACATGGCCGGTCGTGCAGGCGGCTCACCGCCTGCGCAACGGGCAATACGACTCGGCAGCGCTCGCCAGTGCGAAGGCCGCTGGTGATTTCGATCTCGTGGTGGTCGGTGGCGGTATCGCGGGACTGAGCGCGGCCCACTACTTCATCAAGGCGGCCGGGGTCAGCCGGCGCGTGCTGTTGCTCGAGAATCACGCGATGCTGGGAGGCGAAGCCCGTCAGAACGAATTCGTGGTCGAAGGCGAGCGATTACTCGGCCCGCAGGGCTCCAACGACTTCGTCGTTCCGGAGCACGGCACTGGCTCAGTGCTCGACAGCTTCTTTGCCGAGTTCGACCTGCCGCGCGAGTACGCATGGCAGAGTTGGGACACAAAGCTTCGACCGCTGCGCTTCGCGCGCGACAATTATTCAAATATGGATGGTTTCCAGGAGAGTCAGGTTGACATCGGCTACTTCTTCGGCACGGCGGGTTGGCGCAGGAACATCTGGGCCAACGCCTTGGCGGAGACTCCGTTCTCCGTAACCGCGCGACGTGACCTGCTCAAATGGCGCGCCAACCACTCCCCGCTCAGCGAGGCGGAGAGCCGCCATCTCGATACGCTCACCTATAAGGACTATCTGGAGAGGGTCTGCGGTTACGATGCCGCCGTCACGCGCATGGTAGAGCCCATCGTCGGACTCCTGAGCGGTGTGAGTACGGATGCGGCCTGCGCCCGGCTCGGGCGGCAGCTCGTAGAGGCCCCGGACAGGCCCATGGCCATGTCCTTCCCCGGCGGTAATTCGCCCTTTCCACGCGCGCTGCTGCGTGGGTTGTTGAGTGACAGTCTGCCTGGGAAGGATTTCGCCACCTTGATGTACGGGGCGGTGAACTTCGAGGCACTGGATCGTGACGACCAACCGGTCCGCATCCGGCTCAATGCAACGGCGCTGCGTGTCGAGCACGTGAACGGTGACCCCGGGCGCGACGCACTCGTAGTCACCTACGAACGAGGTGGCTCTCTATTCAAGGTTGGAGCACGCGCGGTTGTGATGGCGAGCGGTGGCTGGGTCAACAAGCACATGCTGGTCGATATGCCGTCGGATCTGCGTGCGGCCTATGACGAGTTCTCCTACGCTCCCGCGCTCATCGTGAACGTGGCTCTGCGACAATGGAGATTTCTATACGACATGGGCATCACGGCGTGCCGCTGGTTCGATGAGGGCGACGGCATCGGCTATTGCTGCAACATCCGCCAGAACATGATCACCGCAGGGCATGCGCCCGCGCTGCATCCGGACCGCCCGGCGGTGCTGTCCTTCTACATGGGATTGCCCATACCCGGGCTGCCCGCGGCGATGCAGGGAGCAACCTCCCGGGCAAAATTCCTCGCCACCCCTTATAGGGACTTCGAGCTGCGGATCCGGCGGCAGATGATGTCGCTGTTCGCCAGCCACGGTTTCAAGCCCGAGCGCGACATTGCGGCCATCGTGCTGAACCGTTGGGGGCACGCGCGGCTGATTGAACCGCCGGGGTTTCACTACGGCATCGAGGGTAGACCCAGCCCGCTCGAGCGGGTGCGGCAAGGCTACGGTCGCGTCGCGATCGGCCACTCCGAGCTCAACGGTGCACAGCACTGGGGTTCGGCGCTGCAGTACGGCCGACGGGCTGGGGAAAAGGCCGCGGCGATGGTGTAGGGAATATCCGCGCCGCGCCTGCGCGAGCCCTCTGCTGCATGGCAGCAGCGCGGATCGAACCCGCGAGCTCGACTGCTCCACTTCGAGTCCGGGACGGCGGAACCCGGTTACCGCAGCGCGCACTCGAGCGGTGTGCCGTTCACGACTCGGATACCATCGGTGAAGCGATCCGGGCGTTTATGCTCAGCGACGCTACCGAGCGCCAGGAGCTCGAGAGCCATGGACATCCAAATCAGCGTCACCTCCGATTGGACCGCGATCGTCGGAGCTCAGCCAGCGGAAACGATCTTAAAAACAATCATAGCGGTGGTGGGCCGGCGTGCGCCGCGCCCTGCCGCTTGAGGTCGCAGCCATGAAAGTCGGAGTCATTGGCGCAGGTGCCGTGGGTTCTGCCTCGCTTCTGTCCCTGGTGATCCGCGGCCTCGCCTGCGAAATAGTCGTAATTGACCGGAATCGGCAGCGTGCCGAGGGTGTGGTGGCAGACCTTCAGTACGGCGCTACGCTCTCACCCGCTGTGGTACTCGAAGCCGGCGACTATCCTGAGCTTTCCGATGCCGTGCTGGTCATCATAACCGCAGGAATCAACGAGAGAGCCGGTGGCGCGACCGACCGCAGCGACCCTGCGGGTCGATTGAAGCTTCTCAAGGCTAACGCTGAAATCTATCGGGATATCATCCCGAATATCGTGGCCGTCGCCCCGCGGGCGCTGATCCTCGTCGTCACCGACCCGCCGGATCCGCTCGCCACGCTGGCACGGCGCCTTGCAGGGCACGGTCGCGTCCTCAGCAGCGGCACGTTCCTCGACACCCTGCGCTTTCGCTTCCACCTCGCCCGTCGGTTGAAGGTGAACCCACGCTCCGTGGCGGCGCAGGTCGTCGGCGAGCACGGCACTTCTCAGGTGTTTTTATGGTCGTCGGCCCGCGTTGCCGGGATGCCGGTGATGGCTGCGCTCGGGGAAGGCTGTGAGAATGTCGAGGAATTTCGCCGGCACGTGGAAGATGAGGTCCGCTACGCCAACATCAGCATCATCGAAGGGACCGGCGCCAGTCAGTTGGGCATCGGGATGGCGACGGCGCGGATCGTTGAAGCCCTGTTGCGCGATGAGCATCTGGTCATGCCGGTCGGCTCGTTCAATCAGACCTACGGCACGACCCTTTCGCTGCCGAGCGTGCTGGGCCGAACGGGCGTCATCCGTGTCCTGGAGCCGGAGATGTCCGAGGACGAACGGCAGAGTCTTGAGCGCAGTGCGGCCAGGTTGCGGGAAGCCGTAGCCCGTCTGGAAGTCTGATTCACAATGGCCTGCGACGGCAAAGCGCCGCTCAGTGCGATTGCAACCTGGGCCGCACGAACGGTAGTGTCGCTCACCCGCAAAGCCACAAGAGACTTTCATGCGCCTCGCTATCATCGGACAACAGGCCTTCGGCAAGAGCGTACTCGAAGCGTTCCTCTCGCGGGGTGCGACGGTAGCAGGCGTTTTCTGCGCGCCGGAGAAGCACGGCGACAAGCCCGATCCGCTGCGGGTGGCCGCGGAAGAGCGTGGCGTGCCGGTCTTTCAGTTGCGTTCGCTGAGAGACGATCAGGCCTTGCACATACTCCAGGGCCTGAACGTGGATCTCGGCGTAATGGCCTACGTGCTGCAGTTTGCGCCGCAGAAGTTCCTCGATGTCCCTAAGCATGGAACGATTCAGTATCACCCTTCCCTTTTACCGCTGTACCGGGGACCGAGCTCGGTAAACTGGCCAATCATCAAGGGCGACACGCAGACTGGCCTCACGATCTTTCGTCCCACGGACGGGCTCGACGAAGGGCCGATCATCCTGCAGAAAGTCGTCCCGATCGGGCCGGATGACACGCTCGGGACTGTGTACTTCGATCGCCTCTTTCCGCTCGGAGTCGATGCACTGCTCGAAGCAGCAGATCTCGTCGCTGCCGGCCAGTGTCGGGAGATCCCGCAGCGCGAGGAGCTGGCGAGCTACGAGGGCTGGTGCCGCGATGCGGAGTGCCGAATCAACTGGCACGCGCACGTCGATCTGATCTATAACCTGATTCGCGGCTGCAATCCCGCCCCGGGCGCCTGGACGACGGTCCAGGGTAAGAAGGTGCGAATTTATGACGTGATCCGCCACCGGACCCGGACCTTCGGCACACTGCCGGGCAAACCGGGGGAGGTCAGCGCCATCGGAGTCAAGAGTATCGAGGTGGCGGCACACGGCGGTCGTCTGGAGCTGCGTACGGTGCGCCTCGAGGCGGGTCCGAAGATTCCCGCCGGTGAGCTTGCCGCAGCGATGCGGATCACGGTCGGAGCAGCGCTCGAATCCTGACCGAACGTCGACTCCGCGCCGCACGCATCCGCCGATGGTAAAGCGACTCGCCGTTGCCGCCCCTTTTAATCTCGAAGCGACGGTGCGCGTGCTGCAGCGTCGACCCACAAATCTCATCGATGTCTGGGAGCACGAGCGTTATCGACGGGCGTTGCGAATCGGCGGCAAGCTGCTGCTCATCGAAGTCGCGAATCGAGGAACGATCGACTTGCCGGATTTACGGCTGTCAATCCTCCCCCCTGACATCTCATCGGGTGAACGCTCGGAAGCCGCTCGGATCACCGTCAAAATGCTCGGCCTGCGGCAGGACTCGAGCCCGTGCCAGCGCCGGGCCGAGGCCACACCCGCGCTGCGCGGCACGGCTCTTGCGCTGCGCGGCATGAGAGCGCCCCGCTACCCGGACTTCTTCGAAGCCTTCGCGAACATCATTCCGTTCCAGCAATTGAGCCTGAATGCTGGCATGTCGGTTACCCGTCAACTGGTGCAACGCTTCGGGGACGTGCTGCTCCTCGGTGGCCGCCGTTATTTTGCATTTCCGGGTGCCGAAGTCATCGCCGACATCCGCACGTCCAGCCTCAAGCGTTGCGGGTTGAGCGCGAAGAAGTCGCTCGCGCTGCGCTCGATCGCGAAGGCAATCGCTTCGGGCGCCCTGTCTGCGCGCGAGATCGAAAGACTTTCTTCGTCTGAAGCGCTCGAGCGTCTCGTGCAACTTCCTGGAATCGGCCCCTGGAGCGCCGCGCTGGCACTACTGCGAGGATTCGGGCGTCTGGATGTGTTTCCGCAGGCTGACACCGGCGCCGAGAGCAGCCTGACAACGCTCATGCACCTGCGCTCCAGGGCGTCGCTCGCCCGGATAGCCGATCGCTTCGGCGAGTGCCGCGGCTATCTCTACTACTATGGCCTTGCGAGCCGCCTGCTCTCGGCGGGACTCATTCACCCGGCGCCACCGGCGCTTGCGCGCCGCTCCGGCTCCGCAGCCACGGCCGGCTAATGGCCGCGCTGCTCGAGCCTGTCGACGAGCTCAGTCAACTCGGCCAGGTCCATGGACTCCTCGGTCGGGGCCACACTGCGCGGTTGTGCAGCGGTAGATGGGGTGCCCGGATACGACCAGTCCGTGCGCTGCTCGATCCATCGTCCATAGCGGTCGAACGACCACATACCCTCCTCGCCACCGGATTGAATTACGTTGGCGAGATGACTGAATGTCCCCGCGCGAATGGTGCCCCTGGCGCTGCTGCTGCCCAACAGCAGTTCGCAGCGCGGCACTCGCAGACGGCGGCTGCTCAGGTAGTCGAGGCGCTGGCACAAAACCCCCACCAGACAGTCGGCCAGCTGAGCGCGAATGCTGGCCTGTATCTCTGCGGGAAAAGACATGCAGATACGCGTCAGGGCTTCGGCACAGGTGGCGGAGTGCATCGTTGCCAGCACCAGGTGGCCCGTCTCCGCCGCATTCAGGGTAAGTCGCATGACTTCCGGAGTGCGCATCTCACTGATCACCAGGACATCGGGGTTCTCCCGCAAAGCATCCGTGATCGCTTGCTCGAAGCTCGGAGAGTGACTCGGAATCTCACGCTGGCGGATGAACGAACGTCGATTCGTGTGCACGTATTCGAGCGGACTCTCGAGAGTGATGATGTTGCGCGCCTGCGTGGCGTTGATTTCCTCGATCAGCGCGGCGAGGGTTGTGGATTTGCCACTACCGGTCGGACCGGAGATTACGACGAGTCCGGTTGTCGATTCAGTCAGACGCCGCAGATCCGGATGCAGATTGCAGGACCTGAGGTCCTCGATCGAGGGTGCCAACAGGCGCACCGCGAAGGCGATGCCCCGGATGGTTCTGAACAGGTTGACTCGACAGCGAGTGCCAGCGACCTCTACCGAAGTGTCCGCCGAGCCTCGGCTCAAGAAGCCGCCCCACCCTTCGGCGCCCAGAAGCTGCTCACCCGTTCGCTGAAGGTCCGCTGCGCTCGAAGTCTCACCGAGAGGTTGAAGCTTGCCGCGCACCCGCACGATGACGGGCCCGTCGGCTTCCACGTGCAGATCGCTCGCCCCGAGATCGCGTGCCTTACGGATCCATTCATGGAAGATCATGGGTCGCTCACCGGCTCGATTCCGTGGCCAACTTAGAGACCCGCGCGATTGGCCGAGTTCCCCGATTTCTCGGTAGAGTTCGACCGCACCCCGATCGAGGGGCGCACGTGACCTGAGGAGAATGAACGTGGTGCGGCGACTCCTGTTCGCGCTGGTGTGCGCTACACTGCTGGGTGCCGTTCCGACACCTGAGTACACGATCGACGCGATACGGTACGCTGACTCGCCCCACGATCCGGTTGCCGAGCTGGTCATCGGCGCACCGAAGGACGAAACCGTCGACACCATCTACGCCATCTGGCTGATCCGCGGTGGTGGCCGGAAAATTCTCTTCGACAGCGGATTTCACCGCGCGCGCTGGTTCAAGGAATGGACGATCAAGGACTACCTCCGGCCCGACAAGGCCGTACGTCTTGCGGGCGTTACGCCTGAAGAGATCACCGACGTAGTCATCAGCCACGCGCATTGGGACCACCTCGGGGGCATCGACCTCTTTCCCAATGCCACCGTCTGGATCCAGCGGGAGGAATACCGCTACTACACTTCCGACGCGTGGCAACCCGGCGGAGATCACGACGGAATCGATCCGGATGACGTACAGGAGCTGGTTCGCCTCAACACCGCGGGTCGAGTGCGACTGATCGCCGGGGACGACGTCGAACTCTTTCCGGGAATCCGCGCATATACCGGCGGCCGCCACACCTTCGCCTCACAATACCTGCGCGTGGACGGTCATCCGCCCTTCGTGCTCGCCTCCGACAACGTCTACCTCTATCGAAACCTGATCGAACACAAGCCAAGCGCGACCTTCAGTGAAGCGGACTATCCCGCGAACCTGACTAACCAGAAACGCATGATTGAACTCGCGGGCTCCATCGACCGCGTCATCCCGGGTCACGATGCGCTGCAAACCCGAAAGTATCCAACCGCAGCTCGCATCACGCGAATCAAATGAGCCTATGCCTGAGCATGCCGGGAAGACTCAACCACTATGAGCCCTGGGCAGGCAAGCTGCGCCGGGAAGCCATCCCTCGTGGGGCTCATCGCGCTGCTAAGATAGAGCCGAAACGTCGGCGAACGTCAGCATCGGCGACCTCACCGGCAGCGGCAATCCTGACATCGTTCTCGCCAAGGGACGCCACTGGCCCTTGGTGAGTCGCGTATTGCTGAATGACGGTAAGGGCCGATTCCCGATCGCGCGCGATCTTGGTGGCACGCCCTACAGGTCTTATTCCGCGGTGCTGGCCGATCTCAAAGGCGACGGTATCTCGGACGTCATACTCGGCAATGATGCACCCGACCCTAAAGTCGTTTATCTCAACGATGGCAAGGGGAACTTCAGGCTCGGTTCCACTTTCGGAAAGCCCGAATGGCCGACGCGAAACGTCGCCGTAGCGGATCTCGATGGCGATGGTCTCCCCGATATCATCGTGGCCAATCGCTACGGGAGGAGCGGTAGCGGGGCGAACTACGTCTGCCTGAACCGCGGTAACGGTAAGTTCGACTCTGACTGCATCGCCTTCTCGCACGAGTCGGCCACGACGATTGCGCCCGCGGACTTCAATGGCGATGGGTTCATCGATTTGGCGGTTGCCAACCGCGATGGCGGCCAAAGCTACGTTTACCTGAACGACGGCAAAGCGAATTTCTCGAAGCGCATTGCATTTGGCCGCCCCGACGCGACGATACGAGTAGCGGTCGCCGCCGACCTCACGGGCAGCGGGCGCATGGACATCGTGGCGATCGATGAGCAACGCGGCACGTTCATCTACTTCAATCAGCCAGACGGCACCTTCTCTGCGGCCGTGCTGCTCGGCACGGTAAAAGCGGCGCCATACGCGCTCGCCGTCGGAGACCTGAACCGTGACGGCAAGATCGACGTCGTCGTCGGATACATCGATGCCCCTTCGGTCGCGTATTTCAATGTGGACGCGGGTCGTCGCTTTGCGGCCGTGCCGTTTGGCGACGGCAGCGGCACGCCATACGGCATTGCTATCGGTGATCTGAACAAGGATGGCTGGCCGGACATCGCGGTCGCCCGCTCCGGAGCTGCAAATGTCGTCTATTTCAGCTCCGGCGTACGCCCATGCAGGCCGTGAACTATCCAACGGTCAGCGCTAGTGGAGTGTCAGCGCGCGCTCCGTCGTGCCATTGCGACTGAAGTCGAATCGAACCTGCATCGTGCGCCGGGACTGAGTGTCGACCGGCGCAAAGGTCCATTTCTTGGCTGCTTCGATCGCCACACGCTCGAAATAGCTGCTCGGACCGGTTCGATCAGTGTCGGCGGCGAACACGGAGCCGTCCGGGTCGACGATGACTCGCACCCAGACTCTGATGTGTCCTCGGATCGTTCGGCGGGCACTCCAGGGAACCTCAGGGGTGACTTCATGGAGCGCCGCTGGCGATGTGGCCACGCCGCTCCGGCCTGCTTTTGCGGTCGACACGGCAGGGAGAGACGCCCGCAACTCCGCCGTCGCCGGTGCGGCGCTGCCGGGAGTCTGTGACGGTGAACCCGCGGGAGATTGAGCAGGAGCCAGAGTTGGATCCGGCGTGCGATGGGTTCCGAGCATGCGTAGTCCGGTCCAACTCAGCGCGACAGCGGCGACCGCTCCCAGCACCGCAGTCAGTAGAGTTCGCTCTCTCGAGGACTGTACCGCGGAGGCCGCGGGCCGCGCCGCTTCGGTAACGACCTGCGGGGGTACAGTCGACTGGGACACCGGCTCGGGTGTCGTGGGCTGTGGCGGTACAAGCGTCACGGGCGGGGGCTGAATCATCACGGGCGGGGGCTGAATCGTCACGGGCGGAATAGTCGCGGCCTGCGCAGGCCCTGCCGCGCCCCCGCGAGCCCAGGTTATGAGCTCGCTCACGCTCGGGCGGTCCTGCGGGTTGCGGCTCAGACAACGGGTTAAGAGGTCGCGGAGTGCCGGGGAGAAATCGGGTGGCAGTACGACAGCATCCCCGGGGCCGCTCGGGCTCGAAAGCGGACGGCGAGTCAGCGCTTCGAACAGACTGACACCGAGTGCCCAGACATCACCCGCCGGGGAACCGCTTCCGTAGCGAGCTTCCGGCGGATCGTAGAGGGTCGGCGCATTGCCACTCACCGCGGTATCACTGACGCGACGGATCGTGTCGCTCGCCAGCTTCAGCTGGTCTCCAACCACTAGTATGTTTGACGGCTTCAACTGGCCCTGCACCAGGTTTCGGCCGTGCAGGAATGCGAGTGCGTCGAGAGCCGGCAACAGCATTTCCCGCGCTTCGTCCTCGGTCAGGGCGCGGTGCAGCAACAGCTGCGCAAGTGTCTGGTCGGCGTACTCCATGACCGTGTACAGATAGGGCAGCCCGTCCAGCTGGCATCCGCCCCACTCCGACAATCGAAGCAGGTGAGGATGAGCGAGGCCGCCCGCGCGCTTCCATCGCGGCAGCAGGCATTCCGCCAGGGCGCGATTGGTGGGAACGAGCTTGATTGCGACTTCCGCAGGGTGCTCGGCAGCCGTAGTGAGGAAGACGCCGCTGTGATCCGAGCAACCGAGAAAGCGTCCTAATGAGTACACGCCGTTGATGACGTGTCCCTGCCAGTTCGTCCAGACCTCGCTTGTTACTTCACTTGGTTCGACGCTCATATGCCCCCCCGGGCGCAGCCGAGCAGCGAGTACTGTCACCTTTCACCGACACCCGCGCGCCACGCGACGCTCAACGATCCGTGAGTCAGGGACCGGAACAATACCAATTGCCGTGCTCACGATAATGAGCGCCAGCACTCGGAATCGCGATACACTGACTCTCGGTGGCTGACGGAGCTGCAGATGAAACAGGGAATGCTTATCGGGGCGGGACTCCTGGCAATCGCAGGAGCGGCGTTCGCCGCAACAGGGTATTGCCCACTCTGTCTGCTGATCTGGTAGTACCGTCGGGGGTTGAGCCAGCGACGCTGGCGAGCCGCGTCTAGGCGGTGAGCTCGACGCGGTTCCCATCCGGGTCAGCCACCACGCTCTCGTAGTACCCGTCCCCGGTACGACGAGGTCCGTCCAGAACCGTGTAGCCGTCGCGATGAAGACGGCCGGTTAGTTCGTCAACCCCCTCGTCAGAACCCACCGCGAAAGCCAGGTGTGTCAATCCTGTTGTCTGGCTGACTGAGTCCCTCTTGGCCGCCGCGAAAGCCGTCGTCCGCATGATTTCCAGCCGCGCTCCTGAGTCGAAGCTCAGGAACCGAGACTCGAAGCCTTTGGCCGGGTTCACGTACCTCTCTCCAACCGAGGCACCGAAGTAGGCCCGATAGAAGCGCGCCAGCCGTTCTATGTCGTCGGTCCACATGGCCACGTGTTCGATTCTCATACGAGCCATCATAAGGGTCGGCAGAGGCTCGCGTCGACGCCGGTGATCGTCATGAGGCTGCGTGACGCCAAGTCTGATACGGGGCCCCTACCAGATTGGCATTGTAGTAGCGAGGATCACCGGTAACTTCGGTGGACAACCAACTCGGTCGCTCAAACCCTTGCCGCTCATCTTCGAGCTCGATCTCTGCGATCACAAGCCCGGCATTGGCGCCGAGGAACTCATCGATTTCCCACCTCGCTCCGGCATGCTGCACCGTGTAGCGATCCTTTTGAAGGAGCGGCCCGTCGCACAGGGCCAACAGCACCTGACCATCGTCAAAAGGAATCTCGTACTCAAACTCGGGCCGTGAAACGCCCTGGGTGAGGCCCTTGATGGTGAGGTAAGCACGGCTCGCGGCGATTCGAACACGGACCGTTCGAGCTTCGTCGCGGTTGAGGTATCCCTGGCACAAGCGCACCGGCACGCCCTGTCGCCAATCGGTGCCGTTGACGAGAAACTTCCGCTCAATTTCGGTTGCCATACGTTCACACCAGTGCTGCCAGGCGAAAGCCCGCCTCAAAACCGAGCTCGCGGCGCGCTTTATCCGTCGATATATAGGAGTTCGGCTCGGCGATGTTATAGATGCCGCCTCGCCCTTTCTCGATCGCGAGCACTGCCGCCGCAGCCGCTGCATCGACGTGCAGGGACGGGGCCTCGCCGCTCGTATCGCTGCCGGTGCCCGGTCCGTACAGGTGTCCGTAGCGAAGAACGATTCCCTCGATGGGTGGCGATCCCAGAACCAGATGCTCGAGGGCGGCGACCCCCGTCACGGTAACCGCAGGCGTCCCCGGTGCGCGGATATCGAGCGGATCGCCTTCGTCGTGCGGCTCGCGCCCCGGCGCATACATCCACGCGATGCTCTGAGCAATGAACCGCGGTACGCCCGCAGCCACCGCGGCGTCAACGAGATTCCGTGTGCCCTCGCTACGCATGCGCGCATTGCGCCGCCTCCCCTCGTCCATCTGGCTGGCGTCAAGCCCTGGCGGCAGATCGGTAAGCTGCTGAACGATGATATCAGGGCGGGCAGCCGCTACCGCCCGGATGAGGCTTGCCCGATCGAACACGTCGACAACAGCCGGCTCGATCCCCGCGGCGCGCAGCCCGTCTGCTCTGGACGGCGAACGGGTCGTGCCGATGACCTGATAGCGTGCCTCCCGCAGCACGGGCACCAGCCGCTTGCCAATTGCGCCGGTGGCTCCGGCTAAGAATATCCTCACCCTCTCGTTCCGCCGCATCCCGCCAACGGCCTCGACCGCGTGCGCTACGGTATCGTCACCGGCAGTATAGGCTCGGCACTCGCACAAGCGAGCGAGGCCGCTGCGAAGATGCCCAGCCCCCACGCGGACTGAACAATTGACTCAAGCGCCAAGTTTCACGTCACGCTCGCGACAGCGCCCACGGGTCTATCTCTCTCTTGGGTCAGTGAGGGATCGCTCGAACGCGGAATCCTTCCACTGCAACTCGCGGCGTAGGGTAACGACCGACTTGTCACTCATTCGAGAAGAGCTCGATTCCCAGCAACGAGGAGCACACCGATGAGCTACATCGACGGATTCGTAATGGCGGTACCCAAGGGGAACAAGGAGAAGTTCATTGAGCACGCTCGGCGAGGCGATTCGGCCTTCATCGAGCATGGCGCAACGCGCGTCCTGGAATGCTGGGGGGATGACGTGAAGGACGGCAAAGTCACCGACTTTCGTCGTGCCGTGCAAGCCAACGATGACGAGGCGGTGGTTTTCTCGTGGATCGAGTGGCCCGACAAAGCTACCCGAGATTCAGCGATGGCAAAGGTGATGGCCGACCCACGGCTCAACCCGCAGACAAATCCGATGCCGTTCGACGGCAAGCGAATGATCTACGGAGGATTCTCTCCCGTCGTGCAGCTCGGCACCGGAAGGTGACGCCTCGGGCAGGCGTTCGGCAACAGCCGTTGCGCGCCTGGACCCCGTCAGGCGTTGCGTCGTTGCAGGAGAAAACGACGCACTGCCTCGTCCTCGGCGAGGCCGATGGCGTTGTCGAACGACTGTCGTGCTTCGTCATCGCGCTTTAAGAGCCTGAGCACGTGCGCACGAACTGCCCAGTAAGGCTGGTACGGCGCGACCCAGTCATGGTCCAGCTCTTCGAGCAGGGCCAGGCCCGCTTCGGGCCCGTGCGCCTCCGCCACCGCGGCGGCGCGACCAACGCGTGCTCCGAGGGAGGGCGTCAGTTGCACGAGACGTTCATAGAAGTCCGCGATGGCCGTCCACTCAATGTGACCCGAGCGGCAGCGCTCCGCATAGACGGACTGAATCGCAGCCTCGATCTGAAAGCGCCCTGGCCGCCCCATGCGCGCCGCGGCGGCGAGCTCGCGCTCCGCTTCCCCGATCATCGGTGCGATCCAGGATCGAGGGTCCTGCTCTGACAACGGCACGTACCTCCCATCCGGCGTGCGCCGCGCGTGCCGACGCGCTTCGCAGTGGAGCATCAGAGCCAGCAGCCCCCGGACTTCGGGCTCATCCGGGAGGCAATCTCGCAGCACCCGTGCCAGCCAGATGCTCTCTGCGGCGAGCCCGCGGGCGCGCGGATCCGTGCCGGCAGCGTCTTCCCAGCCGTTGCCGTATGCCGCGTAGATCGCGCTCAGCACCGAATCCAGCCGTGGCGGCAACTCGCGCGTCTCGGGAATCTCGAAAGCAATCCCGGCGTCGCGTATCTTGGTCTTAGCTCGCGCCAGGCGCTGTCCCATCGCCGCCGGCGAGACCAGGAAGGCGCGCGCGATCCTTGCAGCGTCCATTCCCAGGACGGTCTGCAACATCAGCGGCGTGTGCATGTCGGGGTCAATGGCAGGGTGCGTGCACACAAAGAGCAGTTGCAGCCGCTGATCGGGGATCGGATCAGGGGGCCCCGCCTCGCACGAGCCTGCCGCAACGATCTCGAGTGTCGCGGTATTGCGGCGGTGCGTTCGCTCGCGGCGCGCGCGATCAATCAGGTGGTGTCGCGCCACGGTCAATAGCCACGCCTCCGGTACCTGCGGCACCCCCTCGAGAGCCCACTTGGCCAGTGCCGCAACGACGGCCTCGCCCAGTGCATCTTCAGCAGCGGCGACATCACGAGTCCGAGCTGAGAGAAATGCAATCAGCCGCCCATAGGACTCGCGAACGGCCATCTCGACCGCGGCACGGGCTGGATCCGAGCTAGGCGTATTCACCCGTGATGCGCTGCTTGATGTCCCGGTCCAAGGGCCGAATCTCGACGGCGCCGCCCGCGGCGGCGGGACAGCGCGCCGCCCAGTCGAGCGCTTCATCGAGCGAGCGGAGCTCCAGGATCATGATTCCCGCAAGCTGCTCCTTGGTGTTGGCATAGGGGCCGTCCTGGACGTGCCGCTTGCCGTCAATCCTCCGAACGGTCGTCCCCGTTTCGGGAAGATGAAGCGCGTCGCCCCCCACGTAAACAGTGGTGGAACGCACGGCCTGGTAATACGCGCGCCACGCGGCCTGGTAAGGGTCGTCCGGGCCACGCTGCCGGCTGGCAAATTCGTCAGGAGTCTCGTAGATCAGCAGGGCGAATTGCATGCTTGCCTCCCACACGATCGCGGCGGTTCGCGCCGCAAGGATATTACCTCCGGGTGAGTGCCGCCCGGCCGGCATGCGGCTCCATACCAGTGACGGATGACGGGGCTCGTTTTTGACATTCGGCCCCGAAAAATCCCCTCGTGCAACGTCTCATCCCGGGTGCCTTGCGCGCGTGCGGCGTGAGTTCGCCGCTGACGCTGCAGACCTGCCGCTCGCCGGACCTTGGTTCAGCGTCACCGTACCCGGTATGTACTGTTTGCCCCAACGCACAAACGCGAGCAACACTTCGCCGAGAGCCCTGCCCTTCGGGGTAAGCGTGTAGGAATAACGGATCGGGCGCTGCTGATACGGGGTGCCGACAATGATGCCGGCGCCTTCCAGGCGCTTGAGACGATCTGCAAGGATGTTGGTCGGAATGCGTTCCGGGGAATCCACGAGCTCCCCGTACGTGTGCTTACCGTGCAGCAAGTCACGCACGACGAGCAGCGACCACTTATCGCCGACGATGTCGAGCGAATTGGCGATCGCACAGGCAGAGCGTGTGAAAGCCTTTGGCGTGCTCATTTGTCCGTTGCTCCATGGCCGCGAGGGCCCCACTAACTTGCAGAGTGCAAGTAAGTATGCTAGCGTCGCCACAAACTTGCAAAATGCAAGTTACTGCAAGGAGAGCATCATGGCAACCACAGTCCTGCCGCGCCCGGCCGAGTCTCAGCCCACCGGGCTCCGCGGTATTCGCTTGAGCATCACCATCGTTCTCGCCGCCTGGTTCCTGCTCGTCGTGTCACTCGGTGCCGTCGGCGCTTTCGTCGCTCCCCCGGGAACGCCCCCGCTTCCCATTGCGATCGGAGTCGCTGCGCCGCTGCTCCTCTTCTTTCTATGGCTGCGGCTGTCGCAAGCATTCCGTGACTTCGTTCTCTCGCTCGATCTGCGACTGATCGCGGGCATACAGGCGTGGCGGTGGGCGGGACTGGGCTTTCTCTCCCTGTATGCGTACAACGTGCTGCCGGCCATCTTTGCCCTGCCGGCTGGCCTTGGAGACATGGCCATCGGTGTCACCGCCCCGTGGATGATCCTTGGCCTGGTGCGTAAGCCTGACTTCGCCGCCAGCGCCACATTCGTCCGTTGGAATGTGCTTGGCATTGTCGACCTCGCCGTGGCCCTCACCATTGGGACCGTGACTGCCACACTGAGTACGGGCGCACCCGGAGAGATCAGCACCGCTCCGATGGCGACACTGCCGCTGCTGCTGATTCCGGCATTCCTCGTGCCGTTGTTCCTCATGCTGCACACCGCGGCGCTGATGCAGAGCCGGCAGATAATCGGGCGCCGCGCCTAGAGGGTTCGAAGGTAACGCGCTGCCCCGATGCGGGGGAGCGCGTTCGCCCGCCGCTTGAGGCGCCTCGACCGTGCCACCCATCCTGGCCTGCGGCCTTAATTCACTTATTTTTCAGACTGATACGCATTTTTTTTCCGATAAATTCGAGCGGCCTCGGCACTCGAACTTGCGCCTCCACCGCGCACGCATAAGCTTGTAGCGGTGGAGCTCGCGATCGCCATTGCAGTCAATGTAGTTCTGGGCATTGTGCTGCTCGGCATGTTCGTGTTGCTGCGCTCGCGCGACACGGCACGGCTTGCCAGCTCCGACGATGCGCTCAGGCTCTTCCGGCAGCGATTCCCGGATGCGGTCGGTGTGGCAACCGTCGCAACCGACGGGCAGTGCGCGCTGCTGGCACTGAAGGACGGGATCGGCCTCCTGCATCGACATGGACGCCGCTGGAATTCACGCAAGCTCGTGCCCGGGGAACTGAGTGGGGTTGCGGTGACCGGAGGCGACACGATTACTCTCGCTCTCGCCGATTTCGGCTGGCCGCGCGCCCACATCCGCATGGACGACCCCGACGCTCGCAGTGCCTGGCTCGCGCGGCTCGGCGCGTTTGCCGCCGCGAGTGGCCAAGCCCATCCTGCGGTGACCCGCCATGCCTGATGCCGCTCTCCTCCGGGCCGTAACAGTGGCCCAGTTGCTGTTGCTGCTGCTCATCCCCATCGAGATGCTGCTCGCGTCGCGTTCGCGGATTCGTGCCGAGTACGATGCGCGCGATACGCTGGCCAACGTCGGCGTCAGCGTTGGCAGCATCTTTTTCTGGGGCACGTTGAGCTGGATCCTGCTCGGCGTCGTTGCCCTCGCCTACCAGCACCGGCGATGGGATGTGCCCTTCGTCTGGTGGACTTTCCTGATAGCGTTCGTAGCCGAGGACCTCCGCTACTACTGGTGGCATCGAATCAGTCATCGCTCGCGCTGGTTCTGGGCGTCGCACGTCGTGCATCACTCCAGTCAGCACTTCAATCTGTCGACCAATCTGCGTCAGAGCTGGACGTCACAGTTCAGCGGTCTCATCCTCATGAATGTGCCGCTCGCGTATCTCGGCTTTAGCCCGGCGCTGACCGGGCTGGCCTTCTCGTTGAATCTGCTCTATCAGTTCTGGATCCACACCGAAGCCGTGGGGCGCCTGCCGCGATGGTTCGAGTGGCTTCTGAACACCCCCTCGCACCATCGCGTCCACCATGCGAGTAATGCGCGTTACCTCGATGCCAATTACGCCGGCGTATTCATGATCTGGGACAGAGCGTTCGGCAGCTTCGTGCCGGAACAAGACGAGGAGCCGGCGCGCTATGGACTGGTGAGGGACCTCGACACCTTCAACCCGCTGCGGATCGCGCTGCACGAGTACGTCGGCATCGCACGCGATCAGCTGCAACCCCGCCTCAGCTGGGCCGAGCGACTCGGCTATCTGTTTGGTCCGCCGGGCTGGCGCCCCGACGGGCTCGGTCATACGACTGCCGCCCTGCGTGCCGCCGACTCGGCGCGCCGCGAGCGCCAGACGGTCGAGCGCGCTGCCAGCGCCGCCTGAGCGCCATGAAACCGATTCCGAGGGGCGCGCAGGGCCGGTACGTGCTGCGGGTTGAGCCGGCACACCTGGCGAACCGATTCAAGGACAGTATGCTGCCGCCGGTGTTCTCGACGCCCTATTTGATTCTCATCATGGAAAATGCGGCGCTCAATGCCATCAAGCAGTATCTCGAGGCGGGCGAGAGCGCAGTCGGTACGCGGGTCGACGTGCGCCATCTCGTGGCGACGCCGGTCGGGCGCGAGGTCGTAGGTCATGCGGAGGTCACGGACACCGAGGGTCGCAAGATCTTCTTCCGCGTCTGGGCGATGGACGGCGACGAGGAGATCGGCAACGGGACCCACGAACGCACGGTCGTCAACATCTCGCGCATCATCGAGCGCATGACGGCGAAGTACGGGACGACGGCCGAAGGAGACTGATGTCCGAGACTCGCGACCCGGGCGATGAAGAACAGGGTGGATCTCCACCCTGCTTCCTGCATGAGATAGGCCCCGACGGCGCTCCAGTCGATGTGCAGCAGGCCAGCGATGTCGCGCGCTGGCGCAAGGCGGAGCGGTCGCGACTCATCGCATTGCGTGGCGCGTTACCCGCAGAAGATCGCACGCTGCACACCGCGGCGATTGTGCGCAAACTCGATGAGATGATCGCGCCGCGCTCGAACGAAATCGTGAGCGTCTATTGGCCGATCCGCGCCGAACCGGATTTACGATCGTGGATGCACGCGGCGTGCATGCGCGGATTGCGTGTCGCCCTTCCGGTAGCGGTTGCGCTCGGCCAGCCGATGACATTTCGGGAGTGGCGCCCAGATGCGGTGATGGCTCGCGGCTTGTGGAAGATTCCCTATCCTGCGGCGGGCCCGGAAGTCCTCCCGACCACGGTGCTCGCTCCGTTGGTCGGCTTTGATTCACACTGCTACCGGCTCGGCTACGGCGGCGGCTTCTTCGACCGGACGTTGGCCGCCATGCGCCGCAAGCCGTTGGTCATAGGCCTTGGCTACCCGCAATTGCGAATTCCCACGATCTTTCCCCAACGCCACGACATGCCGATGGATTGGATCGTGATGGGGAATGAGCCTGCGCTGCGGCGTACCGCGCACTCGGACAATCGAGCGTAGCGCAACCCTCAGCAGCTACCGAAACTGCAGCGCAGGCCGAGTGGCTTCGGCCTGCGCTGTCAAAGCGCCTGTCAGCGCCAGAGATCGCTTTCGGCGAGATCGATGATCTCGTCGCCGCGACCACTCATGATGGCTTTGACCATGTAGAGCGAGAAGCCCTTGGCCATCTCCAGTGTGATGGATGGGGGCATCGCCAGCTCACTGCGATCGACTACCGCATCGATGAGAGCCGGGCCGGGATGCGCCAGAGCCTGCGCGATCGAGTCCTCCACTTCGTCCGGTTTCTCGATACGAACACCCCGGACCCCCATCGACTCTGCCATGGCCGCGAAGTTCGGGTTGACGAGTTCAGTGCCGAAGTCCAGAAAGCCACTCGACTTTTGCTCCAGCTCGACGAAGCCGAGCGTGCCGTTGTTGAAGACCACGACCTTCACGGGCAGTCCCAGCTGTTTCATGCTGATGAAATCGCCCATGAGCATCGTGAAGCCGCCGTCGCCGGAGAGGGAGATGACCTGCCGACCGGGACAAGCCACCTGCGCGCCGAGCGCCTGCGCCATGGCATTCGCCATGGAGCCATGATGAAAAGAGCCGACCAGGCGGCGTTTGCCGTTCATCGCAAGGTAGCGCGCCGCCCACACCATCGGCAGGCCGACGTCGCAGGTGAAAATGGCGTCGGCCGCCGCCCGCTCGCTTATGACTCTCGCAATCTGCTGTGCATGCAACCGTTTACCGGTGGGCGCACCCACGGCCAGCTCATCGAGTTCTCGTCGCGCTTTACGATAGTGCTCTTGTGCCTGCTGCAGGTGCTTGGAGTCATCTTTGTCCTTGAGAAGCGGCAGCAGCGCTCGCAGTGCCTCCCCGACATCCGCGACTACCCCGAGGTCGATGTTGGCGCGACGGCCGAGGTTCTCTGGTCGGATGTCGATCTGCGCGATGCGTGCGTTGCGGGGATAGAACTGCCGATACGGGAAATCCGTGCCGAGCATGAGCCTGCGGCGGCGAGCGTCGCGGCAAATTGGTCGGCAACGGTTTCCATCGGCTCCTCCTGCGATTCGTCTGATAACGTCCGCTGACGAGCTATCCCACTACCTCGCGAATGACGCGGAGGAAGTTTCCTCCCAATATCTTTTTCAGGTCGGCTTCCGCGTATCCTCGTTTCAGGAGCACTGCAACCAGCGCCGGCATCTTTGCAACATCCTCGAGGCCGTTCGCGGTCGCGTCGTGCCAAACAGCTTTTGCGCGTTCGCCGTGGCGAATTCGTCCAGCGCCTTTCCGCTCAGATGGGGCGCCTCCGCCTCCGTGTTTGCAGCCGACAGCAAGCGGCTTTTCAGCGCGGACTTCAAATTGCACTTTGGTATCGCGCGCTAACGCAAACTCCTTATATTTCATGCGATTAGCACGCCAACGACCGGCGTGCGGCAAACGCTCTATTATTCTTTAATATAGGGTGCGGAGAGCGGGGTCCTCGGCTAATCCGAGGTCAAAGATCGAGTGTCATAAGCCGTGGAGGCGCCATGTTTCTGAAGAACTGCTGGTATGTGGCCGCCTGGGACTACGAGCTGATCGACGGCAAGCTGCTGGCTCGCACCCTGCTCAATGAGCACGTCCTGCTCTACCGGGGCGACAGCGGCGAGGTCATCGCGCTGAACAATCGTTGTCCGCACCGCGGCGCACTCCTGTCGGAGGGCCGACGCGAAGGCGACAGCGTGCGCTGCATGTACCACGGCATCAAGTACGACCACAACGGCAAGTGCACTCAGATTCCCGGCCAGGACATGATTCCGCCGAAGCTGCGCGTGCGCAAATATCCGATCGTAGAAAGCGGTCACTTGATCTGGATCTGGATGGGTGATCCGGCCCGCGCCGACCGCTCCCTGATTCCTGAGTTCGCTCCGCTGCATGATCCGAAGTGGAAAGGGCTGCCAGCCTACCTCCACTACGACGCCAACTACCTGCTCATCGTCGACAACCTGAGCGACTTCTCGCACCTGGCCTTCGTTCACACCCACACGCTCGGTGGCTCGGAGGAGTATGCGTACGTCACGAAACCCATCGTGGTCGAGAGACAGGAGCGTGGATTTCGGGTGGAACGCTGGCACATGAACAGCGAATCACCCCCGTTCCACAAGCGCGTCATTCCCGACAAGGATGCCCGCGTCGACCGGCGCAATCACGTGATCATGCTCGTCCCCGGCATCTTCTACATGGAGACGATGTTCGCTCCCGCCGGTCAGGGAGCCAACGAGGGCAACGTCCAGAACGCCAGGGAGTACCGCAACTGTCAGTACATGACGCCGGAGACCGAGCGCACGACGCACTTTTTCTGGAACTACCTGAACAACTTCGAGGGCGAAGACTCGAACATTTCCCGATCCCTCCTCAACGCCCTCATCGAGGGTTTCATGGAGGACAAGGCCATCATCGAGCGTCAGCAGAAGACGTTCGAGGAAGACCCGAGCTTTCAGCCCCTCGCGGTCCTGGCGGATGCCCCCCTCGCCCACTTCCGGCGCGTGCTCGGAAAGCTCATCGAGGCCGAGCAGGCTGAGGCCGCGGCAAGCGCCGTCCCGGCCGCGCGTGCCACGGTACCGGCTTAATCAGGAGCAACAGGGAGCGACTAACGCGCGGCCCGGTCTGCGGCAGCCGCGAGAAGGCTGGCGCGCGTCTCGCGGACGTCGACGAGCGGGGTGCGGCGGTAGCCTGCGACCTCCGCCGCGGTGAAGTCGGCGAAATCGGGCGGTACGGTTCGTGCGCTCAAATTGCGCACCATCCAGCTGAGCACCTGCGCCAGCTCGAGGTCCGAGAGAGCTGACTCCGAGGCACCCGGTACCTGCACCAGGTAACGGCGGCCGGCGCTGCTGCGGGACAGAACCGGCAGTGAGTCGCGCATGGACGGAACCTTGCCTGCAGCTCCAGAACCATCGGCGAGATGACACCCCATGCAGTTGAGCATGTAGTTGGCCTGCACGGGCGGTGTCAGCACGACCGGTGGCGCGGCCCATGACTGCACTGCGATGGTCGAGCACGCCGCCGCGAACCCAGCCACAACAGAAGATGCGCTGCGCTTCACTTCGCTACGCCGACGAGGCGGGCCGTGGAACAGTGGTAGGCAATCCCGACCTTGCTGCCCGCACACCAGTTGTAGTCGTTCGATTTGAAGGGCATGTAGAGCGGCTTGTCGCCCTCGTTGCGATTGCACAGACAGCGGCCGCACTGACTCTTGCCGCAGCAATCATTGTAGGACACGATGTAGTCATGCCCGTCGGCCGGGTTGTGACAGGTTCCTACCCAGGTGACGGCCGAGGCCTCGGTGCCCGGCGGGCAGCTGTGGGTCGAGCCCCCGCAGCAGGCGCACAGGAAGCCGTCGATGGCGCAGTGTCGCCAGTACTCGCAGGTCTGCGGGTCGCCGGAATCCGCGGCGGCGTCGGGCCGCGCGGGAGTGGGTGACGCACCGCGAGCGACCGGCAACAGCGGCACGCCAGTGCTGAACAGCAGGGCGCCGACATTGCCGAGGAAACTCCGGCGGGAAACCCGGCGTGCCAGATCCCGCGCCATTCGCTCGACGAGCGCGTCGATGGGGCTGCCGATGTCAGGTACCCGCGGGGTCACGGGAGCACCAGAACAGTCGGCGTCAGACCGAGCGGCTCCACGGTTCTCAGGTACTTGCCGGAAGTTGCATCGTAGATGTCGAGGCGGTTGCTTTCGAGTGAGCACGCGAACAACAGCGGTTGCGAGTCCTGCGACACCTGGATGGAGCCGACCTTGTTTCGCGTTTTGATGATCTGCACTCGCCGGTGAGAGGAGAGATCGTACACCCACACCTGTTGGCCGAGCTCCTTGCGCGTTTCCGGGCCGCCCTGATGCACGATCGCGAACAATCGGCCGCTCCCCTCATGCACGGCGAGATGCTGGAGTCCCCCCGTGCGCCAGTGCTGGGCGAGCTCCTGCGGGGTGAACAACGGCCAGGTCGGCTGTGCTTCGACGCCTGCGCCCGTCGCGCGCAGCGGATGCAGTACGCCCTCGAACGATGCGAATAGCCACGTGTCTCCCCGCCGTACCCCCTTCTCGCTGAGTGGATCCTTCAGCACGTCGATCAGCTCGGCCGTGCGCTCGTGGCCTGCCAACGTGCCCTCGTCCGTGAGTGTCGTCTCGAGCAGCGCGCCATCACCGCAGATCGAGAAGAAACTCCGTGGGCCGGTCGGATACACCAGCGCGCAGCCCGCCGTCTCGATCTCGCCCACGAACTTTCGCGCGCGCATGTCCACGACGGTGACCGATTGCGACGGTGTGAAGTTGTAGATCAGCAGGAAGCGATCATCGTCCGTCAGGGCCTGTGCGCCGGGCGTGGGCATGAGCGACGCGCGCTTCGGGGGAATCTCGATCTCCGCGACCGGCTGCAGCTGTACTGCGTCGTATACCGTAACTACATCGGTGCGTGTGCCGCGCGTACCGCGCGAGAAATAGGTCTCCGGCGCATAGATGACACCGCCCCCCCGCGGAGGCACTACGGCCGTGAACGAAAAACCGGTGCTCAGCATCCCGAGCATCCGTCCGCTATCGCCATCCACCAGGAACGCCTTGCCGTCCGGGAAGGCGAAGAACGCCATGTCATTGACCCACACCCAGTGCGGGGAGGGTTGGTTGAGCTGCTCGACGGCGCCCGCCGGTTCGGCTGGGAGCTGTGCCGAAGCGACCTGGCCAAGGCTGGCAAACGCCCCCGCGAGGAGCACACCTACGAGCCGTCGAATATTTGGCGCGTGCACGCGGATAACCTCGCTCAGAAGTGCGCGCGAAACTCGACGCCGAAGGTCTGCGGCTGATTGGTGAGTATTCGGGGCCGGCCGACCGTCTCGGCGGCGATGGAGCGGCTGTCGCCGAGGTTGGCGTGCTCGTTGGTAATGTTTTTCGCGACGAAGGCCGCCTCCCACCAGGCGTGCTGCAACGCGATCCGCGCATTCAGCAACTCGTACGAAGGCCGCTCGCGCGTCGCAAACGAACCGCTCACGTTGGTCAGGTTGTTGGCGCTGAAGCTGCGCCCGACGTAGGAATAATCCACCTCGCTGATGAGGTCCCAGCCGGCGCCGAACAACGCCTGCGTCCAGCTCGCCGAAGCGTTGCCGGTCCAGTCGGGCACCTGGAAGACCGGGTCCCCAACCCTCTGCGGCGAAAACGTGCTGGCCTCCGTGATCTTGGCGTCCTGATACCCCACGCCAAGTGACAGCTGCAGGGGCTGGATCGGTCGTGCGTTGAGCTCGAGCTCACCGCCCTTGCTCGTGGCGGCGCCCGCGTTGGCGCGGTACTGAAACCCGCAGGCGAGCAGGATGTTCTGCTGGATGTTCTTCCAGTCGATGTAGAAGAGGTCGGCGTTGACGGTGAGCCGGTGATCGAGCCAGGTGTTCTTGGAGCCGATCTCGTAGTTCCACAGGGAATCGGAGTGGAACTGGCGGGTCTCGGCCACCGTCACGCCCGTCGGGAGCTCCGGCCCACAGAGAGTCTCTGGTACTGAGGGCACGAGACCACCGGGACGGAATCCCTTGGCGGCCGTCGCGTAGATCATCTCATCGGGCGTCAAGTGATAGTCGACCTGGCCCTTCGGCGTCCAGGCAGTCTCAGTGGTGGTGACGGTGGCGTCGGTGATGCGCGGCGGTGCCGGCGGAGGTGACTGCGTCACGGCACCCTCCTGGTAGCCTCCGGCGGTCGTCGATACGTGGTTCCAGCGCAGACCCGCGGTGACCTTGAGCGGGTCGATGATCTGCCAGGACACCTCGCCGAATGCGGCTGGCTCCTTGATTTCGGTGTGGTAGTCGGTGCCGAAGATCTCATCAGGGTTGGTGGGGTTCGCGCAGAAAGGGACCACCGCGCAGCTGCCCAACCCGCCGTAGGCCGCGTTAAGAACTGCGCCGAAGCCGGGCGCGAGCGCCGGGGGATAGTAGGCGGCGAAAGGGATGCGGCCATGGAAGTCCGAGTAAAAGAAACCCACGACGTACTGCACCGGTCCCTTGAGGGACGAAGCGAAACGGATCTCCTCGACGAAGCGCTGGTAGTCCTTCTCCTCGACCGCGGCGCTCGCAATGGGGGGCGCCAGCGGGACGGTTGGGATGCCGATCTGGAGTGACGCTAGTGGCAGCAACGACTGCCAGACGAAGTCGGTCTGATCCTCGGTTTCGACCACTTTGCGGTCGAAGTAAGCGGTCGAAGACACGAGCTCGCCGACGTCCGTGGCCCAGTGTATGGCGAGACTGTACAGATCCCAGGCGTCGTGGCCGCCTTCCGGAATGTCGAAGAACCGGCCCTGGATGAAATTGTTGGGCTTGACGGGGGGGATCAGCGGGATGGGTAACGGCGGGACCTGAGAGCCCGGGGCGGGATATATGTAACCGGTCTGCGGGTACCCCGTCGGATCGGAGAGGTAATCGGACATCGGAAAGCCGTTGTAGTCCGAGCGTTGAGTCATCGCCCGCGGCGTGATGGTGAGGCTATCGGTAACCTTCCAAGTGAGCGCCGCCGCGCCACCATAGGTGTTGACGGCGGCAACGTTGTCGACCGTGGTCGTCAGCGACGGGTCGGTGGTCAACGGGAAGCAGGTGACGCCTGCGGTCGCCGGATTGGTGCAGTAGCGGCGCTTGAAGAACCCCGCTTCCTGGTCATAGAACCCCGACAGGCGCAGTGCCAGGCGATCGCTGCCGAGCGGCACATTCACCACGGCGTCGCCGATGTAGTTCGGACGGTCGGTGTTCCAGGTGTCGGAAATTCCCGCGTGCACATCCGCCGAGAACTTGTTGAATTCCGGGGTCTTGGTGATGATGCGGACAGTCCCGCCCATCGAGCGGGCGCCGTAGAGCGTGCCCTGGGGGCCGCGCAGCACCTCGATGTGATCGACATCGAGAATGCGCGGATCGATCGAGTCGGGCAGCGGGGTATCGTCGATGTAGAAACCGGTGACGTTATCGCCGGAAATTCCGCGGATCGAGATGGTGCGTGCGGTACCGACTCCGTCCCCGGTCATGGCGAAGGCCAGGTTCGGGACCTTGGTGCCGTAGTCGAAGAAGTCGGTGATGGCCTTCTGTTGAAGCTCCTGGCTTTCGAAGGTCGTTATGGACAGTGGCACCGACTGCACGTTCTCGGCGCGCTTTTGCGCGGTGACGATGACCTCCTGCAGCCCCTCGGTGGAAGCGGCGGTAGTCTCCGCGGCGTGCGCCGTCCCTGCGCCCGCGCCGCAGATGGCAGCACCCATGCCGGCCCTCGCGAACGCTGCGAGCCACGTGCCGCCGCTCATTTCGCGGCACTGGGGTCTGATCGAGGAATTCCTGATGGTTCCAGGCCACTGAGGGCGTGCCAGCAACGTGGCTAACAAGTGTCGGCTCACTTCACTCCCCCTGAACGCGGCGCGCGCGACCGCGTACACTGTTAGTTGAACGTTGATTCATCACGCCACCCTCCTCCGTCCCGTCGGAGGGTTGGCGGCGTGCGCTTTGAGCGTTGCCAGCAGCTGATCGAGCATCAGCTCGAAGCGCTCGTGGAATTCCGCGCCGATCGTCTGCTCGATGCGCCGGTAAGTCGCATCGATCTGCGGCGCCATGCGCGCCGCCATGGCGCGGGCGCGCGCAGTGAGTGAAACCCGCACGCGTCGTTGATCGTGTGGCAGTCGTCGGCGAACGACCAGGCCGAGCTCTTCCATGCGTGAGAGCACGCCGGCCATGCTGGGACTCGAGATGCGGCACAGCTCGACGATCTCGCGGGGCTCGAGCGCTGGCACCTCATAGAGCGCACGCACGATGCGCCACTGCTGTTCGGTGACGCCGTTGGCGTTCAGGATCGGGCGGAAATGCGAGAGGACGCGCTCGCGCGCCTGCAGCAACAACAGCGGCAGATTGCGGTGATGCAGCCTTGTTGATTTTGGAGTCATAGGCCAGCTCGTCCATCCCCAAGGAGGAGCCTCACGCTGACATACTCACATATCAGTGAGTGATTTGCTAACCTATTAGCGAATTTCCGTGAGCCTCTCGAGGCGGGAAATGCTGCTCAGCCCGTGTATCGCCGTGACGATGGATGTGCCGCCGTTCCGTCTCTCGGGAACGGTATACGGTGCGCTGCTCAATCACCGGACAGCGCTCGAAGCCCTGGGGAGTGCGGTCAACGAGCCCCCGTACAAGGAGGCGCCGCGGGCTCCGGTGCTGTACATCAAGCCGCGCAACACGCTCGCGGCAGACGGCGAACCCATCGCCGTGCCGCCCGGGGTAGGCGCGCTGGAAATCGGCGCCTCACTGGGGGTCGTCATCGGCCGCCCGTCCTGTCGCCTCCCGGAGGACCGCGCCCTGGAGTCTGTCGCCGGCTATCTGATCCTGAACGACGTCAGCGTACCGCACCCCTCCTATTACCGGCCGTCGATCCCCTCCAAGGCGCGTGATGGCTTCTGTCCGCTCGGTCCGCGCGTCACCCCGCGCGGAGCGCTGGCAAACCCCGACGCCTTGAGCATCCGCGTCTACGTTGATGGGAAGCTTGAGCAGGCGGCTACCACTTCCCAGCTGGTGCGCCCGGTGGCGAAGCTGCTGGCGGACGTCACCGATTTCATGACGCTCTTACCCGGAGATGTGCTCGCGGTCGGCGTCGCCTCCCCTGCCCCGCGCGTGCGAGCGGGTCAGCGGGCGCGCATTGAAATCGACGGCCTCGGCTCGCTCGAGAACCCCTTCGTGGAGGGCGCCTCATGAGGGTAGCGCGCGTCGCCTGCACGGGCGCGATTCACGCAGCGCAGCCGCAGCCGCTCGCCGATGGGCGCATGGGTGTGCGGCTCACCGATGGCCGCATGCTGGCCGAGGACGAAGTGGTGTGGCTGCCGCCGCTCGAGGTCGGCACGGTCATCGCCGCGGGCCTCAACTATGCCAAGCGCGCCAAGGAGTTGGCATTCAGTACGCCGGAGGAGCCGCTGGTATTTCTGAAGGGACCCGGAACGCTGCTCGGGCACCGCGGTGTCACACGCCGACCAGCGGGTGTGAAGTTCATGCATTACGAGTGCGAGCTGGCTGTAATCGTCGGCCGCAGTGCCCGTGGGGTGCGTCGCAGCGATGCCATGGCGCACGTGGCCGGGTATTGCGTCGCGAACGACTACGCCATTCGTGACTACCTGGAGAACTGGTACCGTCCCAACCTG
>Ga0306920_100001484_pt1 | contig 29199 bp, 25 predicted proteins | sample flu12Cox44000170_FD_204666 | JGI IMG/M metagenome (GOLD analysis project Ga0306920, IMG submission 204666) | Lab enrichment of tropical soil microbial communities from Luquillo Experimental Forest, Puerto Rico - flux4day.12C.oxic.44.000.170 (v2)... | ecosystem: Environmental > Terrestrial >... | reverse complement strand
CGGCGTAATATCAACCATGGCGGGTGCAGCTCCGGTTGATCCGAGGGTTCAGGCTCATCACCAAAACCCTACACCGAATCAACATCTTGTGCTACATCCGCCAGCCCTCACGCATAATCCGGGTTAGATGGCTAGCACTCGCCGATTTGCAGGTCCTGTGCGATCAGCGCGCGACGGGGCAGCTGCCGGGGGCCGGACAACGCGGCGGCACCGGCAGTGTCGTGGCGGTGACGACCGGTGAGGCAGGTCCCTCACTGCCGCCAGCGCCGGCAGTCACCTTGTACGCACAGCGTGTCGCCGGGCTCAGTCCCGTGTCACTGAAACTCGGTCGTGCAACCGTGCCGATTGCCGCAAAGTCGTGGTCGGCGCCGCTCGCGCGATAGGCAGTGTAGGTGAGCGTTCCCACCACTGGAGTCCAGGCGAGTGCGACCGCGGTATCGGAAATGTCGTTGACCTTGAGGCTGTCGGGAGCTGTGCGATCGGCCACCCGCGATGACCGGGTCGAGACATGGCCGCGCGTCAGCCGGTCGAGCATCGCCTTGATCGTGGCGGTCTGTCGTCCAGCCTTCACCGCGTAGTTGAAGTCGGTATAACCCCACCAGTCCCAGCAACCGTAAGGGTGGAGCGGCGTGCCGAAATTGGTCACCGGATCACCCGCGATGGTTTGCGGATAGAGGATGATCAGATGATTGGTATCGGCCCATTCGTTATACCTCGCATGCTGAACGTAGCGGTCCCCGATCGCATCGTAATTCTGCTTGCAGCCATGCAGTGCGATATGGACGCGGCAAGGCGAGGGCCGCGCAGGACGCGGGCACATATGCGTAACCGGTCTCGGCCAGGCTGTAGGATGCGGGTGAGGCCGGAAGAGTGAACTCGCGCTGGTCAAAGGTGAGAAGCTCGTTGATCGTCGTTCGCGATCACAGCGCGCCATAGATGTGCTGGGGGATGACGCCCGCCTGATCGTAGTCGCGCCGGTCTATGAAGCATCCTTGTTATCCGAGCACTCGAGACCGTAGGTCAGGGTTACCTGGGAGTGGCCAGCACCGATCGCGGTTTGATAGAAAAGATTACCCCTGTTTCGGTCGGACAGATAGCGCAAATAGAAACGATGGGTTGCATCGGTGACCGTGCGGTTCACCCTGCGTCGTTATAGCCGCCGAAGACATAGATCTTTTGACCGGCGATGTGGCGCGTGTCGTCGATATCCTCGGTGCGAGCCCAGTCGTCGGTCTGCTTGCCGAGCGGCTCGAGAGCAGGAGGCGGTCCGACCATGCAGCGACGGGTGGTGGTCAGGATCGTCCCGATATCGCCGGTGAGCCCGCCGACCGCAGTAGCTTGCGCGCAGCAATAGGGACCGCCCGCGATGATCCCGACGCCTTTAACGATGTCGGACCAGGCGGTTGCGAACTGCACCGCCATGAAGGCCCCGGACGAGATGCCGGAGATCGAGCTCTCACTGATATCGGCGTTGTAAGCGCCCAGCGGTGGGTCATCAGCCTGCGCCGCTGACGGCGCAAAGCCGGTCGCGGCCAGCACGAGGATCAACCCGAAAAGATATTTCGTAGCGATCATCTGAACCCCTCGTTCCGCGCCGGGGTGGCGTGCAGTCGGAAGCAAGCGGCGCGCCCACGCCCGCTTCGTCGGCTCGCGCAAGCCGGGATGGCTGTCGGCGTTCCGGCAATCGGCAAAGAGTGGTATGGTCACAGCGCTACCGAGCGATCTTCGTGGATGGGAGCCGCCTCGCGATGAGCGCCAGCCCGCTCCGCAACTCGCGCACGGTCGAAGAAGCGCAGGCCTTCGTCGCCCGTGTCGCAGCGCTGTTCATGCCGTGAAACATACCGGCTCTGCTCGCCGGTTCACCGATGACTGTATCGTCCGCTTTGGCGACCTGACGGAATTTCGCGGCCGGGCGGCGCACGAGAGACTATTTCGGGCGCGCAGTGAGCGGCAGAGAAACTGCCGGCTGCGCGGAATTTCGCGCGGTGATGGACGACACGATTGCCAATTACTAGGAAGGCGAGTGGGAGGACCGCGTGACCGATGTCCGCATGACGGGCCGCGGAGTCGAGATGTGGTCATGCACGACGGCAAGATCGCCGTGTGGGAGGCGGCGTTCAACATCAACCAGGCCGGCAATCCCAGCGCGATGGGGTTGGTCTAGCTCGTTGAAGAGCTGGCGCACCCGGCGAGATTCGAACTCACGACCTCTGCCTTCGGAGGGCAGCGCTCTATCCAGCTGAGCTACGGGTGCCCGCGCACGATCTGGAGGATCAGCGGAGGCTGGGATACAACCTGACAGCCGGGCACGCAAGGACGATCACTTGTGGAGCCGGCAGGATTTGCCAACAGAGGCTTGGCGGGGCGATCATGATCGAGGATTATCCCGCGGCCTCGCAAGCGCCGACGCGCCGGAGGAGGAGATGAATCTTCAGCCTGCGGGAAAATCGGCGTGCGGGATCGGGGGGTATACAGCCTGTGATACGACCCGGCGGGCCGATCGCGCGTTAGTCGCGATGGACGAAGACATTCTCCAAAAATTGGAGCGACGACTCGGACGACTTCACGCGAGGCAACGGATCGGCATCGAGGACGACCATGAAGCCCGGGTGTTCGGTCAAGGCCGCAATTTTTTTCACCCCGAGAATTGGTACTACAGTCCGACGATAATCCGCAATGCGCTAAAGCTGACCGGTCTGTATTGGCGGGCGCGCAAAAACGCCGAACGCATTGAAATCCGGCACGTCGACATTCGATTGCCGCAGCTGCCCTCCTCGTTCGACGGCTATACGATCCTCCAGATCAGCGACTTGCACGTCGACATGAACGGCGGGGCGATGGAGCGGCTGATCGAGTTGCTCCCGGCCTTGGCATACGACCTTTGCGTATTGACCGGTGACTATCGCGGGAAAACGTTCGGGCCGTTCGACGCGACCATCGCCGGCATGGCGCGGATGTGCGCTCATATCGTCGGCCCGATCTACGGCGTGTTGGGCAACCACGATTCGGTCCGCATGGTCCCCGCCTTGGAGGAGATGGGGATCCGGATGCTGCTCAATGAGGCCGAAACTCTCGAGCGCAAAGATCAGCGGATCAACTTGGTCGGTATCGATGACGCTCATTACTACCGAGTCGACAATATTGAAAAGGCCGCGTCGCAACTTCTTGGTGAAGAATTTTCGATCCTGCTGTCGCATACGCCCGAGATCTATCGCCAAGCAGCGCACGCCGATTTCGATCTGCTGCTCAGCGGCCATACGCATGGTGGCCAGATCTGTCTGCCCGGCGCGATCCCGGTCACCCTCGACTCGGCGCTGCCTCGGCGGATGGGTTCGGGGTTGTGGAAATACCGCGACATGGTCGGCTACACCTCGGTCGGGGTCGGGTCGTGCATCGTCCCAGTGAGGCTCAACTGCCCTCCGGAGATAACCTTGCATCACCTGCGGTGCGACGTGCTAGTGCCCGCTAGTACGGCCGATCGCGCAGGCGAAACGCATAGAGCACGCGGGAAAGCAGCACCTCGCCAATGAAAAACAAAGCTGCGGCGGCGCCGATATCCGCCATCGTCAAGGACAGCAGGTTGCGGCAGGCGAGTAGCGGAAACAGCGCTTCCGGAATCTGATCAAGACCGCTCGCTCGGCTGCTGGGCGGCAGCGCCATGCGGCGCTTCAGGAAGCTCGAGACGAGGTCGCCGGCCATGGCGAGGCTGCCGACCAGGAACCCGATTTCCCATTGAAGGTCGATCAGCGGTGCGCCCGCCATCGTCACCAGCACTGCGAGCAGAACCCCACGTATCGTCTTCGATCGGCCCAACAGCGGCCGGCCATCGACAAATTCGACGCCGCGATCCAGCGGATAGGCAAAACGTTCGCCGAGAATTTTCTTGGCTACGACCGGTGTGCCGTTGGCGAGCATCAGCAGGATTAATAGCTGCAGGATCGGCCAGGGGTGCACCGGGTCAACGGCCGGCCAGCGACAGCCCGCCACCGGCGCTGAAAAGGGCTTCAGCCGCGGCATGGTCGGCGCCAGAGGGCAATGGCGCTGCGGGCGTGAGCACCCAGCTTGCAACATCCGCGATCACGACCGCGCCTTCGACATCGCGCAAGAGCATGTGGTAACCATTCTCGTACCAGGCTAGCTTGCGGCGGCCGTTGGGCTTGGCCGGCAGGGCGTCGACAAAGCGTTGAATCGGCGCCCGCGGTATGATTTCATCCTTCGCGCCATACATTACGAACAGCGGCGTATCGAGCAGAGCGCCGGAAGCGAGCGCCGCATCCATCAGGTCGACGAGGCCGTAGATCGTGTCGATTCGGGTCGCGTGGATCACCAACGGGTCGTCCGCCAGCGCCCGCAGCATCGCGATGTTGTCCGACGGCTTGATCTTGAGCCCACGGCCGGTGAGGGTCAGCCCCGGCATCAAACGCACCCCGGCCCACAGCGCCAACCGCGGCAGGAGGTCCATCGTCGGGCGACCCCAGACCGCCGGTGCGGTCAAGATGACCCCGTCGACATCGGGAATTTGGGTGCCACTCTCACCGGTTAGCGCAACCACCGCGACCGCCCCACCCATGCTCTCGCCGAGAAGGTAGAGCCGGGTGCCGGGATACAATCGGCGCAATATTTGGGCGGCGGTCGCGGCGTCGGCCGCCAACGCGGCGCGTCCCGGCCAGAACCCGCGCTCAGGCGCCGCGCCAAAGCCGCGCTGGTCATAAGCATAGGTCGCGATCCCCTCTTCGGCCCAGATTTCACCCGGTCCATCGAAGGCGTTGGCGTAGTCGTTGAAGCCGTGCAAGGCGAGGATCACCGCCTTCACCTCGCCCTTACCGTTGCCGCGCGGCAGCCATTTGCGCAACGGCAGGTTCTGGCCGTCGGCGGCAATGAAGCTAGCCTCGGTCAAGTGCGGCACGGGCTTCTTGCCGGGGGCCGCGCGCGCCGTGCCGATGCCGGCGAGCCGGACTTCCTTGTCGGTCGCCGGCGCGCAGCCGACGAGCAGCAACAGGGCCGCAATCATACAGACACCGGCAGAGTTGGACGCGATTTGCAGCCGGCGGCTCCTCACCCCGATTGAGCGCCGCCGAGCCTAACAGCGCAGCTGCGCCCGAGGGCGAAGTGTAGATCCGATGCCGGTGTCCGTTCGCCGCGGAGAAACATAGCGGATCATTGATTGTCCTGCGGCAATCGGTATCATCGACCCCGTGATACGGTCAACCGGGCGCCTTGGGGCGCCCACCCTACATTCCCGGTGGTCATGGCGCCGTTCGAAACCATCTACATCGACGAGATGGTCGCTGTTTGCGACGGCGGCGAAGGGCCGCTCGGCCACCCGAGGGTCTATCTGAACGTCGGCCCGTCCGGGAAGATCGAGTGTCCGTACTGTTCCCGCCTTTTCGTCAACCGTGCGATTTCGGCGGCCGCTGCCGGCGACGGTTCACCGTCGAGCGAGCAGGAACAGCGCAACGCCTGAATGAAGGAAGCCGTGGACAAGATTCTTAACCCTACAGTCGCGCCTCCCCCCGCGAACCACGCCCCAGGCGTTACGCCTGGCGCTGTGACGCCGGGAGCCCCGCACCACGTGTTTCTGATCGACGGCTCCGGCTTCATCTTCCGCGCCTACTACGCCCGTGCCCGCAGCAGCGAACCAGTATTTCAGCGGAAGTCGGACGGCATGGTCACGGAGGTCGTGACGCTATTCAGCAACATGCTGGATAAATATCGGCGCGAAACTGATGCCGATCATATGGCTGTGATTTTTGATGCGTCAGGATCAAGTTTCCGCAACCGAATATACGACGCATATAAGGCAAACCGACGGGAAATGCCGGAGGATCTTCGCCCGCAATTAGAGCATGTGCGGCGAGCAGCGGCGGCCTTTGATATTTGCCAAATCGAACTGCCGGACTTCGAGGCAGACGATCTCATCGCGACATATGCGCGTCATGCTGTCGGAGCTGGAGCGAGAGTAACCATCCTGTCGTCCGACAAAGACCTGATGCAGCTGGTCAGCGACGAAGTAAGGATGCGCGATCCGATGAGCGATCGCCCGATCGCCGAGGCGGAAGTACGCGAAAAGTTTGGTGTCGGCCCGAACAAAGTCATCGAGGTGCAGGCGCTATGCGGAGATAGCACCGACAATGTGCCGGGTGTGCCTGGGATCGGCGTCAAGACCGCGGCGGAACTGATCAACACCTATGGCGATCTCGAGAGCTTGCTCGCCCATGCGCACGAAATCAAACAACCGAAGCGGCGCGAGGCGCTGATCGAAAACGAAGCCAAGGCGCGATTGTCGAAGGAGCTGGTCAAGCTCGACGACGACGTCCCTCTCCCCTGTCCGTTGTCCGCACTCAAAGTCAAACCGTACAACCCCGAAAAGCTCTTCCCGTTTCTCGATGAGATGGAGTTGCGCGCCCTCAAGGGGCGCATCGTACAGCGGCTCTCCATCGCGGCGGAGGCCGCAGCGGTCGAGGAGCCGGAACCGGTTGTCCCGGAAATTCCACCCTTTAACGGCCCGCGCACCTATGCCCTCGTCGACACGCTCGAGGGTCTCGATCACTGGATCGAAGCCGCCCAGCAGGCCGGTGTGGTCGCGGTCTGGCCCGAGGCAAGCGCCGTAACCGGCGCCCGCCCGGCTCTCGCTGGGATCGCGCTAGGGCTGGCGCCGGGTCTCGCCGCCTATGTCCCCGTCGGCCATCTGCCTGCCGGGATCGCCCCCACCCTCCCCCTCGGCGACACCCTCACCCCACCGGCCCCCGCCCTACCCCTCCCCCGCGAGCGGGGGAGGGAATGGGAGGGGGCCGCAGAGCTTACGCTGGGGGTGGCGATCGACAAGCTCAAGCCGCTGCTCGAGGACCCGGGCGTGCTCAAGATCGGTCACGACGTCAAGAGCGCCGCGCACCTCTTATCGCGCTACCGCATCGAGATTGCGCCCTGCGACTGCACGATGCTGATGTCCTACGCGCTCGACGGCGGCCAGGTCGAGCACACGATCGAGAACCTGGTCCGCCGCTCATTCGAGCACGAGCTGAAGCCGCTCAAGGAGCTGATAGGCACCGGCAAGAGCCTGATCCCTTTCGCCGAGGTGCCGCGCGAGGCCGCGCGCGACTTTGCCGCAGAGCGCGCCGACGCCGCGCTGCGCCTCCACATACGGCTGAAGGCGCGGCTCGCACGCGAGAAGATGACTGCGTTCTACGAGACGATCGAACGACCACTCGTCCCGGTCGTCGCGGCGATGGAGTGCCGAGGGATCAAGGTCGACCGCGCCGCGCTCGCCGAGCTTTCGCGAGATTTCGCGCGGCGCATCGGCGAGATCGAGCAGGCGATCTTTCGTGCCGTCGGCAACGAGTTCAACATCGGCTCGACCAAGCAGCTCGGCGACGTCCTGTTCGACAAGCTGGGCTTGCCCGGCGGTAAGAAGGGCAAGACCGGCGCCTACGGCACCGACGCCTCGATTCTCGAAGAATTAGTGCCATTGCACGAGGTGCCGGGGCACGTCCTCGAGTGGCGCCAGCTGACCAAGCTCAAATCGACCTATGCCGACGCGCTGGCCGAGGAGATCGACGGCAAGACCGGGCGGGTGCACACCTCCTACGCGCTCGCGGTCGCCGCAACCGGGCGGTTCTCGTCGAATAACCCAAACCTGCAGAATATTCCGATCCGCACGGAGGAAGGCCGCCGCATTCGCCGCGCGTTTATCGCCGAGCCCGGACATCTCCTGCTGTCGGCAGATTATAGCCAGATCGAGTTGCGACTTGCCGCGCATGTCGCGGACGTGCCGGAGCTCAAGCAGGCCTTCCGCGACGGTGTCGACATTCACGCCCTGACCGCGAGCCAAGTGTTTGGGGTGCCGCTTGCAACCATGGACGCCAACACCCGGCGGCGCGCCAAGGCAATCAATTTCGGCATCATCTATGGGATCAGCGCATTCGGCCTCGGCCAGCAGATCGGCGTCCCACAAGCCGAGGCGGGAGCCTATATCCGCGCCTATTTCGAGCGCTTCCCGGCGATCCTCGCCTATATGGAGCGGATCAAGACCGATTGCCGACGCACCGGTTATGTCGAGACGATCTTCGGGCGGAAGTGCTTTATCACCGGGATCCGCGATGCCAACCCGATGCGCCGGGCCGGGGCCGAGCGGCAGGCGATCAACGCTCCGCTGCAGGGCTCGGCCGCCGACATCATCAAGCGCGCGATGAGCCGTATTCCGGCCGCACTCGCCCAGGCAGGGCTAAAAACCCGCATGCTGTTGCAGGTCCACGACGAGCTGTTGTTCGAGGCGCCGGAGGCCGAGGCCGACGACACCGCACGGCTGGTCAAGGCGGTCATGGAAGGCGCCTGCGCGCCGCACTGTGAGCTCTCGGTGCCGCTCGTCGTCGAGACCGGCCGCGGCAGGAACTGGGACGAGGCACATTAATCGGCTTGGGCCGGACAGCAGGAACGAGCCCGCGCAAGGATTTCTTCTATGTCGGCGACGGCAGCGACTTGGTCGCGCCGCGCTAGGAATCCGGAACTCCGTGTTCGAGGAGCGACAGGCGCCCGCACCTCGCTGGTGTCAGACGAGCCGTTCACCCAAAGGCTCTGCACATGAGGCTCAGCAACGATCCCGACTGCCCCGGGGATCGTTCGGGCCGTCTTCCCGCCGGCGCCGAGTTACCTGTGCCCTACGAGCGGGTTTCTCCCATCTGAGCCCGGAAAACCGAGAGAAGTCGCCATCCGTCGTGCAAAGCCGGGCGCGATGCTCGAGCGCGATCGCGGCGAGGACGGCGTCCATGACCAGCGCTTCGGCGGTCTGACCGTCGCGCACAAGGCCGCGCAGTAAGTCCCAGTGTCGCTCGCCCGGCTCGAGAATGCCGGCGGCGGGTTGGGCGAGCCAGGAGAAGATCGCCGCCTCGGCCTCGGAGGTAGAAAGCGGACGGTCGAAAACGCGGGGATTTGTTGCAACTCTCAGGAAGGCCCACAGCGTGAGCCAGGCGAAGCGGACAAGGTCACGCCCCGAGATCACCTCTTCGAGCCAGGCTCGACTTTTCTCGTGCTGCTCCGCTCTTGGATGGTAGGCGTAGAGCAGCAAGTTCGCATCGAGGAGGATCACCGGTGAAGTGAACCTTCGATCTGCTCGATGAGCTCCGCGACATTATCCAGGGATAATCTCGGCTTGAGATCACCGAGATCGCGGGCCGTTATCTTGAAGGCGTGCGGGTGGGCCGTGACGTGCCAACTCGCCAGCCCGCAGCGCAGCATCTCATTGACGATCTCGCGGAAGGGCCGGTCGGCAAGGCGCGCCTCCGTCTTGAGCTTGGTCGCCACATCGTCGTCCAGGGTGAGCGTCGCTGAACATGCCCGCATTGGTCGGGTATTCGGAAGGACAGATCGATATGGTTCAGCTTGGTCAGACTTTGCAGCCAATTCCGGCCCAATCGGGGATTCCTTCCGTATCGTGCTGGTGGCTCGAGTTTCACTCGGGAACACTCGCTTCCCAGGTCCGGCAAGCTTGAGATCACATAGAGCGTCCGCAGAATCTGGCTCGGCCTTGCCGCAAAGCTCGGGAACACGTATTCTCACGCCTGCAAACCCGCTCATCCGGAGTATGTCGGTTTGGATATGTCCAGCTTGCCGAAGACGGCGCTGGCGCGTCGTCTCTGCGAACAGATTCACGACGTGATCGATGGCAGGAGCTTCTTCGACAAGTATGCCGTGGACTCAATGTGCATGCGCGTACTTCTCATGATCGGGGCCGTCCAAAGCTACTTTCGTGAAGAGCGACCGAATAACAAAGCTCCTCTGGTTGATGATTTGCGCAGCGTCCTGGATGAGTTAGAGGAGTCCGAACTTTACGACCCGAAAATCCGCTCCTTCTTTGAGCAAAGCATTCGCTATCTTGAGATGGCGTCCGCGCCTGAGATGCTTCAAAGACCCGGATGGGAGTGCGAAGAGTTATCGGAGGTGGTGCGGCGGATTCCGACGATGCTCTGCAAGGAAACCCTGGGGTACTACAAGTGGCTGGCAAGAACGTTCGAGGGGCCGGGGGACATCGTGGAATTAGGAAGCTGGATGGGATCTTCCACGGCGTGCCTGGCCGAAGGGCTCTCGCAAAACCCAAGTCGGGAACGCAAAACCATTCATGTGTATGATTCATTCATCTGGCGCGATTGGATGAAGACTTATACGGAGGATCCGGAACTCCTGGCGGCGAACATTCGTGACGGCGAATCGTTCCTGGAATATTTTTGGGGTTATGCCGAGCCATACCGACACTTGATCGAAGTGCATCAGTCGGCCTTGAAGACAGGAACGGAGCAGTTTGCACTCCCCGCTCTCGAATGGGGAGGAAGGCAGATTGGAATTCTGGTCATGGATTTCGCGCATGACCGCGCTTCGAATGAAGCGATGTGGTGCGTATTCAGCCCGAGTTTCCGAAGCGGAAGCACGATTGTGGTGTTCAACCAATTTGGAAATATTCCGGCCGGTGAAGTCCGTGCGTTGTGCCAGGAAAAGTTTCTGGAACTTATCCCGCTACACAAGCCTTACGGGTCCGCAAAGGCGTTTCGATATCGAAGGGCTGCTGAGTGACGGATTGTGACACGCCCGAAAGGTAAGAGGCATGTGGCCGCCATGGAAAGGCCATTGGATATTGTAATCAAGACCCGCTCACGGGATTTAATTCCGTTTCTCCAGTTACAAACCGATCTGGCGAGGCACAGCCGACTGCACGGTCGCCTTTATGTCATCGTCCCTCGCCACGAGCTCGAGCAGTTTGGGGATGTAGTGGGGAAGGGACACACGTTGCTGACCGCGGAGGAGGTCGCGGAAGCCGCGGGATACACCGCTGAGTTTCCGGACACATGGTTTACGCAGCAAATCATCAAGGTTATCGCTGCGAATATCATCGACTGCGAGTACTACCTTATTTTGGATTCCAACACACTCATCGGGTTCGATTTCGACGAGCGGTACTTTCTTTCCCATGGGCAGTATGTTTATGCGGTAAATGAATTTGGCGATCTGGCTTGGGAGCTGCAATCGCGAAACTTCCTCGGCCTGCACGAGCCTTGGCGCCTTGCCGGGTTCCGCTCCGCCAACCAGATCTTTTCGAAGAAAAACGCTCAGGCGCTGATTCGCTATGTGGAGTCATTATACAACGACAATATTGTTCGCGTCTTACTCAGGTATTCCGATCACTTAAGCACGCAGTTCTGGACCGAATTTGCGCTGTATGGAGTATTCGTGCAGTCATTGCAGGAGTCACCGGGACATTGCTTTGAAGAGCGCCTTGACCTAGTCCACTTTAGCTTGCGTCAGAATTTTACCCAATTTCTCCGAGATATTGAGGCCCAAGCTCCTCTGATGATAAAGTTCTATAAACGGCGTCCTGGACGATACGATCTCGCCATCGGTGATTACGCCCGGCGCGTCTCCGAAATTAAGAGAGCCTATCAACGACGATTGGAGGATGATCGCCGCGGGTTGAGCTATATCCGAACATTTTGCACATGCTGACGCTCGGCCCTTATACTCCGGCGCGAAAACTGAATGCGGGGAGCCTTACTCCATGGCAGCATCATCGAGGAGGCTGGAAGTTTGTCTGCGGCCTGATCGCCGAGTACCTGCACTGCCAGGACGGGGTGCGTTTTATCGGGTCAGTAGAAGACGAGGTGGCCGAGCGCAGGATCATCGCGGAGCCGTGGGTAGGCTTCGTCCACCAGGTGCCGAAACACGATATGCGATGGTTCCCAGATTTAGAGCGGTTGCTGAAAGACGAATATTGGAAGGCAAGCGCGCAGAACTGCCTCGGCCTTTTTGTTCTGTCTACCTATGTAAAGGATTACTTGATAAACGCCGGCTGTCAGATCCCCATTACCCGTGTCTTCTATCCCGCGCAACCTACCCAGCGGCTCTTTTCCTTGGGGCGTTTCCTAGCGCGCCGCCCAAGACAAATTGTAAGCGGGGGGGAGTATCTCCGGAACTTTCAGCCTTACTACGACTTGAAGGCGCCGGGTTTTTACAAGCGATTGCTCGTGCATGCGGACTTTAATTGGACATCGATAGTACAAAATGATTCAGTTACTCAAATTGATCGGGTTACGGATGATGAATACGACTTGCTGCTAGAGGATAGCGTCGTTTTTTTGAATCTTTTTGACGCGCCGGCGAATACTACGGTAGTAGAGTGCATCGCCAGGAACACCCCTCTCCTCATTAACCGATTACCCGGCGTGATCGAATACCTTGGGGAGGACTATCCTTTCTATTATTCTTCGACCGAAGAGGCGGAAGCCAAACTTCAACAGCCTGCTCTGATCCAGGAAACCTCGGAGTATCTAAGCCGTTCTCCGATAAAAGCAGAACTAACCGGGGAATCGTTCCTGGCGGCCGTGCGAAATTCGGCCATCTATCGCAGTCTACGAGTGCCGCCGAGCCAGCCGGAAGCGCCGAAACGCTACGACGTCTCGGTGGTTATCTGCTCCTATAAACGCGTTTATAATATGGACGCGCTACTGCAGGCCTTTGCCGAGCAAAACTTTGCAGGAAGTTTCGAGGTCATTATTTGGAATAATAATTACGAGGCTCGTCAGGAGTTAGATAATATTCATGGGAAATACAACTCGCAAATTGATTTGAAAATTATCCACTCAACCGAGAACTTTTACTGTGTCATTAGATTGGCGATGGCCAGTCTCATTCGCAGCGAATTCATCCTCATTTGTGACGATGACGTAAGACCTCTGTCAGGCTATATCTCGACCTTTATGGAGAAAGCAAAGGAGTACGGACCGGACTCGGTCCTTTGCTGTCGCGGCCATGTCTTCAAACCACATGCCTTGAATGAGGAGGAACCGCATCGTTTTTGGACCGATTACGAGCATCTGAGCTTTTTCGATGAATCGAAAAGCGACCGCCAAGTCCACTTCCTCCATGCTGATAACTGCCTGATCCCGAAGCACCTAATGCAAAGGGCGCTCGCCTACCCTATGGAGCGTTACGAATTTTGGTTGATTGACGATTACTGGTTGTCATTTGTTCTCTCCCACATTCTGAAGGTGCAGATCTGGAAGATCCAGGCAACGCAGGCCCTTACCTTTACCGAATGCGCGGACGATCCACGGATTGCACTTTACCATAATCCCAAGGTTATCGAGCAAAGGGTCAACTTTTACATCTATCACATGCGGCTGGGTTGGCCCTTCGAGGTGCAGCCCCGGAGAATTGGAAGCCGCGAGGAGGCAGCCGGGCGAAACCCGGGAAGCGAAAAGAACGCCTGTTGGAACACCGGTTTCGGCGGGATCAACATGTTCTCGGAGGCGGACGACGCGGACTTCGAAAGGGCGCACGAGGCGGGTATCACCGTCGTTCGCTTCGGCGCAGTGGGTGATGCGCAGGACTTTCGTTACCTGATGGATGAAGAGGGCGAGCAAAGCGTGGTGTGCGAGGAAACGCTTAATCGGTTGACGGCGGGAATTCAGCGAGCGGCCGATCACGGGCTCAAGGTTATCATTGCGCTGGGGCACGTGCCTGGGAGGATCTTCGCGCTCGAATCCGAACAATACGACTTTCGCTTATGGTGTTCAGCTGAGTATAGCGACCGCTTCGTCGCCCTGTGGAGCATACTGGCAAAGTATCTCCGGCATTTCGAAAATGTGGTGGGCTACGATCTCCTGAATGAGCCGTTCACCCCAGACGACGTCGCCCGGGGATATTTCGACGAGATGCCGGCGACTTATGCTGGGGCGCTCAACGCCCTCTACCAACGGACCATCGCGGCTATCCGAGAATGGGATTGCCAGACGCGGATCATTCTTGAATCGACCTATTGGGCAAGTCCACGCACGCTCCAATTCCTTCAGAGTTATTACGATGACCCGGGAGTCATCTATTCATTCCATATGTATGCGCCCCCCGCCTATACGATCCGGGGATTAAACCGTTCCCGCTTTGCGTACCCTGGCTTGGTCAAGAATTGGCCGGAATCAAAATGGGGAACCTCAATTCATTGGGACAAAGAGACAATCCGCAACTTCCTGGGAGAGGTCAAAAAGTGGCAGATCGAGCATCGGATCGCGGACCAAAACATCTTTGTCGGGGAGTGCGGCGTTTGCCGGGAAGGCACCGGCGGACAACGGTATCTTTTTGATGTGCTCGATCTCTTGGCCGAATTCAAATGGAGTTGGGCCGTGTTTGCGTTTCGCGATGCCGAGTGGGACGCGATGAACTACGAACTCGGCACTGACCTACAGAATATGTTTCCAATAGAGGGAGGCGAGTTCTTCACTCGTTTGACGTCCTATTTCAAATGAAGCCAATGGCTCGGCTAGAATTATGAGTGCCGTGCGACCAGCTTCCGCAGACGGGGTGGCGCTTCTGAGGGACTTGGTGAAGAGGCCTATCGACTATGGCCTAGACTATCGGCACGCGTCTTTGAAAGACGTACTAAAGTTCGCCATACAGCATCCGAGTTGTGTCCAAGATGGTGAAGCGAGCGCTAGCCGAAAGATCAATCGCTGTCTGGAAAGATCAGTGCAGGGGAGATCCAACGCTGACCGGATCCAGCAACGAATCGGGCGTCAACTGCTCGAAGCGAAGGAAGAACTGGCGTGGATGGACCTGGAGCACCGGTTGAGCGTCGTAAGTTACTTTCGGAACGTCGGCCGCTACTCCCGGCTCGCGAAGTGTCTCTGCGCGCTGGCGGCCATGTGGCGCTATCGGCATCGACTCTTTCCGCAGGCCCCCCGTTACGCGTCAAATGCGGCCGCGGCCCGCCTAGCGCAGCTTTTTCAGCTGAAACAGCGAGGGTGGGAAGCGGTGCAAGACCATCTGGGCCGGAGCGGCCTCGATTGGCGGGCCAGCGTGGCCGCGCATTTGTGTGGAACTGCCGAACCATGTTGCGCCACGGCGGGAGGTACACCAAAGACAGTGCGTCGGGACCAGGATGGAAACACCTGGATGGTTAAATACAGTCATGAATCCCTAGTGAACCCCGTGCTAGCTTCGATTTTCGCGCGGTTGAGCGGATGCCCCGGTGCAGAGATATGTCCCACGTTTCTTGATTACGACCCGCGTAACCAGCAACCGTGTTCCGTTCAGCCCTACATCAGCGCGCAGCCGGTGCCACGGTTCGATTCCCTCCCCAAGGCCGAGCTGATTCGTTTGATCGGTGGAAGCCGACGATGCGCGTCACAAATGCTCTGCCAAGCTGTTACGGAGTGGATTCTCGAGAACATTGATGGGAACCAAGTAGTAATAGATGAATTTGGCAACTGCATCTCAATCGATCAGGACCGCTCATTCTTCATCGACGATCGGCGGGTGACGACAGACTGGCAAGCTGCTTGGGACGCAAGAACCAAGGCTGGCCTCTCGGTCGTCCGCGAAGAGCTGATCGAAGCGACCGCTTCAATCCCCGGAGTATTGGAAGATCTGGCGGCCTTTGTAGCACGGGTGGAGGGGATCCCCGCGCCGGTTTACGAAGGGCTCGTCCGGAATGCTTCGTTCCGCGAGGAGCAGCTCTGCAGCCTATTCTATCTGGATACGATGGGCTCCCGCGCACTCGGCTCAGTAGAGGCTCTGGAGCGCTGGATTGCGCATCTTCTCGCCCGCAAGTTGATCGTCCGTGCCGCGCTTGCCCAACGCTTCGCCGAAGTTCTCGGCACAACCGAACACTATTTGTGAATACCGCCAAAAATATTATTCGCGGATCAAATTGGGTAGGTCCCACCTCACCTCGGTGTTGGATGCGCAATCCACTCGTATTGGCTGCTCTGCTGAGAGGCGAAGGTCAGCCTAGCCTACTCGCTGATGACCGTTTCAGGGCATGCTTCATTCCTGGTGAGCAAAGCGCATAAGCGAACGAAACTCTATTGTGGCGATTACCACGTAAGAATTGAACCAAGACCGGTTCACGATCAACTCAGCAAGTTGACGCGGGTCATAATTGCGGTAAGCATTACGCATCTGCGGTTCACGCACATTGTGACTCCAAACAAACATTTCCCTTGCCTTGACCTTCTCTAAGAGATCCAATAGGCGATCGTGACGGTCTTTTGTCTTGGTGAAATGATGGAACACTGCAAGTGCTAACACTGCGTCAAAGTTATTACGTTTGTCTATGAAGTCGAATATATCACCCAATACGGTTTCATACTGAAAATTCTGAGCTCGCTTTAGACGTGTCATAAAATGAAAGTTCTCCAGATCGACCTCCAAAGCGGTGCAGCTCCGGCCGGTCTTTTCTAGTTCCTCAGACATATAGCCCCAGTGAGCACCGATATCGAGCACGGTTCTGCTGAAAGGGGAAATACTTCGGACGATCGCCCGAGCCCGTTTCCCGTCGTTCCAAGATGGAATGTCTCTTAAATCAATATGAGTTAGCGGCGCGTAAACCGAGCAGCCGTCCCTCTTAGAATAAGCAAGAATCTCAGTTCTGAAATTTTGCCAACACTGGTGTCGTACCGCAACCCAGACCGGGATCTGGTCCCCCGCCGCAGTATATCGCGACAACCGGCTGGCGAGGATCCCGCCGTCCCTCCCGATAGCCACCGGAAGCAAAAATCGGCCCGCCGATTCCGGCTTGCCGGCGTCTGCCTCTCGTTGGAGATCCCAATCGCCACCGATTACGAGCGTATCGCGCGTGCTAAGGTCGACTGGAAGTGCCTCCGCCATCCATCGGATCGATTTCTGTGACACCGTTACGACTGGGCGCTTCATGCTCGTGCTCAGGTGCAGTCAGATGATCCAGCGCAGCCCGAGACGCCCTGCGCTATCGACCGGTCGGTCGTGACCCGTGTATTTGCGCTGGAGCACTAGCAGTAGAACCGCTTGCTCCAACGCGATATCCTTGGTCATGGCGTAATATCCTCCGGCGGCATCAACCGCCCGGCTTTTGGTAGCTCAACAGGAGATCACGCCAACATCCCTTTTCCAGCACCCTTGCGACGGAATCCTGGTCCCGCCCCACTGTCACGGGCCAGGTCGTTGGATCCTCGATGCGAGTGTTGCGCCGGCGCGAAAATCTGGGACTCTTATCGTGGGGGCCAGAGGCAAGAGTCATTACATCGCAGCTACCACGTCATCTCCGAGCTCGCCGGATCGCGTCCGCCACTCGCTGGATCACCGAAGCGCACATGCACGGGAACGACGGCAAGTAGAGGCCTCGTTCACAAAGCAGATCAGCATTTGGAAAACTTACTAGAGACCCATTACCGCGTAACACCGGCTGACGATGCAAGGGGGTAAAAAACCGTCGGGTCTCGATTTTGTGGGAGGAAAGCTCCTGCTGCAACTCAACGCGAGACCGACCGAACTCGTCTTGAATCAGCACGCCGTACACCCAGAATACATTCTTCGCCCATGTCGATCGCGGAGGTAGGGTCAAACCGGGAATCTCACCAAGTGCTGCATCGTAGGCCTGCGCGATAGAGAGCTTAGATCCAAGTGCGGCGGCAGCATTCTCCAGCTGAGCAAGCCCGATGGCAGCCTGGAGGTTCGTCATCCGATAATTGAAGCCAATACTCTCATGCGTAAACCGAGACTCTTCGTCCGACCCGAAGCACATGCTGCGCTTCCAGCGGATTCGTTTTGCCAGCTCGTCACAATTGGTGATTATCATGCCGCCTTCACCGGTGGTAATAAGTTTGTTAGCATAAAAGCTAAAGCATGCGATATCGCCAAAGGTACCGACTGCTCGGCCGAGCACTGCGCCACCATGAGCCTCTGCCGCGTCTTCAACGAGCCAAAGATTGTGCTCGTCCGCAATTTCTCGCAAACGATCGATCCGCGCCGGATGACCGTAGGTGTGGACTGCGAGGATAGCGCGGGTTCGAGGCGTTATTGCGACTGCAACAGCGTCGGGATCCATATTCCAGGTTTCATCCGCGTCAATAGGGACTGGTGTCGCCCTTTGATATAACACGGCAAAAACCGGGGCTATCATTGTGAAATCGGGGACGATGACCTCATCACCAGGCCCGATACCTAACGCGTCTAGGGCGAGGTGCAAGGCATTGGTGCAGTTGGTAACGGAGATGGCATGCGCCACACCGATTGACTCGGCAAATGCTTGCTCGAAGCGCTCGATGAACGGCCCGCGCGAAGAAATCCAACCGCTCTCGAGTGCCTCGTCGAGATATATTCGTTCGTTGCCCCATAAGTGAGGCTGGGCGACGGGTTGAAACTCTTTGTCCATGCGGACACCTCCCTATCTGTAAACCAGCGTTCCGTCGACGAACGCATCCCAGCTCCAGCGATTGCCATTATCGTGAAACCATTTCACGGTCCGCGACAGCCCATCATCGATTGAGATTTCAGGGTGCCAACCGGTAAGCCTGGTAAGTTTTTCGGTGTTACATCGGAACCGGTCAATATCCATTCGCCTGAGTCGCTTTGGATCCAGCTTGAGTTTGATCCGGCTCTTGCCCATAATGGTCGCGATCTTTTCGGCGAGCCAGTCGATTCGGTAGCTGGTGTCAGAGCCGACGTTCACCACCTCGCCTGGATCGATAGGTGCCCGAAGAAGCGCGATCAGTGCACGCGCCATATCATCGACATAAGTAAAGTCGCGCTCGGCGCGTACATTCCCAAGGAGCAAAGTGTTGCTTCGATAAAGCTGATGAATAATCTCCGGTATGATGTAAGGTTGACTCTCCCGAGGACCGTAACAGTTAAAAATGCGGGCGATTACTACCGGAACCGCATGCTCAACGGAAAAGGTATAGCACAGCCTGTCAGCAGCGAGCTTGGATACGGCGTAGGTATTAACCGGCGCCAGCGGCGCGGTTTCATCGAGGCGGTCGCCATAGTTCCGCCCGTAGACTTCGGTCGACGAGACGTAAAGGATGCGGCTTACCTTATGCAATGCTGCTGTTCTGAGAATATTGAGCGTCGCATACAGATTGATGTCTAAGAAACGCCGTGGAGCGAGGTACGCAGTTGGAACAAATGTATCGCCAATACAATCAATTAGGTATCGGACATTATGTTTAAGAATACACTCGCTCAGTAAGATTTCATCAAGTGCATCGCCGAACACAACTTCAAGCCGACCCGAGAGATTTTTGAGATTGTCTGGGCTACCGTGAAGATAATTATCAAACGAGACAACAGTTTCATCTTGTGCCAAGAGTTGTCGCACAACTGCGGATCCAATGAAACCGGCCCCACCTGCGACCATTACCGATTCTCTGGACACGCTCCCCCCCTTCAAAGCCCGCAGCACGACCCGCTAGCGTCATCGAAGTGTAACCAAATTGTCAAGGGTGCGAAATCGGGGGTTGTGTCGGACCCGGAAATGAGACAGTTGGCTAAGGTGGACCCGTACCCTTAGAAAAGCGCTGATAACGTGGGAGCAGCACATGAAGCGGATACGAAAGAAGCGCGACGCGGTGTTCAAGGGCGAAGCTGACGCTACCAGACGACCTCTGTCAGAGGCCGTCGCCACGCGAATCGCAGAAATAGCCTTGCATTGTTGTGTACGCGAGAAAGTCATTCGGCAGCACTCGCCACTGACAGCCTGTCCGGCGATAAAACGATCCCGGCATCGGCTGCCGCGGCGGAAATAGGGATCGCCTCCACTTCGGAGTCCTTGCCGGACGCCAGAACTAACCATTGTCTCCAAGTTGCCCAGCGTATAAAATAACATGTTTTGTCGCAGGGCGCTAGATGCATCCCGCAGCATGAGTGATGACGCACCACCGGAATTTGATCTCAATGAACTCATGGACGAGTATGGTCTGGGTGCAGTAAGGAACGTGTGTAAAGCCAAGGGCGGCGAGGTTAACGAAAACTGGATCGTGCGCACGACCATTGAAACCGTAGTCGTGAGGGGTGTATCAAGGGAGCGGCCCCGCAGCGATATCCAGTTTGAACACTCGTTTATCCGGGCGCTCGGCCGCTACGGCTTTCCGTATCACTTGCCTCAACCTCTCCGCACCCGGACGGGCCGCACAGTCGTGCTGAAGAACGGCATGTATGTTTGGCTATATAATTATATCGAAGGGTCCAACTCACAGCCGTCCCAGGAAGAAGTCATTGTGCAGATTGCGCACGCTATGGCGACAGCGCACAAGGCGGCTCGGTGTATATCTCTACGACAGGTGAAAAAGACCCCCATCGCGCTCGAAGACTTGGAGCTTATGCATAGGCTCAGGCACTGGCAACTGACGCTAGGTGACTCTTTGGACGAACGCTGCCGCTTCTTTCGAGCTCGCGTTCAAGAGTGCATCGGCATTCTGGAGCAACTCCGTTGCACGCGTTATCACGCTCTCCCGCGCCTTCCCATTCATGGCGATATGTGCTTGGCGAACGTTGTGTTTTCAGCCGGGCGCCTCACGGGAATAATCGACTTTGGCCATTGCTGCTCAGACACCGCCATTCGCGATATTACCATTGCTCTGCGCTACGAATGCGCGGACCGGGAGCATTGCTTTAAATTGGATCTTCAAGCAGCGCAGCACTTCTTGAGCGTGTATCGTAAAATTAATCCGCTGTCGCGCGAAGAAATAGACTTGATTCCGGCGGTAGCCATGGCGGATTCGGCGGAGTTGTTTTGGTGGACGATCTTCCAAATTGCCAGTAGGCGAACCGACGCTGCATCCATGCATACAATAGAAGAGCCCTTTAGAGCCTTGCAATGGTATAACCACCATCGAGAGGAAGTCGCGCGGGCCTTGCGAGTGTGAAAGGTTCAATTTCCACTGTCTCGACCCATCCAGCAAGAAGAGTTCTTGAAACCCTTTCGCGCTGCTTAAGCACAATCGATAATGAGCCAGCCTTCCACCAGGCGGGCTTCGAGACACATGTCAGGAAATTGCGGAATCTCATGCGCGTCGCCGCGCACCCCCCGCTGCCCAAATGCATCTTGAAGCTTTTTTAGTAACGGACGGCAATGCGAACGAGAAGAGGGTGCCGGTGGAAAGGTTTCCTACCCTATGCAAAGGGGCTGAACGAATTCGCAGTGCGCGGCGCCAATTACGATGGCCGTCTGGCGGGATCCAGCACTTTCAGCCATCGATCAAGTGGCTGTTCCATCCGCCCCATCATTCCTCATGCAATCTAGACGGCCAGCGGATCATCTTGGTCGCTGAGTACCAAAGGAAGATGACCGTGCCCGGCTCAACTCTCAGTCACGAAAAGGCCGTTCGGACGAACGGTACGCGGTCATTTATTGTGCTAGCAAAGCATGTGAGGGCAGGGATCCTGATAGAGCGGTCTCCCGGTCCGTGGGGAACGCTCAAGGCGGCATTGAAGGGGCCAGGACAGGCGGGCTCAACGAGACAACCGTTCGGGCGCGTAAAGAGCGTCGAGGGCACATCAGGCGACGTATTCGTAGTCACGGTACCCGACCTTGGTCCTGATCGGAGAGGGCCGCGCGCACGCGCTGAACGTCGGCAACAGGGGTACCACGGTGCGGCACCTGGCACTGGTTGAACGTCGGCAGGGCGGTGATGGTCTGGTGGAGCTCGAAGAATGCGCGCTCCACGACGCCCAGCTCCTCAACCGTCATCCCCTCGGGGCACTCCAGGTCCAGGTCCACCCCGCAGCATGGGAGGCCCAGAATCAGCCTAACGATCATCTCCCCGTTGGGGCCGGGGTCGCCCACGGCGAGGCGCGGGTACAGGTACTGGGACATCAGACCGGCGGGAAGGTGCTTTGTTCGGCGGATGTTCTCGCGCTGATTTTCGTCCATCTCTGTGTCTCTCCAATCTATGAGCATACGGCGTCCCCGCCGGGAGATTTCTCCAGTCACGCATATTCTCTGGCAGCAACTGTGCAACGTCACACATGCCGCTTCTCCTATTGTTACGGCTCACGCCAAGTTCTGCGAGCAGGCTCAGTTGCCATTAGGGTGGCGTGTCACCGAGGTCGATGATCCGCTGACGTCGTGACCCGGCCACTGCGGTATTGACGGCTGTCGCGATCTCGCCCCTGACCTGTTTCCGCCATGACGATATCGGAGCATGCGAGTTGATGGCAATTTCCATTCACCATCGTCACGACCACGTCGTGCTACCCCTCAACCGCACGCTCTGTTCTTGGTTATAAGAGTATCGCAATATCTTGCGATAATGTCAAGCAAAAATTTGCTTCATTAAACAGATGAACCGTTTATCGCCAGCACCAGCGGTATTGTCAGATAACGTGATAGCTTGGGGCGAGGCTGCGGGATGGCTGAAATCTCCTGCCTCCACCACCGCTTTCCGCTGGTCATCATCCAGCATGCGGTCTGGCTCCGCCTGCGCTCCACGCTCAGCTATCGAGGCGTCGAGGAAGAGTCCATTTACTTTCGCCAGAAACTTTCCTTCTCGATCCCGGATTTCCTTCGATCATGGAGCGGACGATCAAAGATATTTGGTCGCACTCGAGGCTACAAGGCCGGAGGCAATCAGCTCGTCCGGCACCGCGAGCTCTCGGTGCGCTCGTCGTCGAGACCGGCCGCGGCAGGACCTGGGACGAGGCGCATTAAGGAGCAGCGACACGCTTCTCTAGTCCGGCAAGCCAGATATTACATAGAGCGTCCGCAAAATCTGGCTCGGCTCGGCCTTGCCGCCGAAGGTGTGCCGGAAGATCGAAACTATCTCGCCGGAACGATAGATGTGGCTGAGGGCGCGGTCCACGGCGAGACGAAAGTCGGCGTCGCCGCGGGGCAATGCCAGCGCATAGGGCTCGACGGTCAGATAGTCGTCGGCCAGCCGAAGCTTGTCGGGTGCTTTGCTGTTCTTGATCAGAAACAACAGGATCGACCGGTCGGCGAAGTAGGCCGAAATCTTGCCCTCATCCAACATCGCGAGACCCTCATCATGGGTCTTGATCGCGACGACGTCGCCGATAATCCCGGCGTCCTTCAGCGAGTTGCGCAACGACTCCTCGGTCGTCGTGCCGGCAAGTACCCCGATCTTCTGGCCGGCTAGTTCGCGCAGAGTCCAGTTCTTGGAACCGTCCGCACGGACCATCAGGCTGGCGCCGTCGAGGAAAGTCGGAATCGAAAAGTCGACCTGCTCGCGTCGAGACAAGGTAACGCTGGTCGGCTCGCAGAGCAGATCCGCTTTCTGCTGGGTGATCGCCTCGAACCGGTCCTGGGCGGTGACCGGGACATAGACCACGTTCAGAGAGGATAAGTTGGGTTGCTCCGCCAGTTTCTTGGCGACCGCCCGGCACAAATCGACCATAAAGCCGGTGGGTTCGCCGATCTTGTCCTTGTACGAAAATGGTGGCGCATCCTCCCGATAGGCGATGCGGATCGACTTCTCCTGCGCGATGCGGTCGAGCGTGCCGGCCGAGGCGACCCCGACCGAGATCAGCAGTGCCGCGATCGACGTTGATGCAAGCCCAGTTCTCCGCGCCAGAAACATAATCCCCCCCCTTGCGCAAAAAAATCGGCCGGGCACCGGCCCGGCCGACCGAAGGCGGTTCCGGCAGGACCGTCAGTCGCGGCGGGTGCCGAGCAATTGCATCAGCAGCATGAACAGGTTGATGAAGTCGAGATAGAGGCGCAATGCCCCCATGATCGCCTTCTTGCTGCCGGTCTCGTAATCGTCGCCCTCGTAATACATCTCCTTGATCTGCTGCGTGTCATACGCGGTCAGACCGACGAAGACGATGACGCCGATCACCGAGATCGCGAATTGCAAGGCCGTCGAGCCGATAAAGAGGTTGACCACCCCGGCGATGACGATGCCGATCAGCCCCATGAACAAGAAGGAGCCGAACTGCGACAGGTCGCGCCGCGTCGTGTACCCGTAGAGACTCATCGCGCCGAAGGTCCCGGCCGTGATGAAGAACACGCGCGCGACGCTCGTCCCGGTGAAGACCAGAAACACCATCGCCAGCGACAGCCCCATCAGCCCGGCGTAGAGCCAGAACACCATCTGCGCCGTGCTCGCCTGCATGCGCTGGATGCCGTAGCTCATCAGGAAGACGAGGCCGAGCGGCGCCAGGATCACCAGCCAGATCAGCGGCGTGCGCGCGATCGCTGCGTAAAGGCCCGAAAAAGCCGCGACATAGGCCACGATGCCGGTTAGCGCGAGCCCCGACGCCATGTAGTTGTAGACGCGTAGCATGTACTCCCGAAGGCCGACATCGATGCCGACCTGGGCGTCCGCCGACCGCACCGTCCAGCGGGGCTGCGAACCTAGAGCCATAGATCCCCTCCAAGGAGAGAAGCGTGAGCGAGGCCGATTCCTCGTCACCCGCGATATTGGCACAAAACGAGATCTTTTCAATAAGGCCCGAACCTGCCTTCTGCCGATCCGTGCCATCTTCGCGACAAGATCGCGGCGTATGTCGCGAGCTTTCTGGCCACCGCTGGCCGCGCATTTCCGGCGCTCGTCGGGCCGTCAACCAATGGTCAAAATTCCGCTGCCGGGGTGTCAAAACAGCGTCACGTCGGAGGCCTAAATATCAGATTTAAAAAGATTTTTTTGTTTGAGACCTAGTTTTTTTCGATTTTTCCCCTGACAACTCGCAAAAGCATAGATAAATCAACGCGATAGCTTTGCGCGTCTTCCGCTGACGGCTCACTCGTTGCGCAGGTAGGGGGCGGCCTTGGCGCCGAGCGCGTGCCAGGTCCCGGCAAAGCCGAGCACGAGCGTTAGCACGATGCCGAGCCCGACCGTCCACAGCAGCGGCGCCGGCAGAAACACCCACTCGATCTTGATCAGCCGGGTGACCAGAAAATAGGCCGCGAGGGTGCCGAGGACGCAGGCGACGAGCGCACTTAGCGCGCCGAGGAGGCCGTGCTCGATCAGGAAAGCGCTGGCAATCGCGCCGCGGGTCGCGCCCAGCACCTTCAGCACAACCGCGTCGTAGACTCGCCAATGATGACCGGCCGCGATCGCTCCGCCGAGCACCAGCATGCCGGCGGCGAGGGTGACGAGCGCGGAGAGCTGAACCGCGTCATCGATCATGTCGAGGATCCGGTCGACTGTGGCCAGCGCTTCGCGGACGTGGATCGCCGAGACGTTCGGAAAGCGCTCTGTCACCGCGCGCACCAGCGCTTCCTCCTCGGCCGGCGACATCCAGACGGCGGCAAGATGGGTCTGGGGCGCGCGCTCGAGCGTCCCGGGCGCAAAGACCAAAGTAAAGTTGATGCCAAGCCGCCGCCAGTCGATCGAGCGCAGATTGGCGATGACGGCGGTGATCTCGCGGCCGAGCAGATTGACGCTCAGCGTATCGCCGACCTTGAGCCCCATCCCGCGTGCGAGATCCGCATCGAAGGAGAGGAGCGGCGGCCCGCGATAGTCGGGCGGCCACCAGGCGCCGGCGGCGATCCGAGAGCCGGCCGGCAACGTAGCGGCATAGGTTAGGCCGCGATCGCTCCTGAGTGCCCATTGCGCCTCGGGCGCGATCGGCGCCTTCTCGACCGCGACCCCGTTCAGCCGGGTGATGCGGCCGCGCAGCATCGGCACCTGCTCGAAGCGCGTCCGAGGGGTAGCGCGTACGATCTCGGCGAAGCCGGCGAGCTGGTCCGGCTGGATGTCGATGAAGAAGAAGGCGGGCGCCCCGGCGGGCAGGGTGGTTTCGACCTCGCGGGTGAGATTGCCGTCGACCAGGGCGACCGCGACAAGCACGGTCAGACCGATGCCGAGCGAAAGCATGATCTGCGCGGTCGGCGTGCCCGGCCGATGGAGATTGGCGATCGCGAGGCGCAGCCCCGGGTGCCGCGGTCGGCCGAGCTTCCTGGCGCCGAGCACAACGGCCGCTCCCGCCGCCCGGAAGAGCGCGAAAGCGCCGATCGCACCGGCGACGAACCACAGTGCGATCGTACGGTCCTGCGCGCTGCCGACCGCGAGGGCGACGAGCCCGAGCGCCAGCAGCACGGTCGTGGCGAGCGTCACCAGCGGAACCCGGCGCCGTGTCCGGTCGACAGTATCGCGGAACAGCGCCCCGGCAGACACCTGGCCGACCCCGGCGAGCGGCCACAGCGCGAAGACGAGCGTGGCCAACAAGCCGAACAGCGCGGCCAGCGCCAGCGGCCCCGGATAAATGCCGCGCCGGGCGGGAGCGGGAAGCACGCCCGCGAGCAGCGGTGTCACCGCAGCCGGCATCAGAGCTCCGAGGAGGAGGGCGACCGTGATGCCGAGAACAGCAAGCGCCAGGATCTCGACGAGGTAGACCGCGAAAACGAGCCGTGTCGACGCGCCAAGGCATTTGAGCGTGGCGATCGTCGCGGTCTTGCCGGCAATATAGCCACCGACCGCGTTGCCGATCCCGACCCCGCCGACCAACAGCGCGCTCAGACCGACGAGACTGAGGAAGAGCGCGACACGCTCGATCGAGCGCTGCAAGGTCGGCGACGCTTCGCCAAAGGTGCGGATCTGCCAACCCGCTTCGGAAAAGGCGGCGCGCGCCGCCTCCGCCCAGGAAGGGGCGTCCGACCCCGGAGGGAGCCGCACCCGGTAACGAAAGTTTACCAGCGCGCTGGGCTGGATCAGCCCAGTCTCGACGAGCGCCTCGGCGGAGATCATGACGCGCGGGCCAAGGCCGAGGCCGCCGGCCTCGGCATCCGGCTCGCGCTCAATCGCGGCACGCAGCTGCAACACCGCCGCCCCCACCTTGATGTTGTCGCCGATCTTGAGACCGAGCCGGGTAAGGATCGCGGGGTCGACCGCCGCACCAAAAACGCCCCCGCGGCCTTCGAGCGCGGCGGCCAGGCCCTGCGCCGGGGACAGAGCAACCGCACCGTAGAGCGGGTAGGCGGAGTCAACCGCCTTCAGCTCGATCAGACTTCGCCGGTCGCCGTCGAGTGTGCGACCCATCGCCCGCATCGAGGCGATTTCGGACATCGTTCCGCTCCGCGCGAGGTATGTGTGTTCGGCGGCATCGGCCTGGCGGTAGGCGAGCCGAGCCTCGGCGTCGCCGCCGAGCAGCTCGCGCGCGTCGGCCTTGATGCCGGTCACGATGGAATCGTCGAGCGAGCCGATCCCAGCGATCACGGTCACCCCGAGCACGAGGCAGGCGAGAAAGACGCGCAAACTCCGGATCCCGCCGCGCAACTCGCGGCGGGCGAGCCGAAGGGCAAGAAGGGCGGAGGCCGCGGTCAAAGGGCGCGCCGGGCGATGCCGACCCGCAACGGTGTGCTGCGCCGATCCTCGACGATCCTGCCGTCCCGCAGATGAATCTGGCGCTCGCACCGCTCGGCCACACTCGTATCGTGGGTGATCAACAACAGCGTCGTGTTGTGCCGCGCCTGGTGCTCGAACAGGCAATCGATGACCAGGCGGCCGGTCGCGGCATCGAGATTTCCCGTTGGTTCGTCGGCGAGCAGCAATTTCGGCTCGGCGATGAAGGCGCGGGCGATCGCCACGCGCTGCTGCTCGCCCCCCGAGAGCTGCCTCGGGTAATGGGTCAGGCGATTGCCGAGGCCGACCGCACCGAGACCTTGCGCGGCTGCCTCGAACGCATCGCGGCGGCCGCCAAGCTCAAGCGGAAGTGCCACATTTTCGAGCGCAGTCATCGTCGGGATCAGGTGAAAGGCCTGAAAGACGATGCCGACACGATCGCGGCGGAGTCGGGCCAACGTGTCCTCGTCGAGCGCGCCGAGATCATGGTCATCGATCCGCACCCTTCCGGCGCTCGGCCGCTCCAGCCCGCCGATCACCATCATCACCGTCGACTTTCCCGAGCCCGAGGGCCCGATCAGGCTCACGGTTTCGCCGGCGCCGATCTCGAGCGAGACACCGCGGAGGATGTTGACGGGCCCGGCCGCACTCCCCAGAGTCAGGTGGACGTCTTCGAGCACCACGAGCGGGCCGCCGGAATGAAGCGAGGTGGTCAAGTTCCGTCCCAGCGAGGAGAAGCGGCGCATCAAGCCCGCCGGGTAGGTGCTCCGTCCGGCGGCCGACCCCGACCATATGGCGCAGCGGCCAGAGTTTTCAACGCAATGCCCGCAAGCGCTCTAGTCGCCGCCGGGCTGTGCCTGATGATCAGCGGCGCGCCCGCCACGGCGCATATTCCGATCATTCTCGATTTTGGCGACAGCCTGACTGCGGGCTATGGGCTGGCGCCCGAGCAAGCTTTCCCGGTAAGGCTCGAAGCTGTGCTGCGCCGGCAGGGGATCGAAGTGCGCGTCGTTAACGGTGGGGTCTCCGGAGACACCACGGCAGGCGGCTTGGCACGGCTCGATTGGGCGCTCGCCGACAAGCCCGATCTAGTCATTCTGGAGCTCGGCGCCAACGATGCGCTGCGCGGTATCGACCCTGCCACCGTTCGCGATAATCTCGACAAGATGATCGGAAAGATCGAGGCTAACGGTGCGAAAATGTTGCTCATCGGCATGCTTGCGCCACCGAATTGGGGAGCGGAATACGAGAACGCCTTTGATCGAATCTTTCCTGAACTTGCGAAGGTCCATGACGTGCCGCTGTATCCATTCTTTCTTGATGGTGTTGCGATGAAACCCGAGCTCAATCAGCCTGATGGACTCCACCCGAACGAGCGCGGCGTCGCGGTTTTGGTCGATCGGTTAGCCCCGGTCGTCGCCCGGCTCGTCGGGAGTTCGTCGTGAGCGCGCGGTTCGCCGCTGTCTCGGCGACGGGCGACCCGGCGAGCCTAGCAGCGCAATGCATCGCCGCGCTGCCGGTCGTGGATGGAGCGACATTGGGGATTCTTTACACCACGGAGCCTGCGGCGGCCGTTCTGCCCGAGATCGCCCACGCTCTCTCTGCGCATACCGGGATTCGCTCGTGGGTTGGCGGAGTCGGGCTCGGAGTTTGCTCGGCGGCTTCCGAAATCTTCGACGAGTCGGCGGCGGTGGTGATGACGGCGGCGTTGCCACCGGGGGACTTCCGAGTCTTCGCTGCAACCGGAGACCCCGGAGCGGATCTGCCCCGCTCGCACGCTGATTGGATCGAGGGGACGCAGCCCGTCTTGGCGCTGGTTCATGCCGACCCGCGCTGTCCCGATGTTCAACGGGCCGCCGTCGAGACCGCGGCGGCGAGCGGCGCCTATCTCGTCGGCGGTCTCGTATCGCATCGTTGTCCAAACCCGCTCCTGGCCCGAACTGGCTCGAATGACGGCCTCGGCAGCAATGGTGTAGCAGGGCTGATGCTGGCCCCAGGGGTATCGGTCGCGACGGCTCTAACGCAGGGCTGCATGCCAATCGGACCGGTCCGGCGGATCGACGAGGCGCGCGACAACGTCGTGATGGTCATCGACGGACGCCCGGCGCTTGCCGTCTTCAGCGAAGATATCGGCCCGGAGCTCACTCAGGATTTGCGCCGTGTC
>Ga0306920_100001483_pt1 | contig 29205 bp, 27 predicted proteins | sample flu12Cox44000170_FD_204666 | JGI IMG/M metagenome (GOLD analysis project Ga0306920, IMG submission 204666) | Lab enrichment of tropical soil microbial communities from Luquillo Experimental Forest, Puerto Rico - flux4day.12C.oxic.44.000.170 (v2)... | ecosystem: Environmental > Terrestrial >... | reverse complement strand
CGACCGACGGCGTAAATCTTGCGGCAGACAGCGAATCCGACTCAGTGATCGTGTGCGGACCCCACGCGTACCAGGTGTACTCACATTCGGTATGTCCCTTGCAAGCCGGTTCCGGGATGCTCTTGCGTGTTGTGCCCGTGAGTTTCACAGTGCCGTCGGCCGGTTCCAGACGGTGCGTGATTTGCTCCTCGTGCACGCCGAGTGCCTGGCGCTGCATCTCGCGCTCCCTGGCGTCATCGAGACCGGGCTTACCCGTGAACCATTCGCCGAGAATCCGACCGATGCGAAACAACGAATGCCTCGGGCCATCGTCATCGGCTGACACCGTCAGCATCACTGGCGCCTGGTCGGGCGCATAATTCTGGCTGAGACCCAGCGCGTGGAGCCGCTCGTACGCGGCAGCTTCAACCGCTGGGTTGATGAGTACGACCAGATCGCCGAATCCACGTAAGGGGCTCTTCAGTGGGACACCGCTGGCGGGTTTGGGCGGCTTGCGCAGGTAACCCGGTCCGGTCCCCGACGCCATGCTCGCATCGGTGAGGCTATGCTCCAGATAGGATGAGGTCGCGCGAAGCACCACCTGGCCGCCGAAACTGTGGCCGATCGTCACCAGCCCCAGCAGGTTGGGTCGTTTACCGGGCTTGGAGAACTCGGGTAGAGACTCCTGCTCATAGGCTTCATAGAAGTCTTTGAGACGGACGAGAAATTCCTCGAAGTCTGTGTCTCCGACGCGCTCCGCCGCGGCCTTTCGTCCCCAGAATGTCAGGTAGTCCACGAGGCCGGGAAGGGAGCGACCACGCCAACCGAGATAGATCCCGAGCACCTGGATGGGTGGGATTTCTGTGCCACTGACTCCGTGAAGTGCTTTGCGCGCATCCCGGTACATGTCCTGGGAGAGCTCTGTTTTGAGGTTTGTGAGAACCTGCTTGAATCCCTCGATATTGTCATCGCAGCACTGACTGGAATGGTGCCAGCCGGCTACGAATATCAGAACGATCGTGTCTCGCTTGGTGACTGACTCCCGAACCGCGTCAAGAGCTTGTGTTGCCTGGGCTGGATCCCACAGCCAGCCGTAGTCATCCGCCTCCACAAAACGCAGGTCGTAGTCATCCGTGTGCACCAGCGCCTTGTCGCCTGGCCGAAACGCTTCGTGTTGATAATTTGAACAGCTGCACGCGCTGATGAGAACGAGCGCTGCCAGAGCGAGCCGCTTCGTCCCATTGCCCGGTGCGTGCCGGCCCCGGAGGGGCGCGCCGCTGCCGGAACCCGAGACCCCGAATTTCATGGCCGCCCCCGACGCTCGAGAGTCGGCGGTCTTTCCCGGTCCGCGCGACCTCCTCGTTTATTGATCGTTGCGCTGCACGAACAAGCTGTCGCGACGTTGCGATGTATCTCAGCCTTTACGGCCCGCTGGGGCCCACGTAACGCGCGCTTGCCGGACGCTTACCCCTTCACCATAGCGACAGAAGTTCAATCACCTGCCACATACACCGTAAACGGTGCCCAAAGTGCCGGATCCAGACCCGGCGCGCGCAGGAGCTCGTCGCGCATGGCCGCCGCCAGCGCATGGGCCACTGGTGCGTTTTCAGTCGGAGCCGGCGCGTGGCGCGCTTCGTCGGAAGCGATGATCCCCCGGTACATTGCGGTCATGAGCCTCGCGGCTATGGCGTCCGAGACCGGCCAGAGCGACGCCACGACCGCATTGGCCCCGCGCGCGAGCGCAGCGTAGCGAAGACCGACGAGTCCCTCGCTCGCATACTCCTTGCCGAGGGCGGTGTCACAGGCGCTGAGAACCATCGCCTCGGCATGAAAGGTCCTGGTGAGCAGGTCGCCCGCACGCAGGTACGGGTCCGCCACAGGTCCGCTGCTCCCGTACCGGCCGAGGATCAGAGACGACAGTTGCGGGATCTGGGAGTCGATGACCCCGTGAGAGGCGATGTGGATAAAGCGATAACGACCAAGGTCCCGGGCCAGGACGGCGTCACGCGTAGCGCCGGCGCCATTGAGGAGATCCACGCGCTCGGTACCGAAGAGCGCACTGATCTGCGAGGCTTCGCGTGCACTTGACTCGAGACGCACGAGCCCCGACACATCCGGCGCGCCGCGGACCACTTCATCGTTTCGCACTGGATGAGACTGCGCGGCTGCCTTGGGGTCACCCTCGAGGCGCGGATCATCAGCCGCATAGATCGGGTCGGCGACGATCAGTACCCGCGAGGGCGGAGCCGCATCGTGAGACGAGCTCGACGCGGCCGTGTGCTTCGGCAGAAAACGCAGGGATGGCGCGATGGACAGATCGAACGATTGCACCAGATAAGCGCTCTCGCTGCGCTGTGGATCGCGCAAGGCAGCGAACGGAACGTAGTGGAGCGAGCCGTCCGGAATGAAAATCACATCTTTGACGCCCTCCAGCGCGGCGACCAGGGGCGCGAACGCCAGTCGATAGAGCTCGAGGCATGCTTCGCGCCGGGCCACGGCCGTCGCGCTCGAATGCATCGCTGCGTGCAGTGCCCGGGCCGCGCGGTCGATGTCCGGAGTTGGGCGCAATTCGACCCATTCGATGTCCGTGTTCCTCAGCACCCACGCATAGGCATGTGAGTCGCCGAGCCAGTACTCAACAACCGCCTGCCGCCCTTGCAGGCCGCGCTCGATGCCGGGCACCGTGGACTTCGCTGCGCTGTCGGTGGAGCTCTCAGCGACGCCTCCCGATCGTCGGGCGATTTCGGAAGCGGTGAGTCCGAGGCGCACGCGCAACCTCGCGATGTCCTCGCGCAACGACTTGGCACGTTGATCATCGGTACCCCCACGGTCCTCGCGAACAGCGAGTTGGTAACGGCGTTCAGCCATGTCGCGATACAGTCCCGAGCTCATCGCCAGCAGATGCGCCAGCTCCGTATTGGAATGCTGCTCGAAGTACTCCGCCCGCCACTCCTGAAAGCCGAGCGCACGGTCACGATCGACCGCAGTGAGACTCTCTTCTGCCAGGGCTCTCGCCTCGGCGAGATGCCCCTGTTGCAGGAGCGCTGTGAACTCGCCATACAGCAGGTCGACCTCGAGCGAGACGGCCGGACGCAAGGCGTGGACAATCGAGGCGCGGTACTCGGGGTTTGCGGTTTGGCCGCGGATTTCACGTGAGTACGCAAGCGCCCGCCGCAACACGGCCAGGGCCTCCTTGTCCCGGCCCTGATCAGCGTAGACCCGCGCCAGCGCAACGCGCGCCTCGAAGCGCTCCGCGAGCGAGTCGAGGCGATCGAGCGTCTGAATTCCCAGAGTGAGATCTTCTTCCGCGGGTTGATTCGCTCCCGCGGTATGCAGCAGGCGTCCGCGCTCGACGCGCGCCATGGCGCGCACGAGCTCATCGTGGTTGGGAGGATGCGCGATCAGCTCATCGAGAATCTGGCGCGAAGCCGCGGCATCGCCCTGGGCCGCATAATCCGCCGCCAGGCGCAAGAGGATCCGGGCGCGTGCCGAGGAAGCGCTCGCGAGCCGCAGCGCTTCGCTGTCGTGCGCTACAGCGTCCGCCAGATGCCCGGTCTCGGACTCGATCTGGGCCAGGGCGCGCAGCAGTGCGACCCGGGTCCGGGTATCCACCTCCGCCCCGGAGATGCCGAGTCCACGGCGCAGGAAGTCGGACGCCAGCTCGCGGTCCCCGATCGCGTAGTAGGTGACGCCGAGACCGTACTCGCTGCGTGCGCGCCCCGGATCCGACTGTAATCGCGTCGCGAGATCGAGCGCCTGGGTCTGCAGTCGCAACGACTCATCGAAGCGTCCGGCCGCGTAGTGAGCGAGCCCGCTGTTGTAGAGCGTAATGAGGTACAAGGTGGTGCGCGTCGTGGCGGGCATCAACTCGAGCGCACGGTCGAACTTGGTGAGCGCCGCCGAGAGCCGGCCGAGGCCCCAGTCGCAGAGCGCGATGTTTTGCAGCGCCACCGCGGCACGGCTGGCATCTCCCAGGCGCTCGAACTCACCCTGCGCCTGCGAGAAGTACGGAATTGCGGGCTCGAAGCGCGCCTCGTACAGGTAGGCCAACCCGATGTTGTTGAGCTGCATCGCGCGGTCATAGTCCTCGTGACGAGCGGCGTGAAACTCGCTCAGTCGAGCGAGCAGTGCTCTGACCGCAGACAGTTCGGCTTTCGCGGACGACGGAGTTGCAGCGCTGTGTCCGCTTCCGGTCGATTTTGTTGCCATCTCGATGCGGGTAGATGCTTCCATCGCCTGTGCCCTGGCGCGACGATAGCTCTCGTGAGTGTCCGCGAAGGTAGCGGCCGCGGTCTGCGCCCATCTGGCACCGCCACTCCAGTCCTTCAGGTAGTAGTAAGAGAGAGAGGCAAGTGCCAACTCGAGTTGCCCCCGCTCCGAGGCATGTGCAGGTCCGGTCAGGGCTTGACGCGCGGCGACGTACGCTTTGGCTGCCCTCTCGAAAGCTGCGTGCGCGGCTCCGGCGTCGGCAGAGACGAGACCGAGTGTGATCGAGCGTCCGTAGGCAAACGCCATATCCCCGGCTGCCCATTGCTGCAGTGCAGCATCACAGTCCTGAGCTCCGGCGGCCGCCATGACTTCTCTGTCAGACAAAAAGCTGACCCGAACCGAACCGCTGAGGCGATCCGGCTCCTCCCCGGTCATCACTAGCGTCACAGCGCCGGCGCTGACCGGTAGATACAGGTACGCCGCGCCGCTCCGTTCGACGGGGCCGTCGGCCTGCGCAACCGAAGTCCCTGCGCCATCCAATACCTGGAATGCCACCTCGACATCGTTCTTCTCCACCCGGACCAGCAGTGGGGCGCCGCGCAAGGCGGGGGGGATCTCTCTACGCTCGACGGTCGAGCCGCGCTGCCGCCACTGAAGTTGCGGAGAAGCACGTCCGCCCGAGAGCCGATCGAAGCAGCTCTCGCCCGGAGCCTGCGCGTACGCCGTCTGTGCGAAAGCCAGCGCGGCGTTTGCCAAACCTAAGGCCCGGCGAAGGCCCCGCGCGCGGCGGTCGCCGGGCGGTGCGGCCGCCGATGTCATACAGGTGTCACCCCCGGGGCGGCTCTTCTGGCGCGTTCGGGCCGTGGCGCGAGACCCCTCGTGTGATGGGTATACTCTGTTTGGGAGCTAAGAAAAAGGAGAACACACGTTGGAGGCGCTGGACGGCATGGAGGCGACCGACAGCATACCGAGTGGCCCGGACCCGCAAGCCATGCTGCGCAACATGGCGGGACTGCGTGCGCAGCTCACGCGCGTGACGGGGAACATGGAGCTCGCCTCCGATCTGCTGCACGACGCCGTGGTGACGGCTTTACAGAAACTGCGGGCCGGCGAGATCAGGGATCCCACGAATCTCGATGGCTATGTCTACCGCGTGGCACTCAATCACTTCCGCAACTATCGGCGTAAGGACAAGTCACATCTCGAGAATTCAGAGGACCCGGCCGAGCCGGCAGATGAGACAGAGTCGCGGCTCGTCACAGATGTTGAAGTGGCTCAATGGTCGCGCCTGGTCAAGCAAGTGTTGCAGGAGGTGCGCCTGGTGCGTGACCGCGAGCTCCTTGTCAGGTTCTACCTACAGGAGGAGAGCAAGGAAGAGCTTTGCCGGGCTTTTGGTTTGACAGAATTGCATTTCAATCGAGTCATTCACCGGGCACGCGACCGGTTTCGTGATTTGCTGCGGCAGCGCGGCCTGAGCAAGTCTGATTTTCTCTGCATCGCCGCTGTACTGCTGTTGGCTGCGGGTGTGTGAGAGCCACATGGATGCCACGCAGATTGATGCTGAGAAGGTGATCGCCAGATACCTCGCCGGACAACTGCCTGCGACGGAGAGCGAGGCATTCGAGCGGTACGTGAGCGAGCACCCTGAAATCTGCGACGAGATTGAGCAGACGTTCAAGTTCAGGGAGGGGCTGGCGCGGCTGCGCGAACGCGGCGAGCTGAGCGCGTTGCTGCGAGAGCCGGCCGGACGCCGCTGGCTTCCGTACGCGGCTGCGGCAGCGGTGGCGTTGGTGACGCTCGGCGGTGTGCTGTGGCTGCAGCCACGCACAACGGCTCCGGTCGCGCTGTTCCTGTCGCCGAGCGACCTCGCAGCACACCGGCCCGGATCTCCGGCGGTCCTCGTGACCTATGTGCTCGCGCGCACGCGCGGGAGCTCCGCGATCACTGACGTGAAAGCCGCCGGAGCGGGCGCGATTGAGCTGAAGATCCTTCCGTCGGGCGCTTCGCCGGAAGCCGGCTACCGCGTGGCGGTCAAGCGGCTCGACAGCCGCGCCAGCGGAGACACAGCTCAGATCGACGCAGGTCCCGCAGGTCCTGACGGTTATGTCACAGTCTACGTCGATGGCACGCAACTCCCGCGCGGCGACTACGAAGTCTCCCTGACCCCACTCTCCCCGGACCATGCCGACCGGGATGTGGACCGGTTCGTCATCCGCGTGCAATAGCCGCGGCGTTCACGAACCGTTTGCGCTCGCAGCGTGACAGGTAAAGCTCAAGTTGGCGTCTTCACCGTGCTCAGTCGCGACCGTGCACCGGGTACACGAACCGCCACGCGAGCTATGCTGACGCTGAGATGCCGCGTGGGTCCGTGACAGTAATCCACTGGGCGCGGTCGACGCGCGCTTCGGCAGCGTAAAAAACTACTCGCCATCGCCTTGCGGGAGGGGCCATGCCACAAATCGCAGTCATCAACGAATCCACCGTCATCCAGGATTCTGACGTACAAAAAATGATCCCTGCGTTCGGTAGCCAATGGAACGGCGACCTGAACACCATTTGGGGGGTCGGACAAGCGCAGTTCACGTTCGTGCCGAAGAAAACCACACCCGCCTCCGGGACCTGGTGGCTCGTGTTCCTCGATGACACCAACCAGGCGAATGCGCTCGCGTATCACGATCTGACCAACGAAGGACTCCCCATCTCGATGGTATTCGTAAAGACGATCCTGGCGGACAAAGCCAGCGTCAGCGTCGGTGCGAGCCACGAACTGTGCGAAATGGCCGTGGATCCGTGGCTCAACAGTGCGTACCAGGACGACCAGGGGACTTTCTGGGCGGGCGAGGTGTGCGACCCGGTGGAGGATGACCAGTATGGTTACCAGATCAACGGGATTCTCGTGACCGACTTCGTTACACCGAGCTGGTTCGGTCATAAGAATGCCAAGGGCCCCATCGACCTCAAATCGCACGCCAACTCCCAGTTCGAGGTGCTGACGGGCGGATACGCCCAGAAGTTCGACCCGCAAAACGGGTGGCAGCAGGTCACGGGCGCCAAGGCAAAGGCATGGAAACGCTCTCACGCCGCCGTAGGCTCGCGACGCGAACGGCGCACCCGAACGTGGAAGAAGTGGACAATCAGTGATCGCCATTTCGAGAACGGTGCTGGAACCGGGCCGCCGAAGTTGACGTAAGGACCTTCCCGGCTGAATGGCCATTTCCTCCCGGAGCGCTGAGATCGATCGCTCCGGGAGGACAGATAGGGAACAAGCGGCGGAAGCAATGGAATTGCTTCTGGCGATGTCGCCGACGGAACGCCTCAAAGCATCGCCACCGCCGCTTGCCTGATCCTTGTGTGTCGCACGGGGCGGACAGATTTTCTTATCGTTCGACGATCCCGTACCCTTGGCCGGATGGCGCAGCGACTCGTGATTCCAAGCCGGGAGGAAGTCGATGGTGAGCTCCCGGTCGTCCACCCGTGGTGGCAATTCTCCGTGCGCTTCAACGTTGCCATCTCGCAAAGCATTCCAGTCGCACGGGTGCATGAACGTGAGACCGAAGGCGTAATGATGCGGTGGGGTCTTGCGCACAAGACCGCGGACGGCAGCATCGATCTCACCCGCTGCGGGTCGGTCCGCCACGATGCGCTGAAATCCGGGCAGGACCTGAGCAGAATGTGGACCTACGGCCAGCGCGGCATTGTACCGCTTGCGGGCTTCTACCTCTGGCAGCGAGCGGCGGCCGGGCATCATCAGCCCTACTACGTACGGCTGGTCAACAGGGCGGTCTTCGGTGTCGCCACGCTCTGGGACCGCGCAGAGGCCCGTGACGAGCTCATCGAAAGCTGTGCGCTCATTACCGTCGATGCCAACCCGCTGCTGACTGAAATCGACGCGACGGGGCAGATGCCGGCGATACTCCGCTCGCAGGATTACGACGCATGGCTCTCATCGAGCGTGGATCAGGCGAAGGAGCTGCTCGCGCCTTATCCCCACACTCAGATGGTCTGTCACCCGGTCGCGCCCTACGTGAATCACCTCGAGTTCGATGATCCGAAGTTGATCAGACCCACGGGTCGCTTCTGAAGGACGTCCACGTTTCCGTTCAGCGGGCCCGCCGGTGCAGTAACCTCTGATCGATGCCTGCGACTCCTCTTCGCCGACTGGCCTTTGTTCTCGGCGGCGGAATCCTGGCGGTAGTTGTCATTGGTGGCGGCCTGATTCTCGCCTTTCATCTCAATTTTCATGGCGCCCCACCGAGCGCTCGTTATCCCGCGCCGGCATCGGCTCTCGAGTCCCAGCGCCAGGACCTCGACTATTTCGCAAAGGTGATGGCCTTGGACCGCGCCTTTTCAGGGGCCGCGCGCGCGGCAGCCGAAGCGCGCCTCAGCGCGCTCGAGTCCCTGCCCGACGCGCTGCCGTCGCCGAAATTGCACGTTGCGCTGATGCAGGTAATGGCTTTGGCCGACAACGGCCATTCCTCCATGGCCGCGACGGCAGATCAGGGCACACTGATTCTGCCGCTGCGAGTGACACTCTTCGCGGAAGGCTTTTATGTGATGCGAGCAGCCGCTCCCTATCGGGACCTCTTGGGCGGGCGGGTCGACAGTATCGACGGGCAGGCCATTGAGCAGATTCTGCCGCGACTCGAGACACTGCGGGGCGGCGTCAGTGGTTTCCGCCGGCAGAACGCCGCGCGATACATCGTCGTGCAGGATCTGCTGTATGGCCTCGGCATCGCCACCGATCCCAAGGCTTCGACATGGACTGTTACGCTCCCTGACGGACGGGTCGCGACGCGCCGGTTGGAGGCGTATCCGCTGCAAAAGACTCACGATCTGCCAGTGGGTGATCGCTGGCTCTCCCCGGAGCCCGTCAAGGGGACGGAAAAGGACTGGATCGCTTATCAATCGCAATCCGCAGAGGTGCCCGAGACGTGGCGTGATTTCGGCCAGCACTTTCGCCTCTTTCCCGCCGCAGCGAGCTGCGCCCAGGTGGTGCGGCTCCAGAGTATCGCGGACACGGACGGAGAGAAGATCGCACCCTTTCTCGCGGCAACTGAGGCCGCTCTACGCGCTAATCCGCCGTGCGCCGTGATCGTGGATCTGCGCGGCGACGGCGGTGGCGACTACACCAACACCTGGCATTTCGCACATGCGCTCCCCCGCCTCCTCGCGCCCGGTGGACACATCTTCATCCTCACCGATTCGCTGACTTTTTCCGCCGCCATCACCACTGCCGCATTCATCAAGGATGCGGGCGGCGAGCGGGTGACGATCATCGGAGAGCCGATCGGTGACCGATTGTCCTTCTACTCCGAGGGCGGCAAAGCGTGTCTGCCGAACCTGAAGGTCTGCGTCTCTTACCAGACGGGTAAGCACGACTACGAACATGCCTGCAACGATTGGCATGAATGTTATTGGCTCAATTGGCTTTATCCCGTCCGAGTCACGAGCCTGCAGCCGGACGTTGCGGTGCCACTCGAGTTCGAGGATTGGAACGCCGGCCGTGACGCGGCGTATTTCGTGGCGCGGGACTGCGTTCTCAGGCAGTCCCCGCGAGAGCATGCAGCAGCGCTGCAGTATCGGAGAGGCGCTGAGCCTCAGCCCGACTGCGATCGAGGCTCGATTGCAGATCCTGGCGTTTCGCATCGAGCAATGAGATCTCGCTGATTCCACCCACATCGAAGCGCTGTCGGGCGATCGCATAACTCGCCGCGGACTGCTCGGCGGCCGCTGCGCGCGCCTGCAGCGCCAGGGCGTCGGCTTCCAGCACCCGCAGGCTGTCGGCGACCTGCTGCAGCGACTCGAGCACGGTTTGCCCGTAGGCCTGTGCTGCGGCGTCGTAGGCTGCGACGGCGGAGCGCCGCTTCGCACGCAGCTCCCCGGCATGGAAGATCGGCTGCAGGAGCTTTGCGCCGAGGCTCCAGACGTTGACGCTGTCGACGAGGTCCGAGGCCCGGGTGGTGTCGGAGCCCGCGAAACCCGAGATGGTGAGGTTCGGGAAGAGATTGGCGGTCGCGACGCCGACGTTGGCGGCGGCCTGATGCCAAAGCGCCTCCGAGGCACGCAGGTCGGGTCGGCGCCGCACGAGGTCGGACGGGAGCGACAGAGGTAGCTGCTCGGGAAGCTGCAGCTCTTCCAGCTTGAAGCGCGGCACGGCGGCCGCCGCGGGGGGCTTGCCGGTGTAGACGGCAAGCTGGTGATCGACCTGCTGCCTCTGCGCCTTCAACGCCGGGAGCGTCGCGCGCAGCTGCTCGAGCTGATTGCGCTGGTTCTGCAGATCCTCGAGGGCAATGCCGCCCGCCCGGTAACGCTGCTCGCTGATGGCGACCTGGCTTTCCTGCGCCGCGAGCAGCCGTTCGGTGTAATCGACCTGCGCCTCGAGGTCCGCCTGGCGAATCGCCGCGGCAACGACGTTGGCCGCCAGTGTGAGCTCGGCGGCCTCGGTTTCGTAGGACTGGTACTCGCTCTGCGCCCGCGTCCCCTCGATCAGGCGACGCTCTGCGCCGAAGGCATCCAGGGTATACGACACGTTGACCTGGGCGTTGTAGAGCGTGAATGCGGGTTGGGGCGGGATCTGGGGGATTCCAAACGCCGCGGGATTGAGCTTCTGGCGTGTGATGCCGAGTTGAGCGTCGAAAGTTGGATAGAGTGTGCCGCGGCTCTGCGCGGTGAGATCCTCCTGCGCTTCCTTGAGCCGTGCGCGTGCCTGCAGCACGGTCGGGCTGTGCGCGAGGGCCTCCTCGACGAGTGTGTTGAGGGGATCGCAGTGGAACGCCTCCCACCAGCGGTCGGGCACGACCGCACCACTCACGAAGTGCTGCGCCGCGCCGCCTTGACCCGGCGCGGCCGCCGTGGCACGGGGCTCCTCACCGGCCGTGTACCGGTCGGTCGGCGGTGCGGCCGGCTGCTTGAAGTTGGGACCCACGGCGCAGGCCGAGAGGAGACTCACGGTAGCGAGGACGAGATGGCGCGTGTGCATGGTGATCCCCTCCATCAGTCGAGTGTCCTGCGGTAGAACCGCAGCGCGACGAACATCACGAGCACCATGAAAATGGCGATCGGCCAGACGTCGGTCCAGAGGTCCGGCCAGCCGTTGCCTTTCAGCAGAATCCCTCTCATCAGGCGATTGAAGTGCGTCAGCGGCAGTATCTCGCCGATGTAGCGCGCCCAGCGCGGCATGCCCTGGAACGGAAACATGAAGCCCGAGAGCAGGATGTTCGGCAGGAAATAGAACAATGTCAGCTGCATCGCCTGCAGCTGGTTCTGCGCCAGCGAAGAGAGCGAGATGCCCACCGTGAGATTCGCCGCGATGAAGAAGAGCGCGGCGCAGTAGAACGTGATGAGGTTTCCGGCAAAGGGGACGTGGAACATCACCCGGGCAGCGCCGAGGATGATGCTGACCTGGATCAGCCCGATGACGATGTAGGGCACCATCTTGCCGCTCAGGACCTCGAGCGGACTCAGCGGCATCGCGAGCAGGTTCTCCATGGTGCCGCGCTCGCGCTCACGGGTGATCGCGAGCCCCGTCATCAGCACCAGCGTCATGCTGAGAATCACCCCCATGAGCCCCGGCACGATGTTGTACTGCGTGATGCCCTCGGGGTTGTACAGATTGTGGACGCGCACTTCGAAGGGCGGCTGGCCGCCAGCGAACGGCGCGAGCGAGCCGATGAGATCCTTGGTAGCGACCGACTGCGGCAGCTGCAGCGCCGCGGAGATCGCATTGCCGGTCGCCGACGGGTCGGTCGCATCGGCTTCGAGCAGGAGCGGCGGGCGGTCGCCGCGCAGCAGCCGGCGGGTGAAATCCGGCGGGATGGTCAATACGAACTGCAGCTTGCCGCGCGCGAGCGCGGTGCGTGCGGCCTCCTCGTTCGGCAGCTGCTGCACGATGTTGAAGTAGTTGGAGGTCGTCATCCCTGCGAGGAAAGTGCGTGTGAACTCGCTGTGATCCTGCACGAGCAGTCCCGTCAGCAGGTGCTTGGGGTCGGAGTTGATGGCGTAGCCGAAGAGCGTCAGCTGCATGATGGGAATGCCGACGATCATCGCGAAGGTGATGCGATCGCGCCGCAGCTGCAGGAACTCCTTGCGGACGACGCTCCACCAGCGTGCGGGCGAGAAGAAGTCGCGCCGCTTCATGAGGCCGGCGCCTGCTCGGGAGGCGCGGACTTGCTCATCAGGTAGATGAACACGTCCTCGATGCCCGTGTCGATGCGCTCGGCGCGCAACCCTTCCGCCTGCGCCGCTTCGGTGACGGATTTCTCCAACGCGGCCGCATCGTGGCCGATGGCATGGAGCGAGGCGCCGAAGACGACCGTCTGATCGACGCCCGGCTTGCCGTGCAGTCGCTGTGACACTTCCGCGAGATGCTCGCCGTGGATCGTCCAGGTGTCGAGGTGTTGACTCGCCACGACTTCCGCTGCCGTACCCTTCACGAGTAGTTTCCCCGAGGCGATGAAGGCAAGCTTGTGACAGCGCTCAGCCTCGTCCATGTAGTGCGTGCTGACCAGCACCGAGATGCCCTCGCTCGCGAGCCGATGCAGCTCCTCCCAGAAATCGCGCCGCGCCGTCGGATCGACTCCCGCGGTCGGCTCATCGAGCAGCAGCAGGCGGGGCTGGTGCAGCATGCACGCCGCGAGCGCGAGGCGCTGCTTCCAGCCGCCCGAGAGCTCACCCGCGAGCTGCTCGGCCCGATCGCCGAGCCCGAGGCCCCGGATCGCGCGCTCCACCGCTTCGGCACGGTTGGGCATCTCGTACACGCGCGCAACGAAGTCGAGGTTCTCCCGGATCGAGAGATCCTCCCAGAAGGAGAAGCGCTGGGTCATGTAGCCGACATTGCGCTTGATCTGCTCGCTTTCCGTCAGGATGTCGTAACCGAGACACGTCCCGCTGCCCGAGTCCGGCGTGAGGAGCCCGCACAGCATGCGGATCGAGGTCGTCTTGCCGCTGCCGTTGGGTCCGAGAAACCCGAAGATCTCTCCCGGTTGCACCGTGAGCGACAGGTCCGTCACTACGTGCTTCTCGCCGAAGCTCTTGTTGAGCCCGCGGACGTCGATGGCGGGGGCAGCCGAGGCGTTCACAGCAACCGCACTGCGAGCGGTTGGCCGGGATGCAGCTTCACGGCATCCTCCGGCGTCGGATGTGCCTCGATCATGAAGATCAGTTTCGAGCGCGTCTCGTTGCTGTAGATGACCGGTGGGGTGTACTCGGCTTCCGGGGACACAAAGGTGATCGTCGCCGGTATGTCGGCCGCGCAGCCATCGCAGTGCAGGCTCACCTTGGCGCCGACTTTAAGAGCCCCGACGATGGTTTGCGGAACGAAGAACCGCACCTTGATGTTCTGCGGAGGCAGCATGCGCACCACCGGGTTTCCGGCCGCGACCCACTCGCCTTCGCGATACATCGTGTCGTAGACGAGCCCCGCCCTGGGTGCCGAGACCGACTTCTGCTCGAGCCGCCAGTTCGCCTGGGCCAGCACCGCGTGCGCGTACAGCACCTGCGAGGACTGCGCCTTCAACTGCTGCTGGCGGCCCGGCAGCCGGGCGACATCGAGCTGGCTTTGCAGCTCGCTCACGTGACCCGCATCGCTCGTCGCCTGAGCGAGCGTCGCCTCGAGCTGCTCGCGTGAGATACCGCCGGCGCGGTACTGGGCCTGGTCGCGCTCACGTTGCAACGCCGACTTACGCGCCGCCGCCTGAGCCTGCAGCAGCTGTGCGCGGATGACCTCGATCTCCGGAGGCCGCTTGCCGGTCTGGATATCCGCTAGCTGCGCCTCCGCGACCGCCAGCTGGCGCTGCGCCTGGTGCTGCTCCGCCTCCTCCTGTGTCGCCTCCAGCGTGAAGACCGGTGCGCCGCGAGCGACTTGCTGCCCGCGGGTCACCGCGAGATGCTCGAGGTGCCCCGGCTGCGACGATGCCAGGTAGATGAATTCCCCCTCGACGTAGCCCTGATAACCCGGGTTGCGCGCGCCCGAGCACCCCGTTAGCGCGAGAAGCAACGTCCCACCAAGTAAAAAAACTACGCTGCGCTCCGCAGCCATAACTCTGTCCTGCTGCTGACGGGTCATCGCGCGCCGCAGGGGGGCGTTGATGTCGCCGTAGCGTCGAGCGACCGTGACGGTCGAGGTCAGGTGTTGGTTGAAACTCGAGACGCAACATCCTGAACAGGCGCAGCCGCAGTTGTCCACCTCGTTCACGACCTCGCGCAGCCCAAGCGACCGCAGCTGGGGATTGACCTCGGCCTCAAGCGGGAGCTTAACCCGAACGCGCCCTGTCCGTGGACCCCTTACTCCCCAGTCCCCCACTGGAGTGGCTCAGATCCCCACCCGCATTCGGTTAGAACAGCCTCGCTCCGTCAGGCACCGGACGATCCGGTGAGAACAACACCACTTCACCGTTCTCGTCCGGAAAGCCGACGGTCAACACCTCGGAAATGAACTTACCGATCTGTCGTGGAGGGAAGTTGACCACTGCGGCGACTTTCCGGCCAACGAGTGTCCGGGGCTCGTAGTGGCGCGTGATTTGCGCGCTCGACTGCTTCACGCCGATACCGGGTCCGAAATCGATCCGCAGTTTCAGCGCCGGCTTGCGTGCTTCGGGAAACGGTTCGGCCGCGACAATGGTGCCGACGCGGATGTCGACCGCGAGGAACCGATCGAACTCAATAGTGGGCGCCGCTGGTGCTTTGGGATCGTGGTTCAAGTGCATCTGCTGAGTCTACGACAGGCGTAGCAGCCACCTCCATGAGATCCCGGCGAGCCCGCGGCTAACTCGCCGGCACGATCCGCACACCCGATTTCTTCAGCATGTCAATTGTCCGTCGCTCTGTTTTTGGTGGAACGACGATGGCGGAAACCTCACCGATCGGGACGACGACGAATGCTGATGCCGCCAGCAGCTTTTCGCTGGAGGCGAGCACGATGGTCTCAGCAGCTCGCTCGTGTAACGCGCGCTTTACAGCGGCTTCCTCCGGATCGCCGGTACTCAGCCCGGCCTTCGGATGGACACCCGTCACTCCCATGAAATACAGATCGGCACGTAGCCGCGACGCGGCATCGATGAGTGTTGCTCCGACAGTCACCATCGAGTGGCGGAACAGCCGGCCACCGAGGATCACAATCTCAATGTGCGGGTGACTAGCCAGCTCGACCGCAACCGTGGGGCTGTGCGTCACGAGCGTCGCTCGCAGATCGGGCGCGAGGTGCCGCGCGATCTGGATAGCCGTAGTTCCGCCGTCGAGGATGACGACCTGGCCAGGGCGAATCATGGCTGCAGCGGTTTTGCCGAGAATCGCCTTCTCCCGGACCGATACGGATTGCCGGATCTGAAGGCTGCCGTCAGCAAGAGACGACGCTAGCGCGCCGCCGTGAACCCGTTGGAGCTTCCCGGCCCTGGCGAGCTCGCGCAGGTCGCGCCGCACCGAGTCCTCCGATATGTGCCATTCCTGCGCCAGATCCTTGGCAACCACCTGACCCTCCCGACTCAACCGAGCGAGGATCTGCTTCTTGCGCTGGGCCGTCAGCACCGGGCACTCAGGGGAAAATCAGTGATTGCACGATATTGCACGACTGTACACGAAACCGTACGATAGCCACCATGCAGCCGGAGAGGCCTCTGCTGATTCTGATCTGCGGCCTCTACACCTCGCTGATCACACCCCTACCCCAATGACCAAGCCCCTGCCATCCAAATCAGCCCCGCACGTTCGAATCGTCGGAGAAGAGGTACTGTCAGACGACTGGTACCTGCTGCGAAAGGTCACCTTCGACTATCGACGCCGGGACGGCTCCTGGCAACGTCAGTCGCGCGAGGTCTATGACCGCGGCGATGGCGCGGTGCTGCTGCTCTATAACGCCGCGAAAGGGACCGTGCTGTTGACGCGCCAATTCCGCCTGCCCGCCTTCGTGAATGAATCCGCCGACGGCTATCTGGTCGAGGCATGCGCGGGATTGCTCGACGGCGAGGACGCTGCCAGTTGCATCAAACGAGAGGCAGAAGAAGAAACGGGCTATCGCGTGCGTGCGCCGAGACACTTGTTTGATGCCTACATGAGCCCCGGCTCTGTTACCGAGTGCCTGCGCTTCTTCGCGGCCGAGTATCGACCCGAGGATCGAATCGCCTCCGGCGGCGGAGACTTTCACGAGGGCGAGGACATCGAGACCCTGGAGATAACTCTGTCAAACGCTGTTCAGATGATCGACTCGGGCGAAATCCGCGACGGCAAGACGATCATGCTGCTTCTGCACGCGCACAGGTTGGGCCTGGACAGGTTGAGTTGCGGACAGGACTCCTGAAACGCGGGCTCACGAAATATCGGCTATTGGATCGGTGTGTGCCGGCGCCCACCCGAGTTCCTTGCGCGCCCGGTTCCCGCTCATGCGCTGATCGATCGCGTAGCCGCGCGCCCACTCGCCAAATTGGGCGACGGCTTCCGCGATCGGCCGAACCAATGGAGTCACTTCCACGCCGGCGCGCCGGGCCATCGCCCGAGCCAAGGTGCCCACGCTGATCGAGTCAACGGCTGCCCCGTTATACGAGCGCCCGCACGGAGCCTGCTCGAGTGCGAGGGCATACAGGTCGCCGATATCAGCCCGATGGACCATCGGCCAGCGGACGTCCTCGTCGCCGAAAATCCGAATCCTGCCGAGGGTTAAGAGGTCCTGGTAAAACTGCGCCAGCACGCCGCCATCGCGTTCGTAAACCATCGCCGGATGGATCACGATGCCGCGCACCTGAGATGCACCCAAGACCGTTCGCGTCTGCTCGATGCTCCACGCCCACTCGGCCGGGGCGTGAAACGGCGATTCTTCCGTTGCTACGCGATCACCGGTCGCTCCGTAGAGCCAACAGCCGCCGGTATAGATATAGGTCGGCGTCGAGCCGCGATGTTGCGTCTTGAGTCGACGCAAGAGTGTGGATATGAGCTTTTGGCCGATGTATTCCGCGTCGGACGTGAAGTCACCGACCACCTGGATGATCGCTTCGACCGATTCGGTCGCATCCATCCAGTCTTCGGGCCAGCATATGTCGCCGGGCACAGGCTGCACGCCGCGGGCACGGAGGCTGTTTTCCGCCGACTCAGACCGCGCGAGCGCCAGGACCTCATGCCGTCGCGACAACAGCGCCCCGACAACCGATGTGCCGATAAAACCCGTTCCGCCCAGTACCAGGACTCTCATGCGGCGATTTTGCGGCACCGCCCACCCTTGGACGTTCCTCTTTTCGCGCAACTTGGCTCAAGGGATAAGATGCCGGGCATGCGCAAGATCATCGTCGCACCCGAATTTCCCAACTATCCGGAAGACTGGCACTTTTCCCCGGCCATAGATACCGGTGGATTCGTAGTCCTCTCGGGCATCACGGGCGTGCGACCCGATCAAAGCCTATCGAGTGATCCAGCCACGCAATTTCGCGACGCGTTTCATTCAGTTGCCATGCATCTCAGGGCGGCAGGTCTTGGCTTTGAGCAGATAGTGGACTTGACGACGTACCACGTTCAATTGAGGAAGCATCTCAAGGAGTTCATGACCATTAAGGATGAATTCATAAGGGAGCCGTATCCGACGTGGACGGCAGTGGGTATCAGCGAATTGATTACCCCCGGAACCCTTATTGAGATCCGTGTCGTGGCTCAACGCAGCTGAGCTGTCGACAGATCGTTGGCAGTCGACTCAGAGAGTTCAGCCGGCGGGTCTGCCAGGCCAGCGGGCGAGCAGCTGTCACGAGCCGCGTAGGCGCGATCGCCTCGAAACGGCCATCGTCGTTTCGCGCGTCAAACTCGACGCGCGGCCATTGGCTTGCGGAACTCTGGCGGCCATAGTGGTCTTCGGCTGTTTGACTGTCGACGCATGTACCGAGACACAGCGATCCGTCACGCAGTTCCCCCCAGCGGACCGAGTGGTGGTACACAAGGCCGAGCGTAAGTTGGTGCTCGTTTATCACGGCACGGTCGAGCGGTCATACCACGTAGAGCTCGGCTTGAATCCGGTTGGACAGAAGGAGCGCTTGGGCGACTCTCGAACGCCCGAGGGAACCTATCGCCTGGAGCACAATCCCCGCAGTGACTACTTCCGGTCGATCAGGGTGTCTTACCCTGACCGGGCGGATCTGCAGCGTGCGCGCGCCCATCATTGGGACGCTGGCGGGTCGATCATGATTCACGGACAGCCGAACGTGCTCAAGCACGAGGCTGCGTACTACCAGACGCACGATTGGACCGACGGCTGCATCGCGTTGTCGAACGCCGATATGGCCGAGGTCTGGAGACTCACGAGGGACGGGGTTCCGATCGACATCCTTCCGTAGGCGGAGTGAAGTCAGATTTTCTCGGGCCGCCTTCTCGCGCGGTGGCCTTTCGTCACAACAAGCGGAGGTTCTTCAGCGAAGCGCGAGCGGCTCCGCCAGCGATATCCGGTTTAATGACCAGTTCGAGTACATCAACGTTGTGAAGATTCACTTGATACTGTTCAACTTCGCGCCTCGATTCGGGTGGACTGAAATTCCACTGCTGGCGAACAATCTCTTTGAGCGTGCTCCCCCCATCCGAAGAGCACCGCAGAACGAACTCTTGTGTACGCCTAATTTCGTCTTCCTCAAAAACAAGGGATACGCATTGGAGCTTTTGCGGGTGATCAAAAATCAGACGGATCGTTTGGAGCCCCGCCGCTGCCGCCCGCCAGCCGCGCGCATCTCCGGAACCAAAGGCCGACTCGACCGGATACCGCTCGTCTTCCGACGTGACCTCGACCACGGCTGCCCGCTCGAGGTCTAACCAACCTTTCGCGAGAGTCCCAAGACGTTCTGCGGTCGGGTCGATAAGGCGCTTTCGCATAGGACCAGTCTACTCTCGTTCAGGAGTCTAGTTACCTATCTCCTGGTGCGGATGCTTCGGTATAGCGTTGCATTTGTGTAGGAACTAGATGACAAATAACCTGCCCTTGACGAGGAGTCCCCTCTTAAACGCAAGTTTCGGTTGTCTCCGGCGCTCTCACGGGTTGTCTGCTTACAGATCCAGCGTGCCCACGCTGCGACAGTGGGCGCATGCAAGCGGAGGTCACTGCCAATGAGGCGAGGCGAGGCCGGATCGAGAGTTCGCCCCAAGAATCCGAGCCACGGCAAGGGTCCAAGCTGGTTGGCGCCGTGGCCGCGGTGACGCTAGTCGGCATGATCGGAATTGGTGCGGGCTCGATGGATAGCGCGGCCGCTGCGCCCGCCCTACCCAGTCCCCCTCGATCACCCGAAGCAAGCCGCCTGTCGCGCGACCAGACGAAACCCGGTCGCTTGTCGCCCGCAGGAAGGCCGCAGCTCGACCGCACCGGCCGCATGCGCTTCGGCAAGGCGTCGATCTATGCCCCGATGTTTGTGGGTCGAAAAATGGCAGACGGCACGAGAATGCGACCTACCAGCAACAATGCGGCCAGCAGAACTCTCCCGCTGGGTACCACCGCCCGGGTGACCAACCTCGAAACCGGCAAGACCGCCGTCGTGACCATTCACGATCGTGGTCCGTACGTCGCGGGGCGCATCGTGGACTTATCGCCGACGACAGCCCGCGAGATCGGGCTCGATCGCCGCACCGGCGTCACCCGGGTCGAGGTTGCACCCATTGTGGTTCCAATGCCGAACGGTAACATCAAGCTCGGTGATGGATTTTTTCGAACCAGTTACCCAGTGGGAGGCGACCAACGAAGGGGGATAACAAGTGGCCGCTGGCGGACCGTCGATAGAATGAGTCCCCGTGACGGAGAACGGGCCAGAAACGGCCACGGATGGTAGTCGTGAAGCTTTCCCGGTAGCCGTCATTCGCAGACCGTGCGAGGGCTACCGCTAAGGTGTGGAAGAGAGGTCAGCTTTCCCGGTTTGAGGATCAACCGGGAAGGACGCATGTTCTTGGACTATAAACCAGTCCCCTTTGATCTTGCGGAACACGTCAGTCACTCGGAACGTCGCGACATCACCGGCTACCGTCACGGCAACAGCTCCATCGGTCGCTCAATCCATCGAAGGTCAGGGGAATCAAGTCGGAATCGCCGCCGCTGCTTAGCCGGGAAACTTCAGTTCCCGTATCACTGTCGTTCGGCATCGGGACACGCTAGGGGTAAAACGCCGCTTCGTCTGCGCCCGTTGGGCCAAGGCATGGCCAGTGCAACGGCACTCGCGTGGCATACCCGGGCTGAAAAGAACCGGTCGCATGGTCAAGCACGTAGGATTGCTGGCCGGCCACGTAACAGTTGATCCACGTCAGATCCGTCATCGTAACAACGTTACCGCTGACGACCGCATTGTTCATCCCGCCCAAATAAAGACCATATCCAAAAAGCCCCGTCGCTTGGTTGTTCTCATAAACGAGTCCAGTTCCATACTGACAAGTGGCATTGTTCGCGGTGGAGTCGCACCACAGATGAACACCAACTGTCAAGGCCACGTGAATATGTTGGCCGCAACAGGTCTCGACGGTGTTGTTGCGCATCACCGTGCCAGTGAAATCGAGCGGTGTCGATAGGGGATGGCCATCAGGACCCGCGCCGTTCTCGGGATCGGCTCCAAGGCCACCGAAAGCCGAACTGTTCCAGTTTTCAATTTTGTTGTACTCGAACACGGAATTTGTTCCGCCAAAGGACATTAGTCCTACGTCGGTTGCATCCTGAATCTCGTTATACGCTACGTATGCGTGGTCACAGTGGATCTGGATGCCATCTCCCCAGGTGGGGACGGCTGAAGCTGTAGCGACGATGTGACTGCCAATGTGACCGATGAAATTGTGAGTAACCGTTAGATCGGAACACCAGGTGGGGTCAGCTGCCTCCAGTCCCGGCGCTCCGAGAGGATCGGTGCCATAAATCCCATCGACCAGGTTCCGTAGGCCGTGGATGCGTACCAGTGCAGAATACTGTTTGTAAGTGTTGTTGGTCCGGTTTCCGTCGAGGCGAATACTCTGAATCCGCAGGTCGTTCCCCTGGGCTGCGATCATCGGGTAGCCAAGCCCGTCGAGCCCCAAGTCATCGGGCCAGCTATCCGCATGGTCCGCGACCTTGATTAGCGCCTTCTGCGCGGGATCACTCGGATAGCCAGCGGTAAATAGATGGTTCCCCATCGAATAGGTGCTACCCATTTGAATCGTCCGGGTGATAGTGAACGTCGCGCCTGGACAGAGATCTGCAAATCCAGCTGAAGACCCAAGCGCAGCCTGGATCGTCTGTTCGTTGCCGCCGGTAAGACACGGCACTATGGTCAGTGACAACGTTGCCGCGTGCGATAGGTTGCTGCTGGAAGCAGCGAAGGTGACCGATGTTTCGCCTGCTGTGGCGTCCACCGGGACGGTCAGAGTTACATCCTGGCTGCTTCCCACCGGGATAGAGAATGGCGACGTAGGCGATGTGGTCGCTCCTAAGGGGAGACCGTTGATTTCAACGGATATCGGAGAGCCAAACCCATTCAGCGCGGTTGTGCGGACATTCACCACGCTCGTGTCCCCGACTCCCACGCTGACAGTGTCCTGCGCGAGCGACACAGTGAAATCAGGCGAGGGTGGGGGCGGAGCGCCAGAACCGCCGCCACACGACGCCAGAACGGCCGCAAGGAGAACAGGAGCCAATAACCGTCGGGATGGCCCGAGGAGCGACCCGGGCTGTGAGGTGTAGCCGAGAAACATGGCGTGCGATGGCTTAGTCACAGACGGCACCCCCTGAAAGATCACCGGAGGTCTTCTCACTGCCTCCGTGGGCGGGAGCTTAGCCTAATTGGTCAGGGCATGTGGAATTAGCCCCTCGGCCGCACTGACAGCTTCGAATGTCACCTTTCCTGTTGTTTGAAGGCCGGTCTCGGGAGACGCGCTCGACGGCTTCGGGGTCGAAAGGACCCATTCAACGCACGCCCGGAGGCGGGCCAACTCCGGTTAGTCGCAAAAGTCGTAGGATTCTCCTCATAGCGGACACTCCATTGGAAAGCAGTGAAGGCTCGGAGGGCCAGGTGGAGATCAACGACCCCGGAACAACCATGCGCCCTCGCTTCATTGGCATCATATTGTGCGTGATGGCGATCGGTGCGCGCGCGGAGAGTCCTTGGGATGGGCTGTGGTATCTGGACAAAGCCAAGAGCCGCTTCGCCGAGCATCACGTAGCATTGGAGCGATTGCCGAACGGCATGTGGCAGTACACAGAAGGGGGCTCGGTGGCAGTGTTTGCCCTCGACGGCAGGCCATATCCGGAAGCGAATGCGCCAGATTTCGCGATGACCGCGCGGTTGGGCCGTAACACTCTCGAGCTGGTGGAATCCGGCTATGGCCGTGATATGCAACGGGATCGCTGGGAACTTGCTCCAGGCGGACGATCCCTGCTCATCACCGGCACGCGGATCTACCCCGATGGCCGAGAGGTCACGACTAGAAGTACTGCCACGCGCGTCGAGGGCGAGTCTGGGCTTCCGGGCAAATGGAAGATAGCTGCGGAGAACGAGCCGTCGGATACCGCCCCGGCGGACGAGCGGCAAAAAGACGCCAGCACCGCAGTGCCACGTCCGTATTGGGTAATTTCCACTGCGGCTGACGGCGTGATGAGCTGGTTCATACCCGCCACAGGCGAGCTGATTCGTGGAAAGCCGGATGGTCGGTCGCGCCCACTTACAGGTCCTCAACAGCCTGCGGGCCGAGCATTTGTGTGGAAGCAGGTGTCAGCGAATCAGATCGAGTTCTTTGCCAGCGACCGGGGGCACCTGATCGAACGAGCGACCGAAACCTTGTCGGCTGATGGGACGATGTTTACCGACACGCTTTGGTCACCCGGACACGAGGACGAGAAGGATATACGGGTATTTCACAAGCCGTGACAGGCGCGTTGCTGGCCAGAATCAGCCGTTCGAGCGCGAAGTCCAGTGTCCCCGATGGCATTCGACGCGCGAGTGATAACCTGCAAACAGAGCTTGCGCTTTCGACGCGAGATTGCTCTTGCACCTCTGGCCATTCGAAAGCCCGCAGCCGTTCGGTATTGCTGGATTGGGTTACTCACAACACCCATTCATTTGCAAACGAGGCCAGCAAAATACTGATGCGCTCGCGCTGCAGTTCGATGTGAGAAGTATCAGCCATAAAATCAATACGGATGGGTTCTGCGTGGGATAGCCAAAGGGAAGTCAGTCGCTTAAGGTGAAGCTATTAGAGTGTGTAGAGACATGGCGTCCATTCAAATCGCCGCAACGATCTTCTTCTGCTTACTCGTAGGCGCCCTAGCGGGAATGGGATTGCGCGGAGTAATTCCGCAGCACCACCTCGATTCCGACACCCGGGACCTGATAAAGCTTGGCGTAGGTCTGATCGGGACGATGTCCGCCTTGGTGTTAGGCTTGCTGGTGGCGTCCACTAAGGCTTCATACGACACAAAAAGAAGCGAGCTCGCGCAAATGGCGGGTAACGCGATTCTGCTCGACCGCGTACTCGCACACTATGGCGCAGAGGCAGGCGACATCCGCGATGCACTGCACAGCTCGATCGCTGGCTTGGTTGGAAGCAACGCGGCGAACGGTCATCTCGAACAACTTGGCCAAGCAGCGCCCATAGCTCGCGAGGTGATCTTCGACAAGATCCAAAACTTGACGCCGCACACAGATATTCAGCGCACCCTTCTGGCGCAGGCACAGTCGTTAGCGATGAACCTCGGCCAGACGCGCTGGCTCCTGTTTGCGCAAAGCGGTACGTCGATCTCGACGCCATTTCTGGTGATTGTAGTTTTTTGGTTGACCGTCCTGTACCTGAGCTTCGGGTTATTTGCGCCTCGCAACGCGACCGCGCTTATCACCCTGTTGATCAGTGCCATGTCGGTCGCGGGGGCGATGTTTCTTATCCTCGATCTCGATCATCCATTCAGCGGGCTGATGCAAATTCCCGACACTCCATTGCGAAATGCGCTCGCAGCACTCGGAAAATAGTATGCGAACTGATGGAACCCGGGAACGGTCGCGCTTTAACCTTTGAGCTTCGTGCGCACCGCGCTGGGCAGTGTGAACACTGAATCCGGCACGTCGTCGTACGTGACCGAGGTGATCGTGAAGACCGACAGCGAGTCACCGTCGCGAGTTGTGGTCTTCGCCGCCATGCGTACACCGCCAAAGTCCCGGTACTCCTCGAAAGTAGCCGTGGCTTCGCCGTTGCCGCCGCGCCAGGCGGTGTTGAACGCGTACCCGAGCAGGAGTCCGGTCTCCGTATCGTAGAACTGCTCGTTCTGGCGTCCCCAGTTGTTGATACCTTTCAGGTGATAGCACGCGCGCCCGTTGAAGGGCCGTACATCGGTCACTTCCATGCTACGGAAGTAGTGCATGACATGCAGGTGATAATACATGTCCGCGTCTCGCGCGATGCTCTTAACCTCGTCTCCCTCGTGGATCGTTACCTTGCCGTGCGAGTCGAGGTCCCAAGCGGTGTGCCCGTCATAGCCGGACATGGATTTCCCGGTGGGTAGCATCGTGACTTGCAAGAATTTGCCACCCCCGGTGTAGACGACCGCCTGCAAGTCGAGCTTGGCCGCCGGCTCTTGATAGCGGCCGTGGACTGTCATCGACTTGTGCCGGAGCAACGCCTCAGCGCCGCCGGTGACTTCCACATACCGCTCGAGCACGGACTCGGCGCTGGGGAGCTGTACCTGCTCCGCCGGCGCGACGCGCGAGTCCGCGGCGCCGGCACGGACGGCCGGAAGCGTACCGAGCGCCGCAAGCACTATCGCGTGCAGCACTGCCCCTACCTTCGATCGATACATGACACACCCTCCCGGAGTTCCCCGGGCAGCATGTGATGGCCATCCGCGGTAAACGGGAGTCTTGCACGCGCGCAAGTAGAGCGCGACCGACCCGATAGTCCTTGCCGTTCCCCGGCCCTTTCAGCGTTGGATGCTGGGTGTTGCAGGGCGCGTTCAATGGCAGCCTCATAAGTCTTGACCGTCGGCTAACGAGCGACTCGCATGTCTGTTTAGGGGCCGTTATGACCTTGATCGTGTGACTCGATCGTGACCCCATGCTATCGGATGAGGAGCTCGCGTCACTCGGCCCGTAGCTGCATCTTTACATCCAGATAAGAAGCGTGAATCAAATGCCCGAGGGCAACTGAGTCGGGCTCGCGTCCGGTTTTTATTTTCACGTGACGCATGTTCTTTCCACTGCCTTCCAGCAGGCTGGCCGGATCGTCCAGGTGCGTACCGTAGAAAAAGCCCACATTACTGTGGCTCCTGAAGACATCAACATAGGCGAACGGCGCATCCTCCACGCACGCGACGGGGTGCCCATCATGCATCAGCTCCAGAACGTCTTCGCCGCACGCGCGCATTCTCCCAAACCATGTGCGGGCCACGGCAGTCAACACGTCCGTTTTGTTAAGCCACTCCTCGATGAGTGGATCACGTTTCTGCCCGCCCGATAATCGGAACATTCCGCTCATACGTTCAGACAGTAAGCGCTCAAAGAACCGGCTGCGAGGGCCAGCGCTCTGAGTTCCACCGCGATGCGGTTACCACAGCGGCTCGTAGTGCTGCGCAAATGCGCTGAGCCGCCTCGGCATTCAGTGAGGCACAGCTCAGGAACACCGCTTCCGTCGGTGTATTCGCCGGCTTGAGCGACTCCGTCCCCATCCGCGACCCCCTTGGTCTTATACGGGCGAAGCGAGGATGCCTTGAGGACCCCCTCTCAGGCAACGCGGCGCTGCCAGCGCCTTCCTCGAAAGTGGGTAAACCGTATGCCTCGCCAGGTAGCGAGTCACCTTCTCCGGAGAACTACAGCCCGCTCGCAACGTCGCCCGTACTGAGTCGGTCTGACGGGTAGGTAGCGTTGGAGGCAAGGAAATGACGCTGAAAGACAACCGGATTGTGGCGTTGGGTGGGACATCCGGAATTGGATTGGCGGTCGCGCAGGCCGCCCTCGAGGAGGGTGCATCTGTCGTCGTCGCCTCGCGCCAAGCGGAGGACGTCACCCGTGCACGGGAGCAGCTCGTTCAGCAATCCAAGTTCCGGAGCTCAGGGCTTACAGTTGATGTGACCAGCGAGGATGCACTCAAAGAATTCTTTGCAATCGTCGGACCCTTCGATCACCTCGTGTATACGGCGGGCGATGATCTGCCCATCGGCCCGCTTGCAGGCATTGATCTGCATCATGCTCGCGCACGCTTTGAGGTTCGCTACTGGGACGCGGTGGCGGCCGTCAAATGTGCAGTCGCCTTGTTGCGCGAAAGGGGCTCGATCGTGCTGACATCCGGTTTTTCCGCGATTCGACCGGGCGCAGGGTGGACTTCGCAAGCGAGCATCCAGAGCGCCGTCGAGGGCCTCACGCGGGCACTCGCAGTCGAGCTCGGTCCAATCCGAGTCAACGCCGTCTCGCCGGGGTTGACCCGCACTCCTCGTTGGGATTCCTGGAAGGAGGCGGACCGCGAGGCGTTCTACCAAGGGGAAAAGCGACGCCTTCCCACCGGGCGTGTCGGCGAAGCCGCTGAGCTCGCCCACGCCTATATCTATTTGATGAGGAACACGTACGCTACGGGTAGCGTCATCAGGGTAGACGGGGGTGGTTCGCTTGTTTGACGCGCGTGCGAGCATGTGCCTGAACGTCAACGAGGCGCATGCCGGCGCACGCTCAGCTGTGGACTGCTGGGTTGGACCCGGCACCGCCGTCCGCGGCACTTCGCCGCGGCCATAGGCGCAGTCCCAGGACCAGCCCGGTTATCGCCAGGGGTCCGCATCCGAACAATAGAAGGGTAAGCCGGGTGTCGTGTTCAAGAGCAATCGAGGTGCGAGATGGGTCGTTGAAATAGTCATTCAGCCGGCGCGCCGAGGCTTCCGCCTGATCAAGGTGCCCATAACTGAGTACCGGATAGCTACGCGAGGACCCGCAGCAATTGAGCTCCAGATCGACCTTGCATCCACCGCGGCCATCCGGACCACAGTTGGTGCGAGCGCCGACGATATTATCCTCTGGGATCCGGACCGAGCTGTTCGGAACAAAGAAGCGCGTTTGCAGGACTTCGCATTGAGCAACGGTCCGAGCGGCAGAGTCAGCGGCTCGAGCGCAGCGGATGCCAAATTCCCTGGGTCCAGACAACGAAACCGGCGCCAGCAACAGGGTTGCGAAAAATATGACCGCGACCAAGGGAGTCAACAGCATTTCCCGCATCACTCGAGTGGCGGCGGGGTCTAGTGAGGGATAACGCCGTATGGCGAAGCGGGCTACTCGCGAGATCACATAGGCAATCATGCACGCGCCAATGATGTTACCGATGAAGCTCGCTAAGGGGACGTGCCACAAACGAATCCTTCCGAACGGTGTTTGTCGCAAATAAAAGCCTATGAGAAGGGTGCAGGCGAAGATGCCGAGGAATAAGAAGGTAAACGCGGCCCACAGCTTCCAAGGCCGCCGACCCGATATCCGCATTTGCTGCCTGACCCGCTCCGCGCTGGCGTCTGCCATATAAACTGTTTAATACACCGAATATTCCAAACAGTTTGGACCTGCGCCTCTCCGAGGCCAGTGACCGCTTTCACACTTGCGCACGACACCTTTCCCGGGGCTTCGAGTGCCCGCAAAGGTTAATAAGCGCCCTTTCGCCGGCACCGCCGAACCCGGAATCTGCGGGTCGTCCCGCTACTGCCCGGTGCGTCATTTGCGCGGCCACGAGCCTGGGCTTCGCGGTAATGAAGGTCTTCCTTGTTGGTTCCTGCAGCACGATCGATCAGGCGGGGAATTGGGTGGAACACTTGGACGACATTGCCCCTAGGTCTCATAGACGGCTCAAACAACCCTGTACTAAATGGCGCATTCTTGGCCCTGGGGTTCGCAGGCGACCGCCGCTGCCAGTGGAGTCGTTCGGGCCAACCCTGGTGGTAATGCAGCGTCATTGATGTTGGAGATGCGAACAATGAACGCCAGATCACTCAAGTCCTACATTTTATGGGGAACCATCACCGCTGTGCTCACTCTGATCGGCTCGGTCGCGCTGGCCGTCGATACGGCCGCGATCGACACCCAGGTGTCAGCGACACTGGAGAAGTTTTTTGCCATGTCCGGCCAAAACCTGACTCTGGCGAACAATGCAGCCGCCGTTCTGGTCTTTCCGGACATCACCAAGGGCGGCATCGGTATCGGCGGTGAGCATGGGTACGGCGCGCTACAGGAGAACGGCAAGACGGTTGGCTACTACTCCATCTCGGGGGCTTCGATCGGCTTGACCCTCGGGCTGTCCCACCACAGCCAGGTGATCCTGTTCAACACGCCCGAGGCGCGTGACAAGTTCGTCAATGGCGGCAATTGGTCGGTGGGTGCGGACGCGTCTGTGGCGATGATGAAGAAGGGCGCCAGTGGCAGCTACGACACGCAGTCTCTCAACAAGCCCGTAATGGTCTTCGTGTTCGGCGAAAGAGGTCTGATGGGCGATGCCTCCCTGCAGGGGGCGAAGATCAGCAAGATCAAACAATAGAGGGCGAAAGCGGCCGTGTCAGATCAACACAATCGAGGAGAACGAACGTGAAAGTGAACTTTGTTGTGGCAATAGCGGTGGGCACGTGGCTCGCCTGCGGGGCGCTGGCGGCGGGCCAGGCTCCGGCACAAGCCCCCGCGAGCCAGGATCAGCACGTGCTGAGCTCGCAGGAAATCGACATGTTGCGCAAGGACATCCGCTCGCAGAAGAAGCAGCTGGTCGCCCAGAACCTCCACCTCACCGACACCGAAGCCACCAAGTTCTGGCCAATCTACGACAAGTACACCGCGGAGCTGGTGAAGATCAACGACACCAAATATGCGGCCTTGCAGGAGTACGCTGACAAGTTCGGCACGCTGACGGATGATCAGGCGTTGGCGCTCGGCAAGAAATGGCTCGACGTGGACATCGCGGCGGCGCAGCTGCGCGCCAGGTATCTGCCGATCTTTGCCCAGGCAGTCGGCGGCAAGCAGGCGGCCACGTTCGCCCAGATCGACCGGCGGATCACTCACATGATCGAACTGCAGCTGAGCGCCCACACCCCGCTGGTGCAGAGCCAGTGACCGGGTTGGGTTGCGATGCACA
>Ga0306920_100001482_pt1 | contig 29212 bp, 26 predicted proteins | sample flu12Cox44000170_FD_204666 | JGI IMG/M metagenome (GOLD analysis project Ga0306920, IMG submission 204666) | Lab enrichment of tropical soil microbial communities from Luquillo Experimental Forest, Puerto Rico - flux4day.12C.oxic.44.000.170 (v2)... | ecosystem: Environmental > Terrestrial >... | reverse complement strand
GGGCAGTGCGGGTCGGTGACGGGCCGCACGAACTGGCCGGGCCCGACCGGGGTGAACTCGCACGTGCACTCGCCGCGCAGGTCCGTCCGGGCGGCCATGATGTCCATCTCGGTCACCACGCCCTCGGTGTACCCGTCGGTGAGGACCACGGGCTCGGGCCCGGTGTCCCGCATGCGGGTGATCGCCGCGCGCTCGTCCTTGCGCTCCTGCGATGGCGGCTGCATTCCCGCGGGCTCGGGCTCGCGCGGGGGCGGGGTGACGCCCGTGCGGCGGCCGGGGGCCTCCACGCCCTTCTCGGTGAACCGGTGCGGGCAGGAGGCCAGGGAGCCCTTCTCGACCAGCTCGGCGCACACCCGGTTGACCTGGACGTGGTTGTGGTCGATGCCCAGCACGCGGGCGACCGCCCGGTGCGTCAGCGGCTTGTCGGTGCAGGCCGCGCTCAGCAGGGCCTCGGCGATCTGGTCCCGGCTGACCCGCAGGCCGCGGTCGGCGACGATCTGCCTCCAGTCGTACCCGGCCCTCTTCAGGCCCTGCGTCACCGACGCGCGCTGCTCGGTGCTCAGGTACCGGTGGCCCAGCACCGAGGCCGTCATCCGGTAGACCGCCTCGACGGGATCACCCCTGAAGTATTCCACGGCCGGCTCGACCTCGGCCTGGGCCGCGGCGGCCTCCCGGTGGCGGCCGATGATGGTGACCTCGGCCTTGCCCGGCAGCCGGTACCTCAGGATGGGCTCGTGCGGGAAGTAGCCCTGGAGCCGCATGCTGTCGGCGAGCGCGTCCACGTGCGCCGGGTCCATGGGCGGCAGGATCTCGCCCAGGTGGGCGAGGACCCACAGGGCTGACTCCTTCTGGCCGGCCAGGCGGCCGGGGCGGCCGGCCGGGTCCTCGATCAGTGTGTCGGTCATGATGGTCTCCGTCTCGGGGGTACTGAGCGGAGCCTATCAATAAACCTTGATATTGCAAACGGTTAATCCCCGGCGCCGGGCGGCGGGGCGATCTCCCGGTCGGTCAGCTCCTCGATCCTGGCCAGCTTCACGTGCAGCGGGCCCTCGTTGACCTGGATCCGGCGGTACCCGGTGATGAGCCGGCGGAGGACCTCACGCAGTTCATCCGCCGATGCGTGCTCGAACCGCGCCAGAGAGTAATCGTTACCCTGCATCAGCTCACCGTAACCCGGCGGCTACGACGAGTCAATAAACCCTAGCAGCCCTAATGGTTCAGTGAACCATTAGAAGCCGGGCTCGATCTCCGTGACGTCCACCTGGTCCGGCCCGGTCAGCGGGGCCTGCTGCCGGTAGCTGCCCTCGTCGGTGACCTGCTCGGGCGAGGTCACGGCGCCGGGCTGGATCAGGATCCGGTGCCCCGGCGGCCCCGCCCAGGCACCGAGCTGCATCGAGCCGGCCGCGCTCATCGCCAGCTGGCCGGGCCGGGTGATGATCCCGGCGACCGCCATCGAGCCGTGCGCCCGCAGCACCAGGGACACCGAGGACTGGCCGGCGAGGCTCATCGTGCCCGCCGCGTGCAGCGGCAGCGCCGCGGTCCTGGTTACGCCCGCGGCCAGGTGCATGGTGCCCGCGGCGTGCATGGGCAGCGCGCCCGGCCTGCCCGCAGTCCCGCTGATGCCCATCCGGGCGGATGCCGTCATGTGCAGCGTGCCGTACCGGGCCACCGCGGCGCTGACGGTCATCCGCCCGGCCGCGGTCATGCTGACCCGCGCGGCCCGGGTCGCCGAGCCCGCGATCGTCATCGTCCCGGCCGCGTGCATGGGCAGCGCGGCCTGCTTGAAGGTGACTTCGGTGATGGTCATCTGGCCAGATGCCGTCATGTGCAGCACCGCGAACGCCTGCCGGGTGGCGCCAGCGCTCATCTGGCCGGCCGCGGTCATGTGCAATGCGGCGTTGCGGCCCAGGTAGGCTGCCATGCTCATCGAGCCGGCGGCGGTCAGCGGCAGGACGCCCAGCTGGACCCCGGGCAGCCGCTGGGTCCAGGAGATACGGCCCGCGTGCATCCGGCCGGGCAGCGCCAGCCCCGCCAGCCGCATGTAGCTGCGCTGGCGGACGAACATCGGCCACGGCCGCGGCTGGGAGGCCTGCGGCATCGGCGGCAGGAAGACGCGCCCGGCCAGGCCGCGGGCCCGCGGGTGCCAGCGGGGACGGGCGCCCGCCTGGTCCAGGTACGCCGGGAGGCCGCCGGGGACAGGCAGCGGCAGGGGCGCGAACGCATGGCCCAGCCGGGAGCGCTGGAGCCAGCGGTGGTTCCAGTTGCGCCGCTGCCGGTAGTACAGGCCGCCGGGGAAGGCGGTGCCCCTGGGCGCCTGGCCCCAGCCGGGCAGGAAGCACCGGCCGCGGGGCACCCGCGGCGGCCAGCGGGGCCGCGAGCCCGCCTCGTCGATGGTGAGCGGGAACTGGACGCCCTGGCTGGCCTGGCCCCAGCCGGGCAGGAACGCGTGCCCCTGCCGGATCCGCGGGGTCCACCGGGGATGGGCGCCGGCCTGCCGGGCGGCCAGCGGGAACTGGACGCCCTGGTTGCCCTGGCGGAACGGCGGCCCGAAGATCCGGCGCTCGGCCATCCGGCGGCGCAGCGGGCCTTTCGCGCGGGGGTTAGCCGGGCCCGGGGTCCCCGGGGCGCCCAGCGGGTAGGTCACCGGTCACCCCCGGATCAGGCAGGTCAGATCTCGATCTCGCAGGCCAGCGTGTACAGGTGCGCGGTGGGCAGCGCGTTGCCCACGTTGAACAGGGCGATGCCGTTGGCATTAGCCGCGGCAGGCTGGATGCCCAGCTCCTCCAGCAGCTCCCAGGGCAGGTCGACCGTGGCCTGGGTGTTGAAGGAGACCTCCCAGAAGTACGGCGCCGTCCAGGTGGCAGTCGGCACCGCCGACCAGGCCACGTCGATGCCGGGGCTGTACGGCGCGGTCACGCCCGCGAAGCCCTCGGTGCCGTTCCACGGGTTGGTCGTGGTCGCGGTGCCCCGCGCGGTGGTCCGGGCGAACGCCACGGTCAGCTGCTGGCTGTTCGGGGCCGCCGACCCGGCCCGCACGCCCAGGGTGAGGCGCCTGGTCAGCACCCGGCCGCCGGACAAAGTGTTGCCCAGGAGGTTGCAGATCAGCCCGTTCGCCGTGCCGCCGGAGGGCGCAGCAGAGCTGATAGCCGCCACCGACTCAGCAGTTGCCGTGTACCTTGTCATCCCGGGCCTCCCAGCAAGACTTGTTCGCTGTCCCTTCCGGGGGGAGGAGCACTGATCCGGGCATATGCTAGGTTTATTGGTAGCCAGGGCGTGGCTTGGCCCGGCAGTGCACGGATTCGCGCTGCAAGGCAGGGCCCGGCCTGGCAGGCACGCGCATAGCTAGGCGAGGCGAATCCTGGCCTGGCGTTGCGAGGCCGGGCGGTCAGCGCTCGGCAAGGAAGTCCGGGCGTGGCTTGTCAAGGCTCGGACGGCTAGGCCGGGCAGGCATGGGCTAGCCGAGGCTTGGCGCAGCCAGGCTTGGCAGGAGTCGCTAGGTTAGCCGTCGCAGGTCATGCCAGGGCTCGGCAGGAGGGGCACAGCGGGTCAAGGATGGCTAGGCCCGGTGCGTCGCGGCGAGGCCGGAGAGGCATGGCGTATCCAGGAGAAGCGCATCTGGGCTTGGCGAGGCAGTCATCGCGTGGCGATGCAGGTCCGGGCAAGGAATGGCTCGGCCTGGCCGGGCTAGGCGCGGCAGTCAAGGCCAGGCGAGGCACGGCTGGGAGCAGCACCGCGGGGCATGGCACGGCGAGGCCGTCGAGGCAAGGCGTGGGTCGTGAGGTGTCGCGCGGCTGGTCGCAGCTCGGCGAGGCAGGCAGCTAGGCGTGACAATACCGTCACGCCCTGCTATGGTTCCTGGCGGAGCCGCTGAGCTGGCCCCTACCGACCATCAGGGAAGAGACCGAGACCCGAGGGCTGTCATGGCATCACCCCGGGCCGGGCCAGGACGCGGTTCAGGTCAGTACTGGCCTGTTGTCGTCTGCGTCTGAAGTTGCGCACGAGTCGGCAAGTAACTAGTGTCCGAAAATCCGAAATTCGTGGTCCCGGTAATCGCGTTGCGGCCGTTGCCGAGCACGCACTCGGCCCCGGCGCCCAGGTCCGCGTTACTTGCCACGAGCGTGGTGTCGGCCGGCCGGTAGTCCAGCGAGGTGTTGGTGGCCACGCCGCCGAACGTCGCCGGGGGCAGCGCCATCAGCCGATCCCCGCCGTGAGCGCGCCGATCGCGACGCTGAACGTGTCACCCAGGTTGCAGGCCTTGCTGGCGCTCAGCGCTCCCTGCCAGAGCCGGTGCGGGGTCACCGAGCTGTCCCACAGCTCGCCGCCGACGATCGTGGACGCGGGCATGTTCACCTGGGTCAGCACGATCGAGTTGGCCGCAGTCGAGACCCCCGCCACGTTCGTGATGGCGCTGAACGTGACCGGCGTGATGCCGGTGACCGGCACGTACGAACCGCCCGCGGCCAGCTCGGTGCCCATCGTGGTCTGGGTGCCGTTGACGGTCATCAGCCGCAGGTGCAGCGCGCCGACCGTCGGGACCGGGGTCCCGGTGCCGTTGCCGCCCAGGCTGTACTGCATCAGCGAGGCGGCATGCGTCAGGTCGATGTTCGGCATCAGGCCACCCGCCCCAGGATCGCATCGCAGCTGCCGTCCGGGCAGCCGTCGCCGGCGCAGCACGCGAAGTGCTTGGAGATGACCGTCCAGGTGGGCTGCACCTGCGCCGGGTCGGCTACCGGCACCGCCAGCGGGTCAGGCACGGCGAGATGGTGGCGGGGCTCGGCGTCGACCATCCCGCAGCTGTCACAGGCGCTCTCGGCGCGCGGCTGGTCCATGGGCACCTCCTGCCTCTTCCGGGGGCAGGAGGGGTGCTCACAGCGAGCCGAGCGCCTTCCAGGTGTTGGGGCCGACGATGCCGTCCTGGGTCAGCCCGTGGTTGCCCTGGAAGTGCTCCACCGCGGCCTGCGTGGCCGGGCCGAAGCTGCCGTCGGTGGCGATGCCCGCGTTGGCCCGGTTCAGGTCGGTCTGCGCGAGCATCACCCAGCTGCCGGACGCGTTGACCGAGATGGTGTCCGGGGCGCTGGCGACGATCCCCACCTTGGAGTTCACCGGGACGTCCTGCCCGGCGGGCGGGCTGGTGGCCGTGCAGATATCGCTGGGTGCCTGCCCCGCCGGGGCGGTCGGGACCAGGTGGGCGGACACCAGGTGGTTGTGCGCGTTCCCGGCGGCGCGGCCGACGTTGACCGGCACCGTGACCTGCCCGGCCGGCGGCGGCCCCGGGGTCGGCGCCGTGCCGGTGACCATCTGCTGGAGCTGGGCGAAGGAGCCCTTGAAGGCGTTGCAGTCCACCTGGCTGAAGCCGCCCGTGGAGAGCGTCGAGGTGTACTGCCAGACCTGCGGCACCATGCCGCCGTACGGCGCCCAGCCGGGCCCCGAATCGTTGTAGCTGGTGTACTGGCTGCTGACCAGGTTCAGCCCGCGGCCGGTCAGCCCGCTCAGCGACGGCGAGCCCAGGTTCCCCCAGTACCACCGCGGCAGGTAGACCATGTTGCACGGGCAGCCGTGCGCCCGCAGCCGGTCGCAGAACGCCTCGCAGTCGCCCAGGGTCGGGTCGGACCCGGTGGTCGGCTCGAAGTCGATCATGCACGGGCTGGCGCCCACCCGGCTGAAGTAGTAGTCGGCCTGCCCGGTGCCGTTGCCCCGCTCCAGGAAGTGATAGCTGAAGAAGAACGCGCCGGCGGTGGCCGCCTGGGTCCGGAACCGGGACCAGGACGGGTTGGTGTAGCCGGTGCCCTGGGTCGCCTTGGCCGCCACGGCATGCCAGCCGCTCAGGTTGATCCCGGCCTGGAAGCTGCTGATGTCGATGTAGTAGACGGTGATCGAACTCACCTCACACAGACGGTCTGAGAACATAGAAAACGGCGCCCGGCTGAACTTCCCCTGAGGTCACGGCCGGCCTCCCGGCACGATCAGCCCGCCGTTGGAGAAGGAGGCCGAAGCGGCCCTGCGCTCTCTCAGCCCGGCCAGCAGCTCCTTGACGTTCAGCTCCAGCAGGTGATCCGGGCAAAACGGATCCTGGATCAATCCTGTCACCATGACGTGATCGGTCAACGCCACGGCTCTCATTGCCAGGCTGACACTCATGCCCATGTTGACGCCCTGAGAACCATCCGGCTGGAGCGCGGGGTAGGGCGCCGGGCCCAATTCGTAATAAAGCTCGCTCTGCTCGCCCTCGGTCAGCTCGGCCTTCAGCCGGTCGGTTAGCCGCTCCTCGAAGACATCGGTGATGCGACGCAGCATGGCTCTCCCCGGAAAGCTAGAGAATCTCTCTAACCTTCCGGGGGGAGAGCCTGCCGGGCCTGGCCAGGACTGGCTGCCCTCACCGGACCTCGCCTCACCACGACTGCCTGGCCGTGCCATGCGTCACCATGCCAGGCCCGGCCATCCAAGCGCCGCCGCGACTGCCACGCCACGACCCGCCGGGCACCGACCTGACAGGTAATGCCATGACTCGACGGCCGCGCCTCGCCCAGCCGGGCCTCGACACGCCTCGCCGAGCCCGGACAGCCGCGCTATGCCCCGGTGAGCATCACCATGCCGACCTAGCCGCGCCTTGACGGCTGCGCCGAGCCTTACCTGGCCTATCCGGGCCTTCCAAGCCGTGCCTTCCCGGCCCGGCGGCACCTCGCCATGCGAAGCCCAGATGCGCCACCCGGGCCCCGCCTCAGCAATCAATAAACCGTATCAGGAAACGCGCCGTTTCCTCGCGATGGCGAACAGCATCCGGCGGTCCTGGGCAGTCACGAAGCCATCGGCGTACGCCTCGTCGGAGTCATCGCCGAGCAGGATGTCCTGCTGCTCGTTGCGGGCCAGGGCCGTCTTCAGCAGCGGCACCTCGACCGTGCCCTCCAGGACGAAGGTCACGCACAGCAGCGGGGCTCCGCCGTGGCCGATCCGGTGCGCCCGGTCGAAGCGCTGCTGGCGCATCGCCCCGGTCACCGCCGACTCGTACTCGATCACGCAGCTGGCCTCGGGCAGGTTGACGCCGCGGGCCCCGGCATCGGAGGACAGCAGCACCGCGCCGCCCGAGCAGGTGCGGAACCGCTGCCGCTCCTCGTCCTGGGCCCGCGCGGTCATCTGCCCGTGCGTGGCGAACAGCGGGATGCCCTCCTTGCGCAGCACCGCGGCCAGCACCGGCAGCACGGACTGGCCGAAGAACGTGAAGCACACCAGCTTGGCGTCCTCGTCGCAGCTGCGCCGGGCGTACTCGGTCAGCAGCTCGGTCTTGGCCGAGGGGCTGACCGACAGCCGCGGGCGCATCGTCTCAGCCAGCAGCGCGGCCAGCTGCGAGCCCCCGGCCTCGGCCGCCCTCAGGATGGCCTGCGGATGACCGGCCAGCTGGCGCAGCGCCACCGTCAGGCCAGGCACTTGCCGCGGCTCGCCGTCCGGGCCCCAGGCCAGGTCCTCGGCCACCTTGTAGATCTTCGCCTGGAGCGTCTCGCCCATCTCGGCGCGCTCGAAGATCTCGGTCTTGACCGGGAACTGGCGGATGACGTCGCGGTCGGTCTTGCGCTTGCGCAGCAGCCGCGGCTGGCACGCCGCGGCGAACTCGTGCATGCGGTCCTTGCGGAACCGGAGCCGCCCGTAGTCGTCCCGGCCGTAGGTGTACTGCGCCTCGAAGTCCTTGACGGCCGGCATCCAGCCGGGCGCCAGCAGCCGCAGCGCGTTGAAGGCGTTCTCCCAGTCCCGCTCGATCGGCGTGCCGGTCAGGTAGCAGATCACCATCTGAGGGTTGATCTTGCGCAGTTTCCGCAGCGCGTGGGCGTGCGCCTTGTATAGCGTGGAGGACCTGTTGCCCAGCTTCGCGCTGGCCTCGTCATAGATGAGCACGGGGCGGCGGGCCGCCAGCCAGATGGCGAGCGGCCCGTCCGCTGCCTTGCGCGAGGTCTTCCGCTCGAACGCCGCCAGGTCCTGGCGGGCCGTCTCGTACGTGGTGATCAGCACCTGGCCGCCGCGGGCCAGCCGCTTCGCCCGGTCGGGCCCGTAGTACATGATGACCGGGCTCATCGAGGTGTGCTCGTCGATCTCGCGCCGCCAGTCGGCGAGCTTGCCCTTCTCGCAGATGATCACCGCGAGGTCGGCGTCGGCGCGCATCAGGCAGAAGGCGGACAGGCCCATCCCGACGTGGGTCTTGCCCAGGCCCATGTCCGCCACGATCACGGACTGGCGCAGCAGGTAGGACCGCGCCATCAGGTCGAGCTGGAAGGGGATGTGCCAGGCCGGGTGGTACAGCGAGGCGCCCGCGGGCGCCGCGGTCATGCCGGCCCGGCCTGGCCCTGCTGGACCCAGGCGAGGAACGCCTCGCTGGCCGCCGGGCCCGAGAGCCACTCGGTCCACAGCTGCCAGCTGCGCCGGTCGGCGGTGAAATCAAGCAGGATCCGGTAGTCGACGGCGCTCGGGGCGCTGCCCAGGGACCAGGACTGGACCGCCGGGGCGCTCAGGCCCTGCGGCTCGTCCGCGGGCGCCGGGACGCCGGGGGTGATGCTCATGCGGCCAGCTCCGTATCCTCGATGGCCAGGGCGAAGGCCACCCGGAACGGCCCGGCCTCCGGCATGGCGACCGGGTAGCACATCAGCATGTCCTCACCGCACCAGATCTCGACGGAGGTGACAGACTTGACCGGCGTGTGCAGGTACCCCACCAGCACGATGCGGTCGCTGCACTCGTGCCGCTCCAGGTGCAGGCAGACCGAGTACTCGCCCCGGATCCAGGCCTGCCACGGGTGCTGGTCATGGGTGACGCGCTCGAACAGCCTGGCCCTGGCGACCAGGCCGCTCACCGCGGCCTCAAGGCGCGATCCCGGCACCTTTCACCTCCCGATCCGGGTTTGCAATATCAATAAACCTGGGTAGTATGGATGCTGTACAAACAATCCTAGAAGGAGCCCTCCAGTGAACGCCACCGCAAGCACCACCCGGCCCCGTACCTTCGCCGACGCCGAGAAGGCGCTGGCTGCATCTCTTCCGGGTTATACCCAGCGCCCGCACCAGCAGCGCCTGGCCGCCAAGATCGAGGAGGCCATCGGCGCGAGGACCATCCTGGTCGCCGAGGCCGGCACCGGCACCGGCAAGTCCCTGGCCGGCCTGATCCCCGCCATCCTGTGGGCCGTCGAGAACGGCAAGCGCATCGTCGTGGCCACCGCCACCAAGGCCCTCCAGGACCAGTACGCGAGCAAGGACCTGCCGTTCCTCTCCGAGCACCTGGGCGTCCCGTTCAAGTGGGCCGTCATCAAGGGCCGCTCCAACTACCCGTGCCAGGCCAAGATCGCCGAGATCGAGCACCCGGACGCCGTGCAGCGCCAGGTCATCCAGATCGTGCAGAAGGTCACTGACGAAGGCGGCTTCACCGACCGCGACGCCCTGCCGACCACCGCCGACCGCGAATGGCGGGGCCTGTCCACCGGCAGCAGCGAGTGCCCCGGCGCCCGGGAGTGCCCGTTCGGCCAGAGCACCTGCCACGCCCAGCGCGCCAAGGCCAAGGCCGAGGCCGCCCAGGTCGTCATCACGAACATGGCCTACCTGGCCGTGGACATCAAGCTCCGCCGCGAGACCGGCGGCCTGGTCGCCCTGCTCGGCCAGTTCGACCTGCTGATCATCGACGAGGCGCACAACCTGGACTCCGCGATCACCGGGGCGCTGGAAGACCGGATCGCCGAGGGCACCTTCCGCAAGCTGGCCGGCGACACCGGTTCCTGGCTGCGCAAGGCGGACTGCGGCACCGCCGAGGCCGACAGCCTCATGGTCCGGGCCGCCGCGCTGTGGGAGGTGCTCTCCGGCGAGTACGGCCTGTGGCAGACCAAGCGCCGCCAGAACAAGATGCAGGACGACAGCATCATGCCGGTCACCCAGCAGGCCCGGCTCCAGGTCTTCGGCCCCGCCATGATCGCCCTGTACAACGCGCTCCAGGGGCTGCACAAGGCGCTGCGCAGCGTGCACGACTTCGACGACGCCTACGCGCCCGGCAACGACGACCCCTACGCCAAGGCGATGCTCCGGCAGCAGGACCGCCTGGTGCGCCGCGTCAGCACCACGATGGCCCAGCTCAAGTCCTTTGCCACCGAGGAGGACGAGGTGAGCGTGCGCTGGATCGAGGAAGAGAACCGGGATGGCCGGACCTTCCTGTACCTGCGCGCCGTCCCGGTCAGCCCGGCCCCGTTCCTCCAGGAGAACGTCTGGGACGAGTACCCGGTGGTGCTGATGTCCGCGACGCTGGCCGCCGGGCGGGACCGCAGCGGCAACGCCGACTTCAGCTACACGATCGACTCGCTCGGCCTGGCCCAGTACGAGCCGATGACCTTCGAGTCCGGCACCCCGTTCGACTACCCGCGGCAGGCGATGCTGTTCGTGCCCGAGCGCGACATGCCGCTGCCCCAGGGCCAGAGCCTCGGCGCCTGGCGGAACTTCGCCCAGGGCGTGTCGGAGAAGCTGGTGCTGGAGTCCGGCGGCGGCGCCCTGCTGCTGTTCACCTCGCGCACCGCGATGAACGACGCGCACCGCCGCCTGGCCCCGGTCTTCGAGGAGGAGGGCCTGGAGGTCCTCAAGCAGGGCGACGGGTCCACCTCCGAGCTGATCCGCCGGTTCAAGGAGGACGGCAACGCGGTCCTGTTCGCGCTGCGGACGTTCTTCGAGGGCATCGACATCCCCGGCAAGGCGCTGCGCCTGGTCGTGCTCGACAAGCTGCCCTTCCCGGTGCCGACCGACCTGCTGTTCGCGGCCCGCTGCGACAAGCTGAACAAGGCAGCCGGGCGGGACGTCAGCTTCGGCAAGCTGTCCATGCCGGTGATGACGCTGCCGCTGGTGCAGGCGGCCGGGCGACTGCTGCGCACCAAGGACGACCGCGGCGTGATCGCGATCCTGGACCCGCGGCTGAAGGCCAAGGGCTACGGCGCGCAGATCATCCGGGCGCTGCCCCCGGCGCACCTCACCACGGACCCCCGCCAGGCCATGGCCTTCCTGCGGGACAGCCGGTGAAGCGGAAGCTGGCCAGGGCCTGGTGCCGCCTGAGAGGGCGGTGCCAGGCCTGCGGGCACAAGAACGAGTACCACCCTTACCTGGTGGACAGGAGGTGCTGGGATGACCGACTGGAAGGCGATCGCCCGGATCGGGATCGAGCGTGACCGGCTGGCCAGTGCGCCCGCCCGCGAGAAGGAGCACCAGCGCACGGTCATCTGCATGCGCGATCACCGGGACCACTGGGTGGTCGTGCAGCGCAAGTGCAACTACAGCGCGTTCAGCGGCTACAGTTACACGCCCAGCGACTGGTCCGGCATCCGGTGCACCGAGTGCAACCGGTACTGGCGCACCAAGGGCGCCTACGTCGACACGCTGCCCGACGCGCCCTACGGGGTGATCTGATGACCGACACCGGGAAGCTCCGGCAGATGATCGAGGAGCTTCAGCGCATGCGGGAGAGCTGCGAGCCCAAGCGCCCGGACAACCCGCGCTACAACGCCTACTCACGTGCCGTCTCGTCCATCCGGTTCGTGATCAGCGACATCGAGGCAGAGGAGGCCATGTCGGCATGAAGACGATCAGGCGGCTCTGGGCCCGGTTCCTGGCCTGGCAGGAACGCTACGACGCATGGTTCGACAGCCTGCCGCCCGAGGCGAAGGCCGAGATCGTGCGGCAGCAGAGCCGGCACCTCTGAGCATGCAGGTTACTCTCGACGGTTGCTGTGGTGAGGGCGGAGGCGCGCACGGGCTGGTCCGGGCCGGGCACTACGTAGTCGGCGTCGACACCGACGCGTCATGCCGGGACGGCTACCTGCGCAGCGGCGCGCACGAGTTCATCTGCGCGGACATCCTGGAGGTCCTGGCGGACAGGGGCTTCATGGCCCGGTTCACCTCGGCCACGCTGCACCCGCCGTGCCAGTACTACAGCTGGATGTCGCACTGCCGCCCTGAGCTGGCGGCCACCTACCCGGAGCTGATCAGCCCGATCCAGCCGCTGGCCGACGCGCTCGGCATCCCGTACCTGATCGAGAACGTCGAAGGCGCTAGGGCCTGGCTGCGCAAGCCGGTCACCCTGTGCATGTTCATGTTCGGCCGCCCGCTCTACCGGCACCGCCTGCTGGAGGCGGGCGGCGGCCTCGTACTGGCCCCTCCGGAGCCCCCAGGCGGCTTCTGGCCGGGGATCAGGCGCGACCCGGCCTGCGGCTGGCCCCACCCGGTCGCGACCGCGCGAGCAGGGCACTGGGAGCCGGGCAGGTTCGTCTCGGTGGCCGGGCATGAGCGCAAGCAGCCGGTACTGGAGGCCATGGAGCTGAGCACCCGGCCCGAGGGCTGGATGAGCAACCGGGACCGGGTGAAGGAGGCGATCCCGCCGTACCTGGGCTACTGGATCGCGCAGCAGTTCGGTCAGATCACCCAGTAGGCCGAGCCGTCGCTGTAGAACCGGTTCCGGCCCAGCGCGGCCAGCGGCCAGGGCGAGGCCGAGCCCTCGATCAGCACCCCGGCCGGCGCGGCCACGCCCATCGTGTTACCCGAGGAGTCGGTGCGCTTGACCGTGACCTGGAAGCCGGCAGTTGCCGCCGGCAAGGTCAGCGTGACATTGCCGGACGCCGCACTGGCCATCACCAGCTGGTCGCTCAGCTGGACGGAGTAGTTCGCCGTGACCGTGACCGGCACCAGGCAGCTGATGTTCACGTCCACATCGGGGAAGAACACCTGGGCCTGGCCTGCCACCTGGACACCCAGGTCGACCCGCTGCGGGAAGGCCATGTAGAAATTGACGTTGCCCGCGGTGGCGATGAACGGGTTGGTCATCACGGCCGCCGAGGCCGCGTCAGCGTACAGCGGCGCGGTGGTCAGCGTGCCCAGCTGGGTGCCGTTCGCGGTCGAGCCGTTGGCGAAGACGGCCACAGTGGCGCCCTGCTGGAGGTCACCCGCAGGGCCCTGGACCGGGGCGAAGTAGTGAGCGCGCACGCTGCCTCCTAGATCACGATCTCAGGCGAGGTCGGGGACGTGCCGGAGATGGCCCCGATGCCGTAGGCCGGCGGCGGGGTCGGCGTGACGATGCTGATGTAGTCGCCGTTGCCGCCGTTGTCGGTGTAGACGTCGCTGCCGTCCGGCACGCCGTAGGTCTGGGTGTACACGCTGGCATAGACGTCGGAGTAGCTGACCGGGCCCTCGGGCACCAGGTCGAACGGCAGCACCAGCCCGGTGCCGAGCGTGGCCTGGGTGACCGGCGGCGGGACCGGCAGCGGCTGGGTGTAGCTGGTGCCCTGGGCGAGCAGCTGGGCGTAGGCGAAGTACCAGGCCTGCGGGACGGGCCCGCTCCAGGTCTGCCAGTAGACGTCGTTGGCGATCGGCCCGTAGACGTCGCGCTGGCTGATGTTCGGCCCGTGCGGCAGGCCGGGGATCCGCGGCGGCACGCCCCGCGGGTAGCAGGTGTACCAGGGCCGGATGGCCAGCGAGGAGACGGTCAGGCCGGGCCGGTAGCCGAGCAGCCGCCACTTCAGCTGGGTGCCCTTGCCCGGCGCAGGGGGCGGGAAGACCATCGCCCCGGACGGGTTGGCGTTGATGTCGTAGGCCGGCCAGTACGTGGCGCCGCCGTCGTTGGAGAAGCTCCAGAGGATCGAGTCCTCGAAGACCGAGACGTCATCGACGCCCCAGGTGTCATCGGTCAGCCCGTACTGGACCAGCTGCCAGGACAGCGTGGCGCCCAGCGGCGGGGTGAACGTGTCGACCTGGGTCCAGGTCAGGCCGCTGGTGCTGGACCACAGCGGCCAGGCCGAGCTGACCTGGTTCCAGTTGTAGGTCGAGGGCGCCTGCGGCTGGCCGAGGGTGTAGCTGGCGTACCACTCGATAATGGGCCCGCCGAGGGTGGGCACCTGCTGCTCGGCGAGCACGGCCTTCGTGGCGCCGTCGAGCAGCTGGATGTACAGCGGCTGGGTCAGCGGCTGCGAGGTGAACACCCGGGCCGCGATGTGCACCCGCCCGGCCGCGGACACGGCCACCGGGGCCCCGGTGTAGGCCAGGCCGCCGTACGGGCTCGTGACCGGGTTGCCCTGGAGCTGCACCCAGGTCAGCTGCGGCGAGCTGAACGCCGCCCAGGTGGCGTAGGACGCCTGCATGGCCGCCCAGGTGATCTGCGCCGCGGCCCGGGAGACCATGACCAGGGCGCCGAGCGGGCTGCTGGTGCTCGCGCTGACGGACAGCGGCTGGGCGTCGCCGGTCGCGGTCACGAACGGCAGCGCCGGGTTGGTGAAGCCGGGGTCGGGCAGCAGCTGGAGCGGCGGGCTCTGGAGCGCGGCGTACTGGATGCCGGTGACCTGGTGCATGGACTGGAGCACCGGGCTCTCCAGGTGGGCCGCCGAGCCCGGCGCCAGGTTGACCGGCACGGTCAGCAGGCCCGGCGTCCAGGCCCACGGCACGGAGGTGCCGGTCTGCGCGGCGCCCAGCCAGGCCGGGTCGATGCCCGCGGTATCGCCGAAGGTGTCGACGTACTCCTGGGTGTCGGAGGTGGCCGTGTTGTCCATCCGGTACATGACCAGGGAGGACAGCCCGGCGAAATAGGCGATGCGGGACGAGGCGGTGACGCTGACTTCCTGGTAGATCTGGGTGCCGGCCTCGATCTGCTTCGGCGCGGCCTGCGGCGAGGCATGCCAGGGCTGGAAGTTGTACATGCTGCCGCCCCGGCGGAGCATCGCGGCGGCGGCGATCGGGTCAGTGGCGTACATCGCCTCGGTAGGCAGCGTGGCGCCCGGCGGCGGCGGGACCCGCGGCCGGGGCTGGTCGGCGAAGAAGTTCTGCGGGGCCAGCTGGGCGTTGACGATCATGCCGTGGTCGGCCGAGGCCGCGAAGGGCAGGGCGCTCGGGTCCCAGTGCGGCCCGGCCTGGCTGGCGGTCAGCGGGGAGCGCAGCGGCGAGCCCCGGGGCGGCTGGGTGGCCGCGGACGGCGGGGTGGCGGGCGGGAAGACCTGGGCGGCCTGGGGCGTCTCGGCGTAGAACTCATACGGCTCGGGCAGCAGGTCGGTGAACTCGAACTTGAACCCGGCCGCGCGCACGGGCGGGAAGATGATCACCCCGGCGGTCAGCTTGTAGCTCAGCTGGACCGGGATCCAGGTGCAGCTGCTCCAGGCCGCGCCGATGCCCCCGGCGAAGCCGTACGGGGCCAGCCCGGCGATCGGGGTGCCGAGCACGAGCGAGAGGTCGAACCGGGCGCAGGCGTTGACGGTCGTGGGCCCCGGGCCCGACGCAGGAGCGGTGTACGCCTGGGGGCCAGCCGCGAAGACCGTGAACTGCGCGGGAACTCCCCCGGCTACCGGGTCGGGCGCCGGGGCCTCCTGCTTGAGTATGAACGATGTGAGCCGGTAGTTGCCAGGCCATATCGACGCGCTCCAGCCGCTCTGCTGGGCAGCGCCGAACTGGAGCTGGGCGGTGGACGGCAGCGCGGTGCACGGGGTCATGCTGACCGCTGCGGCCTGGACGGTGACCGCGGCGGCCTGGGCCGACCAGGCGTACAGGATCGCCCCGTCCCAGCCCGCGGCGAACTGGAGCCGGTCGTTGACCGCGTGCGTGGCCGGCCAGGTGACCAGCGCCGGGGCGGCACCGGAGCTGCCGGTGCCCGCCATGGTGACGTACCAGGTGCCCGCGCTGAACCACAGCTGCACGATGCCGGTGTCGCAGATCATGTAGCTGCCGGCGTCAGTGCCGGCGAACTGGGGCTCGATCTCCCAGGCCATCCACCAGGGCGAGGTGAAGTCGATGCCGGTCGGCTGCGCGGCCAGGTCGAGCCAGCCCGGCTGGCTGCCGAACAGCAGGCCCTCGGTGTCGATGACCGGCAGGACCACGCCGTTGACCGTGGTGGCCGGGCCGCCGAGCGGGGTGTCGACCGCCTCGAAGCCGGTGCCCGGCGGGCTGGTGGTGTAGTACAGGTTCAGGCTCACCCCGCTGGTCGTCGGCTGCACGCTGAAGCGGTCGATGACCTGGAGGCCGCCGGACGGGTCCCGGCAGTCGGCGTACAGGTTGACCACGGCCGAGGACATCGGCTGCGGGGCGCACTTCCAGGGCACGCCGTTGAGCAGGTCGCTGGCCCGGTTCTCCCGCATGGTCAGCTGCACCGGGCTGCCGTTGATGTCCTCGGCGACCGCGAAGGTCTCGCGCTCGGTGATGATCACCGGGTGCCGGGACGTCCAGGGCACGTCGGATTTCACCGTGACGCGGTAGCCGAAGTCGAAGTTCTGCACGCCGAGCGGGTACGGGCAGGTCCGGCCCGAGGAGTTCTTCGGCAGCGCGCCGGGCGAGATGCTCATCACCGTCTGGAGGGCCCGGGTGCCGGCCACCAGGAGCGCCCCGCAGGTGACCGGCTTGATGGCCTCGTCGAAGTGGATCCAGTGCCCGGCGCCGTAGTGGTAGGGGTTCAGCCCGGCGGTCAGCGCCCCCGCGTTGTTGACCACGGCGGGCACCGACCCGGCGATGATGAACTGGAGCACGATGCCGTTCGGCCCCTGGATCCAGTTCCAGTGGCCGCTGGCGTCCTGCCAGGCCAGCGAGTACTGGGCCGGGAAGTGCGGCAGGTCCAGCGAGATGTAGTTGATCTGCTTCAGCGAGTTCAGGGTGACGACCAGCATCTCGTTGGTCTGGTCGCCGTAGCCGCGCGGCTCGGAGGACCAGAACCGCTGCCCGGACGGGGCCTGCTGGGCCTGGCTGGCGGGCGGGCTGACCGCGCCCACCGGGATGCCGTCCACGTACAGCGGCGACCGGGACGGCGTGGCGATCGTGCCGGGCAGCGGGGTGCTCATCCGTGCGTCACCACGGGCACCCGGGGCCCGGAGTACGGCGCGGCGATCAGGTTCGTCGGCGAGGCGGCCCGCCCGGCCGCCGCGGTCGCCGGGTCGATCAGGCCCCAGGCGGGCTGGTAAGACGTGACCTGGCCGCCGGGGAAGTGCACGGTCTCGAAGTTCCGCGTGTCGCGCTTGGACGCGGCGAGCACGGCCACGGGCGAGGTGACCGGCTCCCAGGTCGAGCCGAAGCTCTGGCTGGCCGAGGAGGCGTAGGAGTACTGGATGCCCTGGCTCTGGCTGAAGGCGGGGATGCCCGGCTTCATCGGCAGCGCCATGTCGACCACCTGGCCGCCGCGGTCGTAGGCCCTGACGTAGCCCACGTAGGCGGGCACCGTCGGGTCAGGCGGGCTGACCTTGGCGATGACCTCCCAGTAGTCGCTGTCCGAGGAGATGCCCGCGATCGGCACCGGCTTGTAGACCAGGCCGCCGGAGGTGTCGACGGACACCAGCGCGAACGCCGGGGCCAGCACGGACACGACGTCGATGATGCCCGAGGCGTCCGCGACGGCCTCCTGCTGGCTGGCCAGGTCCGGCTTGTAGCTCTTCTGCGGCTGGATCACCACCTCGTTCAGCGCGTTGATGGTCATGCCGCCGTAGGTGACCGTGGCCTGGAGCTGGGCCCAGCCCTGGGCCTGGGCTGCCGTCCAGGTGGCGTACTCGGTCTGCACCGTGCCCCAGGTGTTGCCCGAGATGGACTCGGCGCCCTGGAGGGTGACCAGCTGGCCCGTCTCGTAGACCCGGCAGGGGACCCGCACGATCGCCTCGGCCATCGCCTGGATGCCCTGCGGCGTGCCGCCCATCGAGATGGCCCGCGCCAGCTGGATGACGCGCTCGCGGTACACCGAGTCGGCCGCGCGGATGTCATCCCAGCCGTCCTGCGTGGCCAGGTCGGTGTAGGGGTTGAAGGTGACGCCGGTCGAGGGGTTGACCGGGAACACCGCGTCGCTGCTGCGCCGCCCGGAGAACAGCGCGCCGTAGAAAGAATCAAGATCATAAAAGTGGGTGCCGGCGATCGCGCTCTGGAGCCGGGCGACCAGCTGCCGCTGCCGCAGCTGGCCGGCTCCCGCCGGGCCCAGCATCGCGGTCAGGAACCGGACCAGCAGCGAGTCCGGGGTCAGGGTGTACACCTGCGGCGGGAAGGCCGACAGCCGCCGCATGACGTGCAGGTCCGGGCACAGCAGGCCGGTGGCGGTGGTGGTCCGGTCGGGCAGCGGCTGGGTCGGGTTGGCCTGGTAGGGGAGGATCGAGGCGCCGGGCGTGTTCGGAAAATCGAAGATCGTGGCGTTCTGGTTGACGATGCCCGGGTTCCAGCTCCCGGTATCCGAGATGACCTGCGGCATGATCCCTCCTCCTCCCTTCCCGGGCGCTGGTCATGCGCTAAGATCATTGATAACCCGGCCGGGGGTGGCGAACCACAGGTCACGACTCAGTACGAGCCTGCGTAGCCCGGCCGGGGCCCTGAGGCTGGGCCAGGGATGGACTTGCTGGGCCAGGCCGGTCGGGGCACGGCAGTCGGCGCGGGGCGGGGTAATGCTTGTCCGGGCGCGGAGAGCCCGGCACGGCACGTCCGGGCGAGGCAGCCAAGGCTGGGCACGGACAGCGAGGCGGGGCGAGGCGGGTCATGGCAGTCGTGGCTCCGCAAGGGCATCAGGGCTCGGAATAGCTAGGTGAGGCAGGCAGGCATGGGCGTATTGCGGTGGGTGCCGGCGCTGCTCTGGCGATACCGTCGGTTCGTCCCCTCTCCCCTCCGACCCCCGCTCCTGGTGATGAAGGAACAGCACGGCCTGCCGCCCCGCCGTTACTGCGATCAGGGCCACGAGCCAGTGGAATGGTCCGGCCGCAGGGTGAAATGCTGGTTCTGCGGCCAGAAGGGCTTCAAGGGCAGCGCGCTCTACGTGGTGGAAAAGGCCCCCGGCTCAGACGAATGCGCCGAAGGAGTTGGCGGCCTTGGGCACGACGACCAGATTGCCGAATGCCGGGATCTGGCTGGCCCCCAGCACGATATCCAGCGGGTTGCCGTTGGCATCGACGTAGGAAGTGATGACAGTCCCGTAGGCATTCACCTGCTGGATGCCGACATTGAAGGCATTGGGAGTAGCGGGATTCCAGCCTGTGATATCGCCGCCCGTGAGGAAACGGCATGCAGTCACGCCGGGTGTGTTCTCTATCTGCTGGATGACCGAGCTTGGGTAGACTGTGGCATTGAATCCAAGGCCGGTCAGCCAGTTAGACAGCGCCGTGCCGATTGCGGCGGTGGTGGTGGACTGGGCGGTATTCGGGTCGAAGATCACCGCCACGCTGAACTGGAGCAGGACGGTTAGCGCCTGATGAGCCCAGACGTCAGTGGCGGCCAGCCGCCAGTTGCCCAGGTCCGCCTGGATGAGCGCGGGCACGTTGTTGTACGTGTAATCCGAGCCCACCTGGATGGAGCTGCCCTGCGGCGGCGCCATCGAGGCCACCCATTCCAGCCCGGCATTGCTGAACGGGCCCCAGCCGAACGCGTCGTTCTCGTGCACGATCTGGTAGGCGTAGTTGATGTTGTTCGCCACGGTGCCCAGCGGGTACTGCGGGGTGGCCAGCCCGTAATTCACCCCGCCGACGCTGATCACCGGGTCGACGGTGACGATCGGCACGAAAGCCAGCGGCAGGAAGACATTCCCGGCCGCGGGATTAGCGGTATCCGGGCGCACGTAATTGCCGACGTAATACGGCGCGGCCGGGGAGGAGCTGAAGACGAACGAGGTGCTCCAGGGAATGGTCTGCGAGGCGGCGATCGGGTTGGACCCGGCGCACCAGACGTCGACCCGGTTGAGGATGCCCGAGGACGGGTTGTTGCGGCTCCAGGTGTCGATGTAGCTGAACTTCAGCTCGACGATCCGGCCGGGCGGGAAGTACGCGGTGTCGATGACCTGGATCCGCGGCGGGATGACCGAGTAGTTCCAGGTGTACTGGAGGCCCGGCACGGCGACGTCGCCGGCGTCGATGTCCCCGCCGGCGGTCTGCCCGGTCGGGTAGATGTACTGGGCGTCGCTGACCGTCGAGGCCGCCGCGGTGCCGACCACCTGGACCTGCTCGTCCCGCCAGGTGGCCGAGCCGACCACGTTGGCCGCGTGGCAGTTCGGGTTGTTCAGCGCGATGCCCAGGAACATCTGCTCGGTGCCGGACATCGACTTGAAGACCGTGTTGACCCAGCGCTGCTGGAGCTGGTTGTCGGTCTCCTGGTCGGCGCCGCCGGTCAGCGCGGCCAGGTTGGTGACCGACGAGACCTCGGTGACCGGCGTGACCAGCGTGGTCAGGGCGTTGGCCTGGACGTTGCCCTGCGGGCCCGGCGCCGTGCACTGCACCGGCACCGTCACCACGCCGACGCCGACGTTGAGGATGGCCCCGGTCAGCGTCTGCGCGACCACCGAGCCGTCCGCGGTGCTGACCTGGGTGTTGACCGGGACCGCGATCACGTCGGTGGTGGTCAGCCGGGTGAAGGTCACCGTACCGGTGGCCGCGACCGCCGGGAACCGGCTCATCCCGAACAGCTGCACGAAGGCGTCCAGGTCCGCGCCGGCGTGGCTGTAGACGTCGTACTGGTAGGTCAGCAGGTGCGTGTCGACCGAGGCATCGGCGATCGCGCTGGCCACCGTGTCGATGATCTTGCGCGTCACGCTGCCCGCGCTGGTGTCCATGTCAGGCGCAGTGACCTGGAGCGCAGCGATCATCTGCGAGGAGACGTCGGACTGGCTTGCCATTCGGGCGGCCTCCCTGCTAAGTAAGGTCCCGCACCTTCCCGGGGCGTGAGGGGGAACCATGGATTTCTTCCGGAACTGGCGGCCGGCCGGCGGCTGGCTCGTCTACCTTGCCCTGCTGGGCGCCGTCAGCATGATCCTCGTCAGCGGGCTGGTGCTCCTCGTCTCCTACCGGGACAGCCCCCCGGCCCAGGTCGTGCAGACGCCGACCCCGCAGGTCGCCATCTCCCACCCGGCCGCATCGCACAGTGCCACCCGTCATGTTGCCAGCCCGCACATCAGCGCCGGGCTGGGCCAGGCCAACATCCCCGGCGTCAGCGGGTACACGCCACCTGCCGCGAGCACGGCGCCCAGCGCGCCGCCTCCCTCCACCTCGGCGCCCGCCCCGCCGCCGAGCGCGGAACCCAGCCCGTCGGCGAGCCCCGATCCCCCGCCGGCGTCCCCGGACCCGTCACCGTCGCCGACGGATACGAGTTCACCGACGTCCTCGCCCACGGACTCACCGACGGATACGCCGACGGGCACGGACACGCCCTCGCCCACGGACACGCCCGCGGCCACAGGATCGACGCTGGCGACGAGCGCGGGCCCTGCGCCTGATACGACATCCGGGGGCTCCAGCGCCTCTCAGGCGCCTTCTGGGGGCTCTCCAGGGGCTGTTTCAATGGTTCAGTGAACCATTAGCCGGACACGGTGCGGGTGATCACCAGCTGCTGCCCGCCCTGGGTGGTCAGCGCCACCCAGACGTCCATCGTCTGCGGGTCGACGTCGACCCGGGCGTTGATGGCGTTCACGCTGGCGATCGTGTCGGCCGCGAGCAGCTGCGCCTTGGTCCCGGTCAGCACCCAGCTGGTGATCATCTGCCGCTGCGCGGCGATCAACATGGCCAGCACCCGGCCGACCTCGCTGGAGACCAGGGCCTCCGTCCCGGCGCCGTACGGCAGGCCGAGGTAGCTGCCCAGGGTGCTGCCCCACTCCGGGTGGAACGGGTCGGACCCGTAGGGCTCGGCCAGCGCGGTGGCCACCCGCTGGCGCAGGTAGGCCTCCTGGTCGACCAGGGCGAGATCGCCGCCGGCCAGGGCGATGTCGCCGCCGGCGATGCGCAGGTCCCTCATGGCTGCTCCTAGTTCGTCGGGACGATCACGGTGCACGACGCGGTGCCGCCGCCGGTCGAAGCCGGGACGATGACCTGGACCCCGCCGCCGCTGAGGTAGAGCCGGCCCATCGCCGTGTTCGAGGAGGTGACGATGGTCGAGTTCCCGCACATGGTGTAGACCCGCGGCAGTGCGCCGGGCCCGGACGGCACGTACCCGGTGGGGATGCTGGGCAGCGTGAACGTGGTGGCCGCCGTGGTCGTCCACTGGACGTTCACGTCGAGGATGATCATGGAGGCCTCGGCGACCAGCTTGTACCGGGCGCTGCCGGTCAGCCCGGACGGCAGCGGGGTCAGGCTGTGCCAGCTCTCCACCGCGGCCGGGGACGAACCGTACTGGAAGGCCTGGATCTGGCCGGTGAAGTCGGTGCCGAAGGCGTTGCCCGCCGGGTCGGTGCCGGCCGCGGCGGCGACCGCGCCGATCAGGATCTGCGAGCTGATGTAGGTGATCCGGATCTCGCCGTTGCCGCCGTTGCCGCCCTTGGTCGGGGCCGTGCCGGTGTGCCAGGTGACGGTGATCAGCGGGTTGAGGCTGTTCGAGCCGCCCGCGCCGTAGCAGTAGCCGTAGTTCCACAGGTCGTAGGAGGGCTGGCCGTTGTAGCCGAGCGAGATGCTGTTCGCGGTGTTGTTCTGGAGGGCGGTGCCCAGGCCCAGCCCGGTCAGGTCGTAGGTCGTGGTGGCATTCTGGTTGATCCACTTCTGGGCGAGGCTCGTGACGCTCCCGCCGTTCCAGTTGCCGCCCAGGTAGGTGAAGGGGGTGTACCCGATCAGCAGGTACATCCCGTTGGAGTACCAGCTGTGCAGGTTGTTGAAGCGGATGCTCACCGTGTCGATGGTCTTGCCCGCCAGGTCGCCGTTCGGGTTCCCGCCGATGATGCCCAGCGAGCACATGTCCCCGTTGTATGTTCCGCCTGATGCGGTCTCCCCGCCCTGGTACATGGTGCCGTGGGCTCGCAGCCCGCCCGGGGTCCCGCCGTTCATGCCGTAGTAGGTGGCGCTGTCGCTGAACCGGTACTGGTAGCTGCCCGAGACCGAGGCCGAGCCTGCCCCGGCGCCGCCGCCGGCCCCGCCGGGGGTCGTCCCGCTGACGCCGTTGCCCGCGTTGTTTCCCCCGGTGCCGCCCTCGCCGGAATCAGTCTGGGCGGTCGGCGGCCCGGCCCCGCTCGTGCCGCCCGTGGAGAAGCCGTGGTTGCCCGCGGAAGACGGGTTGCCCGAGTTGCCCCCGGACGAGCCGCCGGTCACGTTGCCCGAGCTGGCCCCCGCGCCCCCGGGATGATGCAGCGAGTTCTGGCTCCCGGTGCCACCCGGGCCCGCGTTCCAGCCGGTGCCCGCTGTGCCCCCGTTGGCGTAGACGCCGCCGTTGTCGAAGATCGTGTCGCCGCCGTCAGAGCCCGAGTGGCCGTTCGGCGCCCCGACCCCGCCCTGGCCGATCTGGATGCTGTACACCTGCCCCGGCACCAGCGGGTAGCTGGGCTCGGCAGCCCACTCGCCCCCGCCGCCTGACTCGCCGCCGCGGGTCGAGCCGCCGCCGCTGCCGCCGGGCCCGGCTCCCCAGCACTCGACCTTGCCCTGGGTGTAGCTCCCGGCCGGGGCGGTCCAGCTGCTGGTGGCCGGGTTGGTGATCGTCACCGTCGTCGTGGTGGTGCCGTAGATCAGCAGCTGGCCGCCCACCTGGTCGAAGGTGAGGCTCATCTCCGATGCCGAGCCGCCCTGGATCATCGAGTTGGAGATCGTGGAGTTGGTGATCGCCGTGGTGGCCAGGCTGCCGCCGGAGTAGCTCGACCCGGTGATGGTGACGCCCTGGAAGGTGGCCTGGGTCGCGGTGACGCCGGCCACGTAGCTGTTGCCGTACTGGTCGGTCCCCGGGCCGCTGGCGAACGCGCCGACCAGGGTGCCTGGCCCGGGGGTGCCGCTGTAGATGAGCAGGGTGCCCGCGGCCAGGGTGGCGGCCTGGATGTAGGTCGAGTCGACGATGCCGGCGACGACGATGCCGGCCTGGAGCTGGGCGACGCCGATCGTGTTGGCGACGATGTTGGACGCGTCGACCGAGTTGACCTGGAGCTGGTCGTGCCCGATCGTGATGTAGCAGGTGGGGTTGCAGAACTGGCAGGTGGCGCCCGGGGCCAGCCCGGTGACGATGAGCCGGACGTAAGCGCTGGCCACCCCGGCCGGGATGGTGACCAGCTGGGCGACGGTGCTGGTCCCGGCGGACACCGGCAGCAGCGGCCCGAGGAACGAGCCGTTGTCGAAGGCGAACTGGATGCCCGCGCTGGCCGTGCCCGCGGACAGCGTGACGCTGACTTGCAGGTAGTACTGCTCACCGGGGTTGACGTACAGCGGCACCAGGTCCGACGGCATCAGCGCCAGGGTGGCCGTGTCCGTGCCGGTCGTGGTGGTGCATGGGCTGGCCATGGTCCAGCCGCCGGTCGTGGCCGGGTCGGCCAGCCTGTTCGAGTTGATCGCCGCGGACTTGAACTGCGGGTCGACGATGATGTTGGTGCCCGCGGCGTTGGCGGCCAGCTGGAGCGCGCCGATCGACTGGGTTTCCAGCGCGGTCCCGGGCAGCGACCCGGGGGCGATCGCCGAGCCCGGGACGGAGCCCGGCGCCGGGGGAGTGCCCGCCTGCGGCAGGAACGGGTCAGCTGAGTTGGTGACGATCGCCGAGAAGGTCCACTGGCTGGTCAGGTCCTGGGTGACGAGCCACCATTCGCCAGCTGCCGGGAGCGAGCCCTTGGCTCGCTGGATGAGCATCGGCACCCGGACCTCGACGCCCTGGCGGTCGGTGCAGATCGCGGTCTGGCCGTCGGGGGTGATGCTCTGGATCTGGACCAGGCGCGTGGTGAAGCCCGAGCCCAGGGTGTTCTTGCTCGTCGGCTGCTTGGGGTCCGCCACACTGCTTCCGGGGGCGGTGCCGCGTGAGGTTTGACCGGCCTGCTCCCCGGCGGCCAACCGGGTGCGAACGAGGTTCCGGGGCGGCGAGAGCAGGACTTACATCCGGGGCCGGAGCCCCACCAGTTGCCAAGTAAAGCCTGCGACCTCACGACCGCACCAACAGCATACAGCCAGAGGCCCGGCTAGGGGCCCGGGAGCGGCGCGGGGCCCCTAGCCGGAGCTAGGGACCCCACTTGCGGCGCACCCGGCGACGCGGGCCCTTGGCCTTCGGGCCCCGTTTCGCCGGCGTTGGACCCGTAATCCGCCACACGGGCCGCACGGGGCGGTCGCCCGCCCTTGCCGATCCGGCCGGCTGCCCCGGAGGGCTCCGAGCCGGATCCGTCTCCGCCACGGCGAGACCTGGCATGGCATTCACGGCATGACGCGGCATGACGGCGGAGACATCTTCAGTTCCTGGCGGCAGCCCGCCGACGGGGCATGGCATCCTACGAGGATCTTCCTGCCACGCACCCCGCGCCAAGGAGGCTCCGCTGTGGCCACCCGGAGGATATTAAGGCCTGCGGCCCCTTGCAGCCGGGGCTTCCGCCGGCGGGTATCACCGACACGACCAAGGATTATTGATAATCGCTCTGTTGTCAAATCAGGCCCCGGTCAGGGTCGGGGCGGCGCCCTTGTTCTGCGGGCCGAACGTCGACTGGCCCGGCAGCGGCGTGGTGTCCCTGACGGTCGGCGGGGCCGGGACGCCCTTCAGGCCGCCCGCCAGCGGCATGCCGATCAGCGCGTTCTGGCTGTTGCCCTCGTTGCCGGGCAGCCGGGCCGGGGCGCAGATGTTGACCGAGGTCGTGTAGCCGCCGCCGGGGCCCAGCCGCCAGCTGTGGGTGACCGTCGTGACGTAGGCCTGGAAGCCGAAGCTCGGGATCTGGATCAGCATCCCCGGCCACAGCTCGGGCATGAACGTGATCGGCACGTCGGCGTTGTACTGGTAGGCCCAGGACTGCATGAACGTGGTCAGCGCGGCGAAGAACTCGCCCTGGCCGCCGAACGGGCCGATGATCTCCTGGAAGTTCGGCCGCGCGCCGAACTTCTTGTACACCCAGTCGATGAAGGCCTTGGCCTCGGCCGCGGTCGGCTCCAGGCCGAATAGGCCCTGCATGATGGCCGGGACGTCGATGCTGGCTACGCCCGTGGTGGTGACCGCGAGCAGCGGGCCCCAGTTGCCGATCGTGCCGGTGGCCAGGTCGATCTTGTTGGTGACCCCGGACGGGCAGACCACGTACTGGTGCGTGACCAGGTTGGTGTCGTCCCACCAGACGTTGAAGTCCTGTAGCTCGATCGGCTCGATCTGCATGATCGCCGCGGTGCCCCACAGCCCGTAGTAGTCGGGGTACCAGGCGATGAAGTCGCCGTTGGGCGCCGAGCAGTAGTTCCGCATGCAGGCGTCCACCAGGTTCTTGATGTAGGGCAGCAGCGGGGAGTCCGGCAGCAGGGCCCGCGGGCCGGTCAGCGACTCGGCGGTGGCGATGTCGGCGCTGGACCAGTCGGGGATGTAGGGCGAGCTGCCGAACAGGGCGTCGAACGGGTCGTTCGGGTTGTACCAGGGCATGGCGCTGCCGGTGGACAGCTGGATCCCGGCGTTCAGCGGGTTGACGTTGATGGTCGTGCCGCCCGAGGCGGCGCTGCTCTGGTTCTGCTGCCCCTGGGAGCCCGAGTAGTCCACGTTCGGCATCAGCCCGGCGCTGGTGTAGACGGTGGAGCCGATGGCGACCTGGCCGGCGTAGGACCCGGCGGCGTGCGCGCCGATGGTGTTCTTCCCGTCGCCCACGCTGATCTCGACGTGCTGGGACTGGCCGGTGAACAGCAGCGCGCCCTGGGTGCTCAGGGCCGTGGTGACGTCCGGGGCCGAGCCGCTCTTGGCGCACCAGGCCAGCTGCTCGGTGGCGGTGCGCGGGCACCCGGTCTTGCCGGTGGCGTGGAAGTACACCCACTGCACGAAGCCGGAGGCGTCCAGGGACGTGACCTTGGCCGCGGGCGTGTTCGGCGGCGAGATGTTCGGGCCCGCCTTGTAGGCGATCTTGGGGTTCGCGGCCACCAGGTCCTGCGCGGTCTGGAGGATGGCGTTGCCCGTGGTCTTGCCGGTCTTGGTCGCGCTGGCGGCCGAGGCCGCGGGCGCTGTGTTGTTGCTCCCGCTGTTGGCGGTGCTGCCCGAGCCCTGGAGCGCGCTGGCGGCGTCGCCCGCGGACAGCGAGGCGCCGCTCTGCTGACCGGTCATCAGCTGGTTGACGATCTGGGTGGCCATCGAGGACCACTGCTGGTAGGTCGAGCCGGTGGGGTCCGCGGAACGCTGCACCAGCTGGGCCTGCTGGCCGACGGTCATGTTGGCCCGGCCGGTGATCTGCATCAGCTTGGCGAAGAACGCCTTGGCCGCGTAGTTGACGTCGGACAGCTGCGCCGCGGTGCCCCAGCCCTGGCTGGGCCGCTGCTGGAAGACGCCCACCGAGTCGGCGCTGCCGGGCCCGGACGTGACCGCGCCCAGCCGCGACTCCTGGTAGGCCGTGGCCAGGGCCACCACCTCATCCTGGGCGGTGGCCTTCATCGCGGCGCCGACGTTGAAGACCTGCACCGCGACGTTGGCCTGGGCCTGGGTGATGGCCTGCCCGCCGTAGGTCCCGGCCTTCAGCGCCCCGGCTTTCACCACGCCGCCCTGGAGCTGGCCGGACACGATGCCGTTGGCGCCGAGCACGGCGTAGAACTGCTGGGCCAGCTGGTCGGCCTCGGCCAGCGAGGCGGCCACGTTCTTGGCGATCCCGTAGGACCACTGGAGCGCGGCCTGCGGGATGCCGGCGATGTGCACGTTGGCCGGGGGCCAGCCTGCCACCTGGTTTAGCAGCGCGACGATTGCGTTGGCGGTGCCGCCGTCGTCGGTGTTCTTGGTGGCGGTCATCGCGGCGGTCACCATCGAGAGCGAGGAGGCCAGGGCCGGGTCCCAGTAGTAGTACTGGAGCCGCTTGAGCGAGCAGCTGGCGGTCATCGGCACGGCCATCGGCCAGGCGGTGACCAGCGGCACCGAGTTCAGGTAGCCGGTGAAGACCCGCATCCAGGTGATCCGCTTCATCATCACGATCACCCGGTCGTTGGGCACGAAGATCCCGTCGTACTTGCGCCGGGTGTTCTGGAGGGTGAAGCTCAGCGAGCTGACCCCCGAGCTGCGCCGCACGATGTTGCCCTGGGTAACGTCATCGCTGATGTCGAGGGTCCCGTTGTGCTCGGTCTTGACGTAGATTTTAAATCCCGGCGCATACATAAACACGGCCATCAGCTGTCACTCCCCTATCATCCCGCCGATCCGGAGCCGGGGATCTGCCCGGGGAGCGCGTACCCCGACGGGCCGATGGGCGGCTGGCTGTTGTAGACCGCGGGGCTGCCGTTGTAGCTGTAGCTGGTCAGGTCCGCGCCCTGCTGGCTGCCGCTCAGCTGGGTGCCGAACGGGTAGAAGTACTGGATGGCCGGGTCGGACTGGTCAGCCTGCCACTTGTTGATCACCGAGCTGACCGCCAGGTCCCCGGGCCCGGACGGCTTAGTGCCCGGTGACTGGGCCGACTCGAACAGGATCTGCGGGGTGAACATCATCATGCCGGTGTGCGCGCCCCACTCGTAGCCGGTCAGCGGCACGCCGTACTGGGTGAAGCCGCGCGAGGGGATGGTCACCGTCATCCAGGGGAAGTGCGGCGGGGCGGCGTCCGGGTTGATGGCGTAGTTGGCGTAGCTGCTCAGCCAGTTCACGAAGTCGGTGCGCTCGTTCCAGTTCTTCAGCAGCACCACGACGAAGAACTGCTCCATGGCGGTGCGGTGCGGGTAGAACGCGCGGGCGGTGCGGGCCGCGGACTCGGAGTAGATCATCTGGATGCCGTGCCCGACCGCGCCCGCCCGCACCTGGTAGACGCGGGTCACGCTCCTGGCGTCCGGATAGCTCAGCGAGCAGTTCAGCCCGGCCCTCTTCGGCATGTGACCTCCTCTAACCTTCCGGGGGTCACTTGACAGGACTGACCTGTTTGCTATCTTCCTTGGTAGGGGTCGCTTTCTACCCCACCCCAGGGGGGCGGCTCTACTTCGGCCGGCGCCCGCTCTCCCCCCCAGCGGGCGCCGGCCTCTCTCACGGGGTTCCCCGCGGCGGCCCGGCCTGGTCGATCCCCTGGCTGTCCAGCACCACCTGGCCCGTCACGGGCGCGTAGACCGGCACGGCCAGGGACTCGTACTCGGCCGCGGTGATGTCGTGCACCAGGCGGAACTGGGTCATCGAGAAGCCCTGCATGGCGACCAGCCTGGTCTCGCCGGCCGGGGCGGGCAGCGGCATCGAGATCGGGCAGTCCGCTCCCCACACGGGGCGCGGGACGGTAGCGCCGGCCTGCGGGAACTGGCCCGGGGTGGTCATACTGACGAGTATCCCCCGCCGGACCAGGTGAGCAAATCCTTCTCGGCGCCGTGCAGCAGCCCGATGCCCTTCTTCAGGTTGGCCAGGATCTGCGGGTAGAAGCCGTTGTTGAGCGTCTTCACCGTCGCGGTGAGCCCGTCGGAGAGGGTGACGTAGCTCTGC